>Ga0315909_10005699_pt1 | contig 14199 bp, 11 predicted proteins | sample LakEriMetagenome_11_FD_203527 | JGI IMG/M metagenome (GOLD analysis project Ga0315909, IMG submission 203527) | Freshwater fungal communities from buoy surface, Lake Erie, Ohio, United States - Buoy 2 MA125 | ecosystem: Environmental > Aquatic > Freshwater > Lake | place: USA: Lake Erie, Ohio...
CGTAGAAATCTTTCCTCGCTAGTTGCGGCTCTGTAAAGGTATTACCATTACTATAGCGCATACTTAACGCGTTTTCATAATTATCGGTCATAGATAAACGCACTGGCGTGTGATAAGCTCCTCCTAAACGAATAAAAGATGCTGGACGAATAATAAATCCGAATTTACCCCCAACACCAGAACCTGTAGTTTCTACATTTTGTGTTATAGAAACAGAATGATAGGGATTATTTTGAACACTGCTTTCTTTCAGTGATTCCTTGTACAACAGTTTGCTCGTATAATTAGCTTGCTGAATAACCATTGTAGCACCCAAATACAAAAAATTAGAAACATTTATGCCACCGCCAAAATACCACTCTTGCATTCTTCCTCGGTTTGCAATTTGTTGATATTGCGAAACAGAGTAAGCAGTATCTCCCATCAATTCTTGGATCGAAATATATTTATTTACACCTGGCAAAGAATCGATTAATGCTACACGCCAAGCCTGCGCCGCCAAGTAATTATCAAATGAACTTTGATTCAAAACAGTATAATTATACCCTTCTGCTTGACGCGCTAAATAATCACCAACAGTAGCGTTTCTCACATTTCCAGCATATTGCACATTCGTACCGAAATCATTAAGTCTATTTAAACCCAAAACCAATGTACCTCCTATTATACCTTTTGTTCTGGGTTTGCCCATGTAATGATCTATCGTATTTAACGCAATACCAATATTAGGCAAATTGAAATTTGTCCTACTATCACTCATTAAATTTCCTGAATACGTTGTGTTAGTTAAATTGGCAGTAATTGCAGAACTGATTAAAAACTGATTACTTCTGTAAAGTCCCAAACCTGCTGGATTTATAGATGCTGCGCTTAAATCTGCACCAACAGCGCCAAAGGCACCACTTAAACCCATAGTTCTGGCTGAACCAAGCATCCCTCTGCTACTATATCTTAAAATATCTTCTTGATTTTGTGCCGAAACCTGCATGCAAAATGCACTCAGCAATACCACTATTATTCTTTTCATGTGTACTAATTTTAAGGTTAAGATTATCTAGGGCGCATACCTCCGCCACCTGCTGGCGGCCGTGATGCAGGAGCTGAATAGCTTGGTCTACTGCTAGGTGAAGGCGCAGAATAACTTGGCCTACTTGGCGCCGGCTGAGAAGGAGCAGGCCTGTACCCACCTTCACCTCCACTGCTTCTCGGACTTTCAAAACTTGGCCTTGCATTTCTTGGATTTCTGTCTGGCATTCCGCCATCATAACTCCGAGCCGGCCTATCTGTATTGATACTTGGGCGATTATCTCCACCTTCATTCCTACTTCTGCTTGGCGGAATATAAACTGGCGCACCATTGCGCCCTTCTCTTAACTCACCGCCGGGCCTAGTGCTTGTTCCTGGTTGAATTTCTGCATTTCTAATTGGACTATTATTGTTTGGAGAAACATAAACGGGTCTTCCATTTTGATCAGGCCTCAATTCACCACCAGGCCTATTTGATGGCTCAGTAACAGCTGGTCTATCTGGAGTATATCTAATTCCACCATCTTGTCTATTTCTAGGCGTAGTGGCACTTCCGTCACTATTTTGAGTTGGACTAGGCCTACTATCGCGCACAGATTTACCATCAAAGTTTTGATAATTTGGTCTATTTGAACCCACTGCTGAAGGAATAGAAGAACCCATCGATTGCCTCGGTTGCATAAGCGGCCTATTGGTTACCACATCTCCCCCACCTGGACCAAAATGATGATTATTTCTAAAACCCCAAGGATCATAAAAACCACCACATCCAAAACCAAATCTGTATGGATTATACCATGGATGAAACCCCCAAGGAGAATATGGATTATAAAAAGGCATTCCCCAAGCACCACCATACATCCAAGGGTCGTAAAAAAACGGATTATACCCAAAGCCATATCCAAACTGCATGCCCATACCCATGCCAAATCCGTTAAAACTATTCCAACTTAAGCCCACATTCCAACCGGGCGCCCAATTAAAAAAACCAGGTCTAACTACCGGTGCATATAAATTTGTCCATCCCCAATTCGGACTCAAAACTTGGTAGTATGGGTCGTCGTAATAAAAGGTTCGGTTCGAACCAAAACGCCTTGAATCTCTATCCATTTCGCGCTGATCTAGCTCCTCATTGGTAAAATTTTCTTGCGAAAAATCTTGTGAATTTGAAGATTGCGCTTGCTCAGTATTTCTTTGATTATCCCATGCTTGACGAGCCGCTCTGCCACGCGAATCTTCATATGATTGAGAAGAAGAAGGTGGATTTGCTTCGTTATTATATCTACTCGGCGTTGGATTAGACTGACCTTCTTTTTTACTATTCCATGGCTCTATTTCATCTAATTTTTTACCTGGGGTGCGTTCATCGTCCTTTTCAACCCAATAAGAATCATCATTTACCTGGCTAATAGGTGTAAAATTTTGACGGCTACAAGATGCTAATGCTAACATTAACAGCAAGTAATAATGGGAATAGGTATTTTTCATGATAATGGATTTTTATTCCTTGCACAAAGTAACAACTAAAAAGTATTTTTGTGGTATATTTCAACTAAAACAAATACTATTCCAAAAAAAGGATATGGACATTAAAAAAGTAAAAAGAAGCGAAGATTATAGTGCTTGGTACAACAATCTTGTTAAAAATGCAGATTTAGCAGAGCATTCAGACGTTAAAGGTTGTATGATTATTAAACCTTATGGATATGCCATTTGGGAAAAAATGCAAGCAGAATTAGACAGAAGATTTAAAGATACTGGACACTCAAATGCCTATTTTCCACTTTTTATTCCAAAATCTTTTTTCACCAAAGAGGCGAGTCATGTAGATGGATTTGCCAAAGAATGCGCGGTGGTAACCCATTACAGATTAAAAGTAGACCCTGAAACCAAAGAAATTGTAGTAGATCCTGAAGCAAAGCTTGAAGAAGAACTCATTGTGCGCCCTACCAGCGAAACAATTATTTGGAATACCTACAGAAATTGGATTCAAAGCTACAGAGACTTACCCATTTTGTTAAACCAATGGGCAAATGTGGTTAGGTGGGAAATGAGAACCCGATTATTTTTAAGAACAACAGAATTCCTCTGGCAAGAAGGTCATACTGCTCATGCAACTGCCGAGGAAGCCATTGAAGAAACAAGAAAAATGCTCGAGGTATATGCAGATTTTGCCGAAAATATTTTAGCAGTGCCTGTAATTAAAGGTGTAAAATCGGCTAACGAGCGTTTTGCAGGCGCTTTAGATACGTATTGTATCGAGGGTTTGATGCAAGATGGAAAAGCACTTCAAATGGGAACTTCCCACTTTTTGGGTCAGAACTTTGCCAAAGAATTCGATGTGAAATATGTAAGCAAAGAAAATAAATCAGAATATGTTTGGGCCACTTCTTGGGGTGTTTCAACCCGACTTATGGGTGCCTTAATTATGAGTCATAGTGATGATGAAGGCTTGGTTTTACCGCCAAGACTCGCACCCATACAAGTTGTTATTGTTCCAATCTTTAGAAAAGATGAAGAAAAAACAGTGGTTATGGAAAAAGCAGATGCGTATTTCCAATTGCTAAAAAAACAAGGAATTTCTGTAAAGTTAGACGACAGAGACAATGTTAGTCCGGGTTATAAATTTGCCGACTATGAACTAAAAGGTGTGCCAGTTCGCATTGCTATCGGACCAAGAGATGTTCAAAACCAAACTGTTGAAGTTGCCAGAAGAGATACAAAAGAGAAACAGCTAATGCATGCTGCAGATTTAGAGCACAAAATCCCCCACCTATTAGAACAAATACAACAGAATATCTACCAAAAAGCATTGGATTATAGAAGTGAGCATATACATACGGTAGACAGTTGGGATGAATTTATGGATGCATTAGAAAACAAAACTGGCTTTGTAAGCGCTCATTGGGATGGAAGTTCTGAAACTGAAAATAAGATCAAGGAATTATCTAAAGCCACCATACGTTGTATACCATTAAACAATATGCAAGAATCTGGAAAATGTATATTAACAGGCAACCCATCTAAAGAGCGTGTTTTGTTTGCAAGAGCATACTAAATATAATCCTGAACTGATATGGAAAATAAATTAGATCAAATCAAGGAATTGCTTCTAAAAAAATCTGCTGCAAAACAGCACGCATTTAAGCGCACACTTCAAGTTTTTAATATGCTTAAAGTTGAGGCAAAGAAATTGGCAGAACAACTTTCAAAAGAAATTAATCCCATAGAATCGAGGGTAGAAATTAAATATTACGAAAAGGGTGATTATGAAATGCATTTGAAATTTAGTGGCGATACCCTAGTTCTGATGATGCATACCAATATCTTCGATTTCCCTCCTGACCATTTTATTCATAGTAACCCCTATATCATAGCTGACCCTATGCGTGAATTTTGTGGCATGATACAGATTTATAACTTCTTGGCAGATAGCATAAAATATAATAGAGAGGGCGATTTAGGTTATTTAGTAGCTAGGATTTTTATAAACAAAGATCAGCATGTATTCATTGAAGGGAAAAGACCACTTGCTTTTACGTATGATGACATAGGCAAATGTTGTATTAACGAAGAAAGTATTCATACCATCTTAACAGAATCTATGTATTATTGTCTAAACTTTGATTTAATGGCCCCACCGATGGAGTCGATGAGTTATATTTCTTTAGAGCAGAAAAACTTGATGAGCTATAGTAGTGGAATGCCAACTGGTAAATTACTTGGTTTTAGAAATCAAAGTTCAACAGATATTACAGATTAATTGTCGCATAAATGCATTCATTTAATGGCAAAAATGAAATTCATAGGGTTTTAATATGCCATAATGTCAAAATTTGATATTGGATTAATTTATGCCAATAAGGAAAAATAATATAAATTTACAGCCCTATGCCCTATTGCATAGATATACCAGAGAGAAACTACACGTATGATTGGAAGCATTTTAAAAGGAATCACGAAAATTTTTGGAAGCAAAGCCGACCGAGACTTAAAAGAACTATATCCAATAGTTACAGAGATTAATACCGTATACGCCAATTTAAATAGCATTAGTGATGACGAACTGCGCGAAAAAACCAATGCCTTTAAAACCACAATCCAAAATAAATTAAAAGAAATTGATGAGGCAATCGCTGAGATATTGGAGGAGACGAAAGCCGAAAAAATTGATTTGATTAAAAAAGACGACTTATACAAGGAAATAGACGTTCTAAAGAAAAAACGTGATCAAGAGTTAGAGTTGGTATTGAACGAGATTTTACCTGAAGCATTCGCAGTAGTTAAAGAAACAGCCAGACGACTAACAGAAAATAAACAACTTGTAGTTACTGCCACCGCATACGACAAAGAATTAAGTGCGAGATCGCGCATTAAAAAACCAGTAAGGATAGAAGGCGATAAAGCTATTTGGTCGAACACCTGGGAGGCTGCCGGACAAATGATAACCTGGAACATGATTCATTATGATGTGCAGCTTATTGGTGGTATGGTATTACATAGCGGAAAAATTTCTGAAATGGCCACGGGTGAAGGAAAAACTTTGGTATCTACCTTACCTTCCTACCTGAATGCATTAGCCGGATTAGGAGTACATATTGTAACTGTAAATGATTATTTGGCTCGAAGAGACTGTGAATGGAATGCACCATTGTTTGAATTTCACGGTTTAAAAGTAGACTGTATAGATTATCACCAACCAAATTCTCCAGAGCGCAGAAAAGCATATCAAGCAGATATAACCTATGGAACAAACAATGAGTTTGGATTCGATTATCTCCGAGACAATATGGCAAATAGCCTAGATGAATTGGTTCAACGCAAACACCATTTTGCGATGGTAGATGAAGTAGATTCAGTTTTAATTGATGATGCTAGAACGCCATTGATTATCTCTGGTCCGGTACCACGTGGAGATGATCAACAATTTTACGCACTCAAACCTAGGATTGAGAAACTGGTAAACATTCAAAAAACCTACCTCAGTACCGCATTAGCAGACGCAAAAAAACTTATTGCCGCAAATAATGAAAAAGAAGGTGGCTTCAAATTATTTCAAGCGTATCGCGGATTACCTAAAAATTCTGCCCTTATCAAATTTTTAGGAGAATCAGGTATCAGGCAAATCATGAATAAAACGGAAAACTATTACTTGCAAGACCAACAAAAGGAAATGCACAAAATAGATGCCGATTTATATTTTGTAATCGATGAGAAACTGAACTCTGTTGACTTAACAGAAAAGGGTGCAGAATTTATCACCTCTTCTGGAGAAGATCCTAACTTCTTCATTATTCCTGATGTTGGGTCAGAAATAGCTGAAATAGAAAAGTCGAATCTACCTGAAGATGAAAAATTAAAACGCAAAGAGCAATTAATGCTAGATTTTACTATCAAATCAGAGCGCATACATACTATCAACCAGCTGTTGAAAGCGTACTGTATGTTTGAGAGAGATGTAGAATACATTATACAAGATAGTAAAGTTAAAATTGTTGATGAACAAACAGGTCGCGTATTAGATGGAAGAAGATACAGTGACGGACTACACCAAGCTATTGAAGCCAAAGAAAATGTAAAAGTTGAGGCTGCCACGCAAACCTATGCTACAGTAACCCTTCAGAACTTCTTCAGGATGTATCATAAATTGTGTGGTATGACTGGTACGGCAACCACTGAAGCTGGAGAATTTTGGGAAATTTACAAATTAGATGTGGTTGAAATTCCTACACATAGAGCAATTTCTAGAAAAGATGATGAGGATGTTATTTATAAAACCAAGCGAGAAAAATACAATGCTGTAATAGATGAAATTGTACGGTTAACAGAAGCAGGAAGACCTGTGTTAGTTGGTACAACCTCTGTTGAGGTAAGCGAATTATTAGGCAGAATGCTTACCATGCGAAAAATAAAACACAATGTATTGAACGCAAAACAACATCAAAAAGAGGCTGATATTGTTGCAGAAGCAGGTCAGAGAAGTGCCGTTACCATTGCTACGAACATGGCAGGTAGAGGAACAGACATTAAACTGGGAGAGGGCGTTAAAGAAGTAGGTGGTTTAGCCATTATTGGTACAGAACGCCACGAGAGCAGAAGGGTTGATAGGCAGTTACGAGGTAGGTCTGGTAGACAAGGAGATCCTGGTTCATCTAAATTCTTCGTATCCCTAGAAGACGATTTAATGCGCTTATTTGGATCGGAAAGAATTGCAGGCATTATGGATAAATTGGGAATGAAAGAAGGTGAAAACATTGAACATTCTTTGATTACCAAAAATATTGAACGTGCACAAAAAAGAGTTGAACAAAATAACTTTGGTATTCGCAAAAGGTTATTAGAATACGATGATGTAATGAACTCTCAGCGAGAGGTAATTTACAGTAAACGTAGAAATGCATTATATGGAGATAAACTGGCTTTAGACATCAGCAATATGCTTGCTGATACCTGCGAAGAATTGGTTGAAACCTATCAAGAACAGAAAAACTACGCTGAATTTAAGTTTGAAGTCATGCGCGTATTCGCATATGAACCAAGCATTAGCGAATCTGAATTTTTGAGTTCAAAAACGGCCCTGGTTAGTGACCATTTATTTGATGAACTATTAGCCCATTACCAGCACAAAACAAACGAGATGGCCAGAATTGCCTGGCCTGTAATACAAGATGTATATACCAATAAAGGCACACAATTTGAGTCGATTGCGGTACCTGTAAGTGATGGTATACACAATATGCAAATTCCAGTAAACTTGCAAAAAGCATATGAAACTGAGGCGAGAGAAATAAGCAAAACATTTGAAAAATTTGCCTCTTTATTTGTTATAGATAACGATTGGAAAGAACACTTGCGTGAAATGGACGACTTAAAACAAAGTTCTCAAAACGCAGTATTTGAGCAAAAAGATCCATTGTTGATTTATAAGTTAGAATCATTCAACTTATTTAAAAGCATGCTATCTCGCATCAATAAGCAGGTATTAGGTATGCTTTTTAAAGGTTTTATACCAGTAGAAAACGCTACTGATGTAAAACAAGCTGAGTTGCCAAGAAGAGCTGATTCGAGTAAGTTAAAAACATCTAGGACTGATGATTTAGCCCAAGCCCAACGTAATAATCAACAAGCTGCGCAAGGAGGCCAAGAGCCACAAAAACCTGCACAAGTAAAGGGCGTAGTAAAAATTGGCAGAAATGATGTTTGCCCTTGTGGAAGTGGCAAAAAGTATAAATCTTGTCATGGAAAAGAGGAATTAAACTAAATGTAATTATAAGGATATGACCCTAGCAAACTTCATAGAACATACCAACCTTAAGCCCAATGCAACTGCTGAGGATATTATTGCACTTTGCAATGAGGCTATTGAAAATGGATTCTATGGCATTTGCGTATCGCCTTATTATATTCAATTGGCAAAAAAAACGATCAAGAAAGCACCTGTTAAAATTATCAGTGTAATTGGCTTCCCTTTCGGATACAATACCGTATCAAGTAAAGTTGAGGAGGCTAAAAAAGCAATAAACTCTGGTGCAGATGAGGTTGATATGGTTATTAACTTAGCTGCTTTTAAAAGTGGCGACATGGCAACTGTGCAGAATGATATTCAAGCTGTTGTTACGGCATGTCACCTACAAAATAAATTAGTTAAAGTAATTATTGAATCTTGCTTCTTAAATGAAGAAGAAATAAAACTAATTTGTAAAATATGTGCAGATTGTGAGGCAGACTTCGTAAAAACATCTACCGGATATGGTGTGGAAGGGGCAACTGTTGATGTGGTTAAAATTATGCGTAAATGCTTGCCAGCAAAGATTAAAATAAAGGCATCAGGTGGCATAAAAACCAAAAGTTTTGCTGAAGATTTAATTGCAGCAGGAGCCAATAGGATTGGCACCTCAGCAGGGGTAGATATTATTCAAGCATAAGTCTATATTCATGAAAAAAGTTATTCTGTTACTGTTACTTGTTAATGGCTATTTAACCGTATTTGCCCAAAATAAATTGGTCGTAAAAGTAGACCCATTAATAGACTCTTTGGTAAAAAAATACCAAGAAATCAATACCGTTACGCCACATTTAGACGGATACAGAATTCAAATATTTACGGGAGCAGATAGGAATAATGCGGTAGCAATCAGAAATAAATTTTTAACAGATTTCCCCGAGCAACAAATCTATCTCATCTACCAGCAACCTTATTTTAAATTGCGCGTTGGCGATTATAGAAATTTAATTGAAGCCCAATCCTTTTACACACAACTACAGAAACAATTTGGCCAAATTTTAATAGTACCAGACAAAATAAACTTACCTAAATTATAATATGAAATTAGTAACCTATACCTACTCAGGAAAATCCCAATTGGGAATTCTTCAAAACAATTCTATCTGGCCAACACATGAATTACATAAGGAATTACCAGATAACATGCTCGCTTTTTTACAAGGTGGAGCAACGCTCATGGCCTTGGCTAAAAACCTAGATTCACAACTTAAAAACAATCCAAATTTGGTTGAACCTATTGGGGTGTCAGCAGTTACACTTGAAGCTCCAATTCCCAACCCAACTTCATGTAGAGATGGGTATGCCTTTAGACAACATGTAGCTGCTGCGAGAAGAAATCGTGGCGTTCCAATGATTGAAGAATTTGATCAATATCCCATTTTCTATTTTACCAACCACAATGCCATACAAGGACCAGGTGAAATCAACTGTATGCCAGATCATTTCCAAAAATTAGATTTTGAATTAGAGATAGCGGTTGTGATTGGAAAAAAAGGTAGAAATATCAAAGCAAGTGAAGCAGATGAATATATTGCCGGTTATATGATTATGAATGATATGAGTGCAAGAACCCTACAAATGGAGGAAATGCTTCTCAATTTGGGTCCAGCAAAAGGCAAAGATTTTTCAACTGTTATTGGTCCCTATTTTGTAACGCCAGACGAACTTGAATTCCATAAAATTCCTGCCAAACCCGGACACACAGGTAACAACCATAACCTTACCATGAAGTGCTGGGTGAACGGTAAATTAGTAAGTGAAGGTAACGTAGGAGATATGGATTGGACATTCGCTGAAATTATTGAGAGATGCGCCTATGGAGTTGATATTTTACCTGGTGATGTAATTGGCTCTGGAACTGTTGGCACAGGCTGCTTTTTAGAGTTAAACGGAACCGGATTATTAAATGATAAAAACTATATCCCTCAGTGGTTACAAGATGGTGATGTGGTTGAAATGGAAATTGATGGATTAGGTAGATTAAGTAATACCATTAAAAAAGTAGATTCAGCATTTAGCCTATTACAAATCAAAAAAAATAAGCAGCAATAAGCATGTATGCCTAATTTTAGCGAACGTAGCAATGAGTTAGAATTACTAGATAGCGAGCATATTCCTGTCTCAGATTTATACTTAAACCTACGAGAACTAAACACCATTAACACCTATTTAGGAGGCCATGCTGTAACCTGTAAGGCATTAAACTCTTTTGAATTAAATAAAGAAATTACTTACACCATTTTAGATATTGGTTGTGGGGGTGGAGACAATCTCATTAGCCTGGCTAAATGGGCGAGAAAAAAGGGTATTTCATTGCAATTAATAGGTGTAGATTTAAAACAAGATTGCATTTCATTTGCACAAAAACAGTGCGCCAACTACCCAGAAATTAGCTTTGTTTGCTCAGATTATCAAAGCTTTTTAAGGAAGCATGCGCCTTTTGATATTATTTTCAATGCCCTGTTTTGTCATCATTTTAAGGACGCTCAACTACAAGAATTATTTCAACTCATGAAAGAAAAATCTAAGCTCGGATTTTTTGTAAATGATTTGCACCGTCATCCCCTAGCCTATTATAGTATTAAATGGATAACTTATATTTTTTCGCGCAGTTATCTGGTAAAAAACGATGCTTGTTTATCAGTCCTAAGAGGATTTTCTTTGGAGAATCTTACACAATTATTACCTGTAAGTTTGTATTCTAATAGTAGAATTAGTTGGCAATGGGCATTTAGGTGGTTAATAATCTATACACATGCAAGCAAATGAAATGTATGATGCCGCAATTATTGGTGGTGGACTTGGCGGATTAACCCTCTCAATAAAACTTGCTCAAGCAGGTAAAAAAGTGCTTTTATTAGAAAAAGAAAGCTACCCCTTTCATAAAGTTTGTGGAGAATATATCTCTATGGAAAGCTGGGAATATATTACATCTTGCGGCATATCCTTAGAAGATCTTCAGTTACCTATTATCTCAAAACTTGGCATAAGCGCTCCTAATGGATTATACTTAGAACAAGCTTTGGATTTGGGTGGTTTTGGCATTGCTAGGTTCAGCCTAGATAAATTATTATTTGACCAAGCCCTAAAAGTTGGCGTAAATGCCATAGAAAATGCAAAAGTAACCCAAGTGCAATTTGAGAATAATCAATTCCATATTCAGAGCACAAAAGGAAGTTTTAATTGCTTCTACGCTTTTGGTGCGTATGGAAAAAAAAGCAATTTAGATATCCAACTAAAGCGGCAGTTTACGCATGAAAAAAAACAAGGAAAGCAGAATTATATCGGTGTTAAATACCATATCAAAGTAAATTTTCCTGACAACTTAATTGAATTACATAATTTTAAAAATGGATACTGCGGCATCTCCAAAATAGACAAAGAAACATATTGTTTATGTTATCTGACTACGCAAGAAAATTTGAGTAAATATGGTAATCAAATTAAAACCATGGAGGAAGCCGTTTTATATAAAAACCCCCACTTAAAAAGAATATTTACTGAGGCAGAAATGCTCTATCAAAAACCTCTCGTTATTTCGCAAATTCGGTTCGAACCAAAGCAATTAATTGAGCAACATATAATTATGCTAGGAGACGCGGCCGGACTAATTGCACCTTTGTGTGGGAACGGAATGAGCATGGCCATGCGCGCCGCAGATATAATAAGTAAATTATTTCCGGCTGATCCGAGTAACTCAGGTGAGCGGGTAAAATTTGAAAATGCCTATAGCGCGGCATGGAACCGTAACTTTTCTGTTCGCCTTCGCGTAGGAAGAATTTTTCAACATTTATTTGGCTCAACTTTTACAACCTGGCTGGTAATTCTACTCTTAAAACCATTTCCTAGCCTATTACAAAAAATTATCCGCGCTACACACGGCGAACGTTTTTAAACAATTTAAGCAAGCCTCTGTTTAATACATATGAAAAATTATGTAATAGTAGGCGGAAGTAGCGGAATAGGACTAGAAACAGCGAAACAATTGGCCAATGCAGGTAATACCGTTCATGTGCTGAGCAGAACGTGGAAGGAAGCAGAAATACCACAGAATATTCACTTTCATACCATAGATGTATTGGCCGAACCAATTCAATTTCCAGAGTTACCAGATATCATTGATGGCATAGTGTATTGCCCTGGAAGTATCAATTTGCGGCCGTTTAAAGCATTAAAACAAAGCGATTTTTTAAGCGACCTTCAAATTAATTATTTGGGTGCCATTCAAACGATTCAAAAATATTTGCCACAATTATTAATGAGTCAAACCGCCTCCATAGTATTGTTTAGCACAGTAGCTGTGCAAAAAGGAATGCCATTTCATGCCAGTATTTCTGGGGCAAAAGGCGCTATAGAAGGCCTAACAAAGGCACTCGCAGCAGAATATGCACCAAAAATTAGAGTAAATGCCATCGCCCCATCATTAACAGCAACGCCACTTGCAGAAAAACTATTAAACAGTGAAAGTAAAATAAGTGCCGCAGCAGAACGTCATCCATTAAAGAAAATTGGTTCAGCCCAAGACATTAGTGAAGCTGTAATTTATTTATTGAATGCCCATTGGGTAAGTGGTCAAATTATCAATATTGATGGTGGAATGAGCACTATTGGGAATTAAAATGAATACACATGTTTATGCGGCAGATATTGCCAATTTTGAAAAACAGTATAGAACCAATTTGATCAATGGTTTGGCAGGTATCAAATCTGCCATTTTAGTTGGTACGCAAGGCAAAGATGGACAAACTAATTTGGCTATTTTCTCACAAGTAGTGCATGTGGGAGCTAACCCTCCATTAATGGGCATTTTACACAGGCCTGTGAGTGTAGAAAAACACACCTATGAAAATATCATCACAAATGAATATTTTACCTTAAACCATGTGCCCATAGAAAAATATAAAGATGCGCATCAAACTTCGGCACGTTATCAAAGGAGTCAGAGTGAATTTGAGCATTGCGGATTTAGCGAAGAATTTACCCCACACATTCAGGCACCATACGTAAAAGAAAGTAAACTCAAAATCGGACTAAAATTAGCAGAAATTATTCCCATTACCAGCAATGATACATTATTAATTATTGGAAGCGTAGAGGAAATTATAGCAGCAGAGGGCATCATAGAAGCCGAGGGATTTCTTAACCTAAACAATAGTAAAACAGCTTTGGTTCATGGGTTAGAGACCTATTATCAAGCAGAAAAAGTAAGCAGATTACCTTATGCTAAACCAATCAAATAATCTATATCATGATACAACATATTATTATAAGTACAATTATTTTATTGGGTATATCTTGCCAATCTCAATCAGACAATAAAAACAAAAAATTAAAAACGAATATCATGACAGAGCAAATAAAAGATTCAAATTTAGATACTGCGATTTTGGGTGCAGGCTGTTTTTGGTGTGTAGAAGCCGTATTTCAGCGCGTGCCTGGTATTAAACAAATTGTTTCAGGATATAGTGGTGGTAGCGTTGTAAACCCAACTTATACAGAAATTTGTGAGGGCACAACCGGACATGCAGAAGTAATCAGATTAATCTATAACCCACAAGAGGTGTCATTTGAAACTTTGCTCTCTGTATTTTGGCAAACACACAACCCAACAACCTTAAACCGCCAAGGAAACGACATAGGGACACAATATAGATCTGCTATATTTTATCTGAATGAAACACAAAAAACAATTGCTGAAAAAATTAAAAATGACCTAGATGCCAGTGGCGCTTTTAGCGATCCAATTGTTACAGAAATTACGCCATATACCAACTTTTATGAAGCAGAGGCATACCACCAAAACTATTATAATCAAAATAGCTCGCAAGGTTATTGTCAGTATGTTATTGCGCCGAAGCTAGAGAAATTTGAAAAGGTTTTTGGGAACC
>Ga0315909_10005700_pt1 | contig 14196 bp, 9 predicted proteins | sample LakEriMetagenome_11_FD_203527 | JGI IMG/M metagenome (GOLD analysis project Ga0315909, IMG submission 203527) | Freshwater fungal communities from buoy surface, Lake Erie, Ohio, United States - Buoy 2 MA125 | ecosystem: Environmental > Aquatic > Freshwater > Lake | place: USA: Lake Erie, Ohio...
CACCATCGGCGCGGGCACAACGCCCACAGGAACTTGGGGTGTTGATTCATTTTGGAATTCCACAGAAGCCGGAGATACCACTGTTCCGGGCGCTTGGGTCGACGGTGATACCGCCATTTTTTCCGCAGGTTCCGATGCGGTTGACCCCTTCACTGTCAGCACCTCAGGTGTGATCAGCGTGGCGGGTCTGGTGTTTCAGGAAGGCACTCCCACCATCGCAGGAACCGGCAGCCTGAGTTTTGGTGCTGGAGCGATTGCTTTATCTGGTAGCGGTAGCGGTACCGTAGCAACCACAGTCTCTGGAACGGGACTGAACAAAAGTGGTTCTGGTACTATCGCGCTCACAGGCAGCACCACTGTCACGGGTGACCTCAACGTCAACGCAGGCACTCTCAGCATATCGGGGCCATTGACGGTTAGCGCGAATCTCCGCTTCAACTGGAACAATACCGGGGGAACGCAAACACTGGCGATTCAGACAGGCGCGGACATCACCACCGATCGTTTTGTCATGGCTGATTTGTATTATGTGAATGATACGGTCAGCCACAGTGGTGGCACACTCAATGTCAACGGCAGCAATGACAGCAATGGCACGGGAGCCTCATTTCTCATGGGGCATTGGGGCTATGGCACCTCCTCAATTTATAATCTTTCCGGAGGCACCTTGAACTCGCCGAATGCCCGACTCAGCTTAGGCTGGGATCGCAGCAACGTGCAAATGAATCAGTCTGGCGGCACAGCGAATTTACGCGGCATCAATCTGGATAATGGACGTGGAAATTCCGCTTCCTACAACCTAACCGGCGGAAGATTGAACATTGGCGCCGGTGGCATTAACAATCAAAGCAACAAATCAATCAATGCAGGAAATGCCACCATCGGTGCTAGTGCCAACTGGACATCGACGAAAGCCATCAACCTCACCGACACGGTTACATTCACCACTCTGGATTCTGTCGACAACACAACGCCGCGCACGATCATTCTGGCCAATGGAGCCAGTGGTGCCGGCGGTATCATCAAAAATGGTGCCGGCACCTTGTCCCTCGGCACGAATGCCGGCGGCAGCACTTACAGTGGTGATACTGTAGTCAACGCAGGCAGTTTTTACGCGGGCAGTCAACTTTCCAGCAAATTGATCGCAAATTCCGGAACCGTCATCGGCGGTGGTTCAGCATTTACACCCGGCACCTCGCTCCTTGGTAACATGGATGCGAATGGCACTACCATGAACTTCCGAGTGGGGGGCGCGAGCAGTGACGCTCTCGACGTTTTGGATTTGAATGTCGTCTCGGCATCGCAAATATCCCTCTCTCCAGCAGGCCCCTTGTTTGTGAATGCGGATTTCACCGTCATTACTTATGACACACTCAGCGGCCTCGGTTTCCCGGGTCTTTCCGCCGCTGCGCTCCCCAATCCACACTACGCCGCCAGTCTGACTCATGACATTGATAACAAGCAGATCAAGCTGGTCGTGACCGCGGCTGACAGCATCACGTGGAAGGGAGACGTTTCTTCCGCCTGGGATATTAATTCAACCGCGAACTGGACCTTGGACAGCGACTCATCACCGACGAAATATTACAACGATGACGTGATAACATTTGACGATAACGCAACTACCGGAAACGTGGTTCTCTCGGCTAACGTGCAACCCGCCTCCGTGCTGTTTTTTAACAACACTTTGGATTACGTGCTTTCGGGAAGTGGTCAGATCACTGGAGCTTTGGGTGTCACCAAATCCGGAGCGGGAAGTCTCACCTTCGAAACGAATCAGGGGTATTTGGGCGTCACTCAGGTTTCGGCAGGATCACTTGTGGTCAAAGGCACTCTGGCGAATGCTTCGATCTCCAATTCCGCCTCTCTGATTTATGACATTTCCAGCAATCAGTCGGTTAGTTACCCGATCAATGGAAGTGGCAGCTTGATCAAGCGCGGAAGCGGCACACTTACCATCCCCAACAACAAGAACTTCTCTGGTGGTGTCACCATTGAAGCCGGGACGATGTTCGTCTCCGCCGGTGGTTGGTATGTGAACCCCTTCGGCGCGACGAACACCGTGACCGTGGAAGACACCGGTATTTTGTCTACTTCATCCGCTCATTGCCTTGGTGTGGACCAGAATAACTTCCATGTGAAGGGAACCCTGAATTTGGGGGCGGAGAATTACATTTCCAACCTCACGATGACGGGCGGCTTGGTCAATGGACCCGGAGCCTTGCGCACCTGGGGCGGCACGATGAATTTTCTTGCCAGTGCTGACAGCTCGGTGATCGCGGCATCGCTGCAACTCGTGGGCAGTGCTACTCTGAATGTCGCGGACGGGGCTGCCGCTGATGACTTGATCGTTTCCGGTGCTATCATCAATGACAACAACCTCACCAAATCCGGCCCCGGAACGTTAAAACTCACGGGAACCAACACATTCAACGGCGACATGATCGTGAACGATGGGATTCTTGAAGTTTCCGGCGCATCACTCGCCGACAGCAAAAAGCTGATCATCAACACCGGAAAAGTGGACCCCTCAGGCGCTAACGAAACAGTGGGCACCTTGTTTTTCGGCAGCGTGCAACAAGCCGCCGGAACCTGGGGAGCCACGGGATCAGGGGCGGATCACATCAATGACACCTACTTCAGCGGAACGGGAACCGTCACGGTTGTGACCGGTCCACCTGATCCTTATCTCGGCTGGGCAAGCACTACTGGCGCCACGGGGGGCAAAGCAGGTGACACAGATGGAGATGGAGTCAACAACCTGATGGAATTTGCCACCAACTCGAATCCTACCAACGGAGCATCGGGAGCCAAGGTTTATCCCAAAATTCACGCGCTGGGTGGGCAAGATGTGCTGACGCTGACCGTGGCAGCGCGCACCGGTGCCACCTTTGCCAACGGAGCGGTGGATGCGGTGAAACAAGAAGCGAGCATCGATCTGGTGAAATACACCATCGAGGCCAGTCAAAGCCTGACGGCTTGGAACATCGTCGATGTGGACCAACTGGGAGCGACGGATGCCGCGGCCGTGCAGGCAGCCATTACGCCCGCATTGCCTGCGCTGGATACAGGCTGGTCTTGGTTTACCTTCCGGACCAGTGGCAGCACGTCTACAGACTCGAAAAACTTCATTCGTTTGAACGTCACAGAAGTCACTCCTTGAGTTTGATTTTTGCTCCTAGCCTAATCAATATGGGTGGCGGTTCCTGACTGCCACCCATTTTTTACCCATGAATCAGAATCAAATTTCTATCCTTCAAGAGAAGAGCAGACAACTGATGCATGTCGGGCAGTATCCTGCGGCGTTAGAGATTCTTAATCAAATTCGCTCGAGTGGAATCCAGCATCCATTGTTTCTGCTCGATCAATTACTGTGCTGTCACAAACTGCGATTGCATGAGCAGGTGCTCGAAATCATCTCTGAACTGTACTCGCTTTGCCACCGACAGGGAGCTCGACTGGATTTCCTGGGCGAGGAATTGCAGAAGATGGGGCTTTACCAGCATGCATTGGAAACATTCCGCCTTATGCGTCATTGTCATAGTGATGCGGAGCGAGCCGTGGGGGCGGCTCGAGAAGCCGCTCTTCACCTGCGGCTATCGTCACTGGAAGATGCGCAGGAAGCACTGATACGCGCGGAATTTCACGGTTCTTCCTACCCTGAGGTGCGCTCTGCGCGCGCCATGTGGTGGATGCGCCATGATCCGCAGCAAGCATTACCGATACTCAGGGAACTGGCTCAGCCACGAACGGGTGTTCCATTCACTTTTACCGCAGCGCATGGATATCATTTGGCGCAAGTGCTAGACCAACTGGAGCGCTATGATGAGGCTTTCATTTCATTGTCTCACGCTAAAAAACTGGAGGTCCAGCATGACCCCATGATCAAAGCATTCCAGTCTCAGCAAGCGTCTTGGCGGTCATGGCATGCTGACGCACTTTCCTTCAGCAGAGAGGATGCGAAACGCTGGCAGGATGAATGTGCGCCTTATCACGATCATGCTTTTTTATTAGGTCACCCGCGCAGCGGAACCACTTTACTAGAGCAAGTTCTCGATTCACATCGTGCTCTTCGGAGCGTAGAGGAGAGCAATCTCTACTCTAGCTGCATCGATGCCCAATTAATGGCCCAATACTCAGCGGGGCACGACAGCCATTCCTTTTCCACATACGTATGCTCATATCCGGAAATTCGTTTGACAAGCCTGAGGGAAGAGTATTTTCACCTTCTCCAGCGAGAGCATTCGTCTAACACTGACACACAGGTGTGGTTAGACAAGAATCCGGCACTCAGCATCGCCATTCCCCGTATGGCCAAGACCATGCCACACTCGCGAATCATTTATGCCCAACGCGATCCTCGCGATGTCTGCATCAGTTCGTTTTTTCTGTGGTGTGATCGCACGCCATGGAGCAGCCAGTGGCTCACACTTCAGGATACGATCCACCATTGCGCGTTTACCCACAGTATCTGGACGAAGACAAAAGAGGTGTTAGCACAGGACTGGACAGTCGTGCGCTATGAAGACATGGTCGATGATATCGTAGCATGCGGACGAAAAACCACGGAATTTCTCGGGCTGGAGTGGCACGCGCATCAAGCCGACCACAAGACCCACGCAGCCGAAAAAGTCGTGAAATCCCCTACCCATCTCGCCGTGCGAAAAGACATCTATCGTAACTCGATCGGACGCTGGAAAAACTATGAAAAATGGCTGCAACCATTTTTCGAGGAATTTGATCCCCTTTTGCGTGAAAGTGGCTACGAGTGATTCAGCCGCGGAACCTTTTGCATTCTGCGATATTCACGCCAATTACTTTCCGCGGATTGCCATTCTTTTGCTCATGAATGATGATATGAACATTCGCAACTGAACAATCACTCGTGGTGATGATCGTCCTGGAAATCCACCTCGCGGACGCGTTTGCGATCACGGATGATTTCCACTTGCTTGCGAAGCTGCTCGCGTAACTCTTCCGAGCTGTGCACGGAATCAATGCAAATGGTCTCCTGCCCGTGATCGGAGGTTTGCAGAGTCACCGTGCCCAGACCGAACATGCGCTGCAACACGGATCTCGACAACGTAACATCCTTCACGCGATACAGCTCCACTTCATCAAAAACCTGATTCAGCACTCCTTTTTTCAAACGCAGTCTCTCCGTGGTGAGCGTAAAACTCTCGGAGCGCGTGCGCAGCCACACCCAGACGATCCAGATCACCGGCACTGCAATAAGCGCCCAGGCAGGCATAAACAAAAATCCCCCCACAATCACCCCGGCGATCAGCAACAATGCGATCACATAAACGCCCCAGTTTGTGATTTGCGAACGTGCTCCATGCCACAATGTTTCCTCTTCCATGGGACGATGATAACAAACCTAGAAACTTCATTCAAGCAGGAATAGACTCCACGAGAGAAATGCTATCACGGCAGAATTGTTATCTGCATGGCAGAATTAAAACGCTCGTTTGCAAGATTTAATGAGACTCAATGAATCGATTCCTTTGGGTTATGTTTTGCATCCATGCCTGCCGTATTTTGGGGGAAGATGAGGACGATTTGAATCGCAGATCTCTCACCACGCCCCTTGTTTTACGATTCACCGCCGCGCAAGCCTTAAAAGTTTTATCAAAATCTTGTTCCACACAGTAAATATTAGTTGACTTTTTTCAAATTCCTGCTTGTCTCGCGGTTCCGTTTTTCCTTGGGCTTATGACAAGAATTTTCCGGGTGACAGCAATTGCTGCGCCGCCCTCATCTGCCCTTGCTTTTTCCCACGGCGCTACGGAATTTCTCTTTTACTCTTTCCACTTTTCCCCACTTCCATGTCCATTTTCAATCGAATTTTCGGCCACTGGCTTTCCCAAGACATCGGGATCGACCTCGGCACCGCCAACACTCTCGTCTGCGTGAAAGATCACGGCATCGTCCTGCGCGAACCCTCGGTGGTCGCTGTAAAAGCCGGCACCAATGAGGTACTGGCCGTGGGAGATGACGCGAAGCGTATGCTCGGCCGCACGCCGGGCGACATCGTCGCCATCCGCCCGCTCAAGGATGGCGTCATTTCGGACTTCCGCGTCACGGAGGCGATGCTGCGCCACTTCATCAAAAAAGTAAACAACGGCCGCCGCTCGAACTCGCGCGTGGTCATCGCCGTGCCCTCTGGCATTACGGAAGTGGAAAAACGTGCCGTGCGCGAATCCGCCGAAATGGCCGGAGCCCGTGAAGTGTATTTGATCGAGGAACCCATGGCCGCAGCCATCGGCGTGGGCTTGCCCGTGCAGGATGCCGCTGGCAATATGATTGTCGATATCGGCGGCGGCACCACGGAAGTGGCGCTGATTTCCCTCTCCGGCATCGTTTATTCCCGCAGCGTGCGCGTGGCGGGTGATGAGCTGGACGAAGCCATCATTTCCTACATGAAGCGTGCCTACAATCTGATGATTGGTGAGCGCACCGCAGAGGACATCAAGATCCGCATCGGCTCGGCGGCACCCCTTCCGAAAGAGCTGACCATGGAAGTCAAAGGCCGCGACCTCGTCGCCGGTCTGCCGAAAACCATCACCATCACCTCCCAGGAGGTGCGCGATGCGATGGCAGATCCGCTGCAACAAGTGATCGACGGCATCCGTACCACGCTGGAGCGCTGCCCGCCGGAACTGGCGGCGGACTTGGTGGACCGCGGCATCATTCTCGCCGGCGGCGGCGCCCTTCTCAAGGGGCTGGATCGCCTGATTCGTGAGGAAACGGGCTTGCCCGTGCACATTGCGGAAGATCCGCTCAGTGCCGTGGCAGAAGGAACAGGCAAGGCGCTGCAAGAAATCGCCCTGCTCAAGCGTATCGCCAACATTGGTTGATTTTCACGTTGCATCCCTCGGATCACCCCGGCCATGAAGCCGCTCAATCTTATCGCACTTCTCTGTTTCCTCGGCGGCGCCACTTGGGCTCTGACGCGCAGTGACCGCAGCGTGCGGGAGATCCAGTATTACTATTACTCGGCGCTGATGCCCTTCCTCAAGGCTGGCTCCGCGATGGAGGAAAAAGCCCGGAATTTTTCCCGTGAGGTGGAGCACTCCAAGGCACTGGAGGTCGAACTCGAGGTCACCCGCGCGGAGCTGAGCAAGCTGCGCCAGGTCGAACAACGCTTCACCGATCTGGAGACGGAGAACTCCCGCCTGCGCGATGCCCTGGAGTTCAAAAAAAACACGCCGTTCACTCTCATCGCCGCGCGCATCACCCGTCGCCAAACGACCAATTGGTATAAAACACTCGAAATCAACCGCGGTGAGGAATCTTTCATCGGCAATCAAAATCCGGTCGTGACCGCGGAAGGGTTGGTGGGGAAGATCGACCTCTCAGGCAAGGAGTTTGCCACCGTCATTCTGCTCACGGATGAAAAATGCCAGGTTTCCGCCAAAATCGAGGGTTCGCCCGAGGTCGGCATCCTCAGTGGCCGCCGCGCCGACTACGGTGATCCGCCCATGCTCACCCTGCGTTTCCTCTCGAAAAAAGCCAATCTCAAAAAAGGCCAAAGGGTCTTTAGCAATGGCCGGGGAGGCATCATCCCCGCCAATATCCTTCTTGGAACCATCGAATCGGTCGAAACCGGTGCTCAGGATTCCGAAGCTCTCGTCCGTCCCGCCGTGAACTTCAACGATCTTGTCACCGTATTCGTCATTCCCTCTGCGAATTAACTCTACGGTACTTGTGTTTCGTTACTCCATCAGCCTTTTGATCCTCATCCTGCTCGCCGTCATCGCGCAGCAGTTTGTGCCGACGTTTATCGAGCTCTACAACGCGCGTGTGTTTCTGCTGTTGATCGTTTTTCTCTGCATCGCGGTCACGGTGCCCTTGCCGGTGATGTTTTTGTTTGCCTTGATCTGCGGCTTCCTTTGGGACGCCCAGTGCACGCTTGGTTCTCCTGCGGTGGACACCAGCGTCTACCTCGATCCGGTCGCCAGCCTGCGCTTCGGCACCTCGATTCTGCTGTTTGGTCTCGCCGGCTTGCTCATGCATGGCTTTCGTCCGCTTTTCCTGCAGGGGAAATGGTATGTGTCCGCCCTGCTGACGGGGATCGCCACGTTTCTCTACTGCATGAGCGAGTATGCCTTGATCGATTTCGTGCGCGGCTCCTTCACCGTGGATCGCGGCGTGATCTCCCAATGTGGCTACACTTCGCTTTTCAGCATCGTCGTCTCGCCCTTCGTCTTCGGCGTCTTGTTCACTATTGCTCGACTTTTTGACCACTCTATCGTAGAGACCAATCGTTCGAAACGCCGCTTCATCTAAAAACCCACCCTCGCTCCATGGAAACCGCCTACCGCCTACGACTCTACCTGCTCACCGCCCTGGTGTTGCTGGGATTCGGCGCGTTGTTGCATCGGCTCCATGAAGTGCAGATCGAGGACACCCAGAAGTATCGCGACCGCGTCCCCTCACCGAAAAACGTCTCGGTGCGCGAACCGGGTGTGCGTGGAGAAATCCGCGATGCCCACGGCGTCCTGCTCGCCCGCAACAGCCGCAACTACGAGGTCTCGTTTAACATCGAGGAAATCATCAACGCCTACCAGTTGCAGCATGACGACTCCCCTTTTGTGGAGACGCTGCGCTCGGAAAACGGCATGAGCCGCGCCGGGAAAAAGAAAAACATCGCCGCCATCGTCAATGAAGTGATCATCTCCCGCCTCACGCATTATGGTCTCGCCAAGGACTACAGTGCCAAGGCCCTCGAAGTTCACTACTCGACTCATGGTGGATTGGTGCCCTTTTCCTACCGCACGGATCTTACCTACGAACAATTCGCCCGCTTTGCCGAGCTGAACCTCGAACTCCCCGGCGTTTACATCAATCTGCGTCCCCAGCGCCAGTATCCTTACAAAACGCTCGCCTGCCACATTCTCGGCTACACCAAGGAATGGGAAAAAGGTGATATTCCCGAGGAGGGGCAGAAAAAATTCAACCACTACATCGGTGAGGAAAAAGGCATTGCCGGCGTCGAAATGACGATGGATTCCTACCTCACCGGCAAGGAGGGTGTCAAAACGGTGCTCAAGGATGAAAAGGGTCGCATCGTCAGCATGATCGACTACACCAAGCCGCAGATGGGAGCGGATGTCACGCTCACGATTGATAGCCGCGTGCAGTACTTGGTGGAAAACATCCTGCGCCGTGCCGGCAGGGCCGCCGCCGTGGTGATGAATGTGCAGACCGGCGAAGTCATCGCCATGGCCTCGGTTCCGAATTACGATCCTAACAATTTTATTCCGTCCATCTCCGAGACGAAATGGGAGGAATACAAAACCAAAAACATTTGCCTGCCCTTGATGAACCGCGCCATCGAGTCCTTCGATCCCGGCTCCACCTTCAAACTGCCCACCGCCATCGCCGGTGCTAGGGCGGGACTGGGCGACCGCGTTTACAGCTGCAATGGCTATGTCGCCTACGGCACACACAAGGCCGGATGCTGGATCTGGAACCAGAGCAAGGGCATGCACGGCGCGCAGAATGTCAGCAAGGCCATACAGCAGTCCTGTAACCCCTACTTTTTCCGCATGGCCAATGCGGTAGGTCCACGCGGCATGGCGGAAACCTTTACCATGCTCAATCTCGGCCGCACCACAGGCATCGAGCTGCCCTCGGAAAAGCCCGGCATGGTGATCGGCTCGCCATCTTGGAAACTGCGCTACCCCTCGACCACCGTCACGCCCGTGGATACCGCCTTCCTCGCCATCGGCCAAGGTGTCAGCTCGGCTTCCCCTCTCCAGCTCGCCGCTGTCACCAGTTGCATCGCCAACGGCGGGAAATACTACCAGCCACGCGTCGTAAAAAAAGTCACTCGCGATAAGGAAGTGCTCATACCGGATCAGCCGAAATTGTTAGTCGATCTGCTGCAACAAGGCGTCAAGCCAGAAGACATGGAACGCATCCGCAAAGGCATGTGGATGGCGGTGAATCAACCCGGCGGCACGGCGGGTCGGGTGAAGATGCCCAATCTCGAAGTAGCCGCCAAAACCGGCACAGCCCAGAGTGTGGACCGGGGTAAAAAATCCAACAACTCGTGGACGGTTTCTTTCGCCCCGTTCGAGAACCCGAAGTATGCCGTGTGCGTGCTCGTCGTCGGCGGCAAATCCGGCGGCAAGGTCTGCGGCCCGCTGGTGCATTTGATTTATCGCGGTCTGTTCGCGCTCGACGACGGACTCAAGCTCCCCCTGCAACCGCAGGATGAGGTGGCAGGCAATACGGATTCCATTGAGGAAATCCTGCTGCCCGAAGACACTCTCGCTGCTATCGAAGCAGTAGAAATCACGGAAACGGCCGATAACGTGCAAACGGATCTGGAAACGACCCAACCCAAACAAGACAACGAACCCGCTACCACTGAAATTCTACCAACCCCAACCATCACTCCCGAAATCGACTCCGCTGGCACCATCCCCCGCGCCATACCCGTCACGGAGTAATCACAACCATCAACAACCTCACTACTGTGCCCATCGCTATGATCAATAAAATCAAACGCTTCCTCGGATTCGGATCCAATAATCCGATGGAAGGTAACACCATCCTCATCAATGTGGAAAAACTCGAACGACGAGTCGCCTTGCTCGAAAACGGATTGCTCGAAGAGTATTCCGTGGAACGCGAGGGCGACCAAAACATCGTCGGCGGGATTTTCAAAGGCCGCGTCAAAAACATCGAACAGGGCCTCAAGGCCATGTTCGTGGACATCGGCCTCGATAAAAACGCCTTCCTGCACTTCTGGGACGCGCTGCCCGCCGCCCTCGACGCTGGCTTGGAAGAGATCGACCGCGGTCCGAAAAAACATCAGAAAAAAATCACCTCGAAGGACATTCCCACGATCTATCCGATCGGATCAGAAATCATGATCCAGGTCTCGAAGGGGCCCATCGGCACGAAGGGACCGCGCGTCACGACGAACATCTCGCTCGCCGGCCGCTACCTCGTGCTCATGCCCTACACCGAGCAATTCGGCATCTCCCGCAAGATCGAGGATCCGAAGGAACGCCAACGCCTGCGCACCATCATCCAGAAACTCGCCGTGCCGGAGGGCATGGGCATCATCATGCGCACCGCCGCCATCGGCACCCGCAAACGCCACCTCATTCGCGACCTCGCCATGCTCCTGGAGCAGTGGCGCGAGGTAGAGCGCCAACGCGACTCCCACCCCGCACCGTTCTGCGTATTCCAAGAACCGGGGCTCGTCGAACGCACCGCGCGTGACCTGCTCACGGATGACATCGATCAGGTGATTTGCGATTGCCCAGAAACGACAGAGGCGATCCGCGAAGTCGCTGGAAAAGTCTCGCGCCGCGCCAAACGCCGCGTCAACTGCATCTCCGGTGCCGTGCCTTTGTTTGAGCGCATCGGCATCCAGAAGCAAATCGACGAAGCCTTTTCCCGCCAAGTCTGGCTCCCCTGTGGTGGCTACATCGTCATCGATGAAACCGAAGCATTGATCGCCATTGACGTGAACACCGGCCGCAACCGCGGCAACAAGGATCAGGAAAAAATGATTCTCGAAACCAACGTCGAAGCCGCCCAGGCCGTGGCGCGCCAGCTCCGTCTGCGCAACATCGGCGGCTTGGTAGTCGTGGACTTTATCGACATGCGCCATCGCAAGGACCAAATGACGGTCTATAAGGCGATGAAGGAGCGGGTGAAAAAAGACAAGGCCAAGACCCAAGTGCTGCAAATCTCCGCCATCGGATTGATGGAAATGACACGTCAACGCCTGAACGAATCCCTGCGCGATTCGATGTATGAGCCCTGCCCGTATTGCACCGGCCGTGGTCGCGTCAAAACGACGATGAGCATGTCGGTGGAAGTGCAGCGCCAACTCAATACCATCATTCAGAAAAACGCTCACCAGGGCGACCTCGTCGTGATGGTCAATACGGATGTGCTCAATCGCTTCCGCACCGAGGACTCGAAGATTCTCATGGAGCTGGAGCGCTCGCACAACGGCCGCCTCATCTTCCGCGCGGATCCAGCGATGCACCGCGAACGCTTTGCCATCATCGATGCCTCCAGCGAAAAAACGATTTTCCAAACACCGTAATCGTTCCGCTACCGCACAAGAACCCCATTTCCTCACGGAGATGGGGTTTTTTCATGAAATGCACGGGCGAACCAGATCAGGCAGAGAATCGTGAATACCGCCAGCACTGTCCAGTAGAGGCCCCAGTCGCCGTTGCGCTCGACGGTGCAGGCGTGCAGCCATTTCAAGCCGAGCGTACCGAGCAAGGTGCCAACGCCATTGGTCATCAGCCCTAACAATCCCTGCATCTGCCCGCGCATGCCAGGCTCCACCCGCTGATCCAGAAAGATCTGACCGGTGATGAAAAACAAGGTGTAACAAACGCCGTGAATCGCGATGCCGGGCCACATGCCGGGGAGTTGGTGCTGATAGCCCGCGTAGGCGAAAATCACAAAGCGCGCGACACAGCAGACCAGCCCCACCAGCAACAAGCTCTTGAGTCGGTAGCGAAGCATCAGCCAGCCCGTCACGGCCATCGCGGCTACCTCACTCCACTGGCCGAAGCTCATGGTAAATGTCGAGCGCACATCACCGAGGGCGCGCAAATGCTCCGGGGTATGCATATAAAAGGATGCGATCGGCATCGATAGCACGGCGGACCCGATCAAGAGCACGCGCAGATCTTTTTCCCGCATCAATCGAAAGGCGTCAAAGCCTAACAAACTCCGCCAAGAACCCACCTCCCCGCGTGGTGGAGTGTGCGGGCAAAGGAACACCAGAGCCGCCAGCAGCAGGCGACACACCGCCCCCGCATAGCCCGCCAGTGGCGAGGCATCCGCGTGCAAGACCAAGCTGGAAAACCAACCGCCGAGAATCCAGCCCAGCGTGCACCACAAGCGCACCTGGGGAAATTGCTGCTCCGGGCGGGGCAAGTGCGTCATCGCCACGGTGATCACCAAGTTCCACAAGGGAGCGGCAATGACGGACGTGATGAAAAACAAGATCAAGAAATACCAGGGCGAGCCATCGGCACGCAGGCAATAAAACGCCGCCGTCATCGTCACGGTGCTCACCACACAAATCCACCCGGCCAGGTGCTGCGCCGCTACTTTTTGATCCGCCAGAGCACCACTGAACAAGGGCGATAGCAGCGATGCCATCGGCATAATCAAAAAAGTCCAGGCCACCCATTCCGATCCCCAACCGGTAGCGCGGATCGCAATGGACAAGCCTGGCAACCACATGCCGGGACCCATGCCCAGCATGAAAAACATCGCACACAAACGCAACATCACCGGGCTCACCCGCGATCCATTGTTTGCCAGCACTTCATCGCTCACGCGCGATGCTTGTGACGCATTTCCCCGCGTTTGCCAATCGCATTCGATGGACTCTTGCGATTTCCTCCCGCGATCACGCGGATTTTTTAAAGACACGGATCACATCCTCCCGCGTCACCGGAAGATGATCGGGCAGGATGAGCGAAATCACATGCACCAACGGATAGGCCAGCATCGATGCCAGCACACCAGAGGTCAGCATGCCCAATACGAAATTTGACGCATTGCAGCTGATATCGGTATAGGGAAAGGTCCCGCTGAAATCGAGAAAGCCAGGCATCGGCACATGCATCGTCTTCCGCATGAATCCACCAAGGCCCTCCTGCATCAGCGCCAGTGGCACGTTGGTCAAAGGGTTGGAAATCCACACCGCCAGCATCGCAAATGGCACATTCACCCGCGAGCGAATCGCAAAAAATGCCGCGACAAAACTTTGAAACGGCATGGGCAACATCATCGAAAAAAACAACCCGATCGCGAGGCCATGCGAGACGGTGGCGCGACACGGTTTCCACAGCCGGCGATTGGTCATCCGGTGCGTCAGATTGGAAAAAAAGCGATTGTTCCTTACCCGTGGGTGCCGCAACTGCCGGTAGAAGCGTCGCACAAATTTCAGGTAATGTCGCTTCATGGGTCGAGGCAACTTGCACGCGGGTGACAAAATAGGCAAGTGGATTTCCTTGATGTTTTTGTGACGATGAGAAAGCATCGTGCGCATGGAGCTTTGGCAGTCACTCATCCTCGGTCTGGTCGAGGGAATTACGGAATATTTACCCGTCAGCTCGACGGGCCATCTGCTCATCACCGAGAGACTCATGGGCATCGGTCTGGCGGACGATAAAACGGCTGCGGATG
>Ga0315909_10005702_pt1 | contig 14192 bp, 27 predicted proteins | sample LakEriMetagenome_11_FD_203527 | JGI IMG/M metagenome (GOLD analysis project Ga0315909, IMG submission 203527) | Freshwater fungal communities from buoy surface, Lake Erie, Ohio, United States - Buoy 2 MA125 | ecosystem: Environmental > Aquatic > Freshwater > Lake | place: USA: Lake Erie, Ohio...
CCAGAACCAAGCAGCTGAATCCATGGGGTAGTTCTTTGAAACCAGCTGGGGGTTATCCGTCAAATCAACCCCTATGCTATCCCCAAACAGCTCGTAATTCCTTCTCCCTGTCAAGTGAATGTACCCACGCCCCCTGAAGTCCCAACCATCGTTCGGCTCCACGTTCCCCATACGCCCCCCGTAAACGATGTTGGCTATGTCTTTAGGCTTTCTTGCAAAGGTGTTGGCGCTGAACCTATCAAAGTACTTCGGGAAGACCTGCAGAAGCCTGTTAGCGCTATAATTCATGTTCTCCTCTAGCTTCTTAAACCCCATGCTCTCATGATGACACTGAGCTAAGAAATGAGCCAATCGAAGCTTTGTATCCAAACCGTAGTTCTCAACCACGGAGTCTATCTCTTTGAGGACCTTAGCCGATGTAATCTCCCCGATACCTGAATAATTCATAGAGCAAAGATACTGTTCAAAACTAGTGGGTAGTGTACAGATTTGCATATTGACTTTATGGAATTTCTGTCGTAACTTTGTCCCATCAAAAGGAACAACAGACAGAGCGGTAGCAAAAGACAACGAAGCGGTAGCGAGACAACGGCTCAATAGTACACGGGTTTGCGAGTGGGGTTCCGTAGGAAAACCCCCGACGCAAACACCAAAAGACAAACGAACAAGTTCCCAATAGACAATAGCACAACAGAACTTCGTGAGGGGCATAAGTACAGTCGGAGACGAACAACCGAAAACCCCGTAAACAAACGATTCAAGCTGTTTTTGTTTTGTCAATGTAGTTTATTTTTTAGATTTTAACTCTTAGAGCAAACCTGCAACAGCTCGCATCTGTTGGTCACCTTATTGTCAGAAAACAGCTCGTAATTCGGAGAATCGTCGAATTGATAGCTCTTTCAGCTCACGCAAAGCCGACTTCTGGCTCAACTGCGTCTTGCATAAGCGGAGTCCTAAATGCCCCAGATTCGCTACGCTCACGTGGGATTAACGGTGTTCTAGATACCCACTGGATTATTACTATTCACACACGGACGCAACCGCAATCCGAAACGGAACGGCAACCCCAACCCCCTGAGAATCAGCCGTTTAGCCCCAAAGGTTTTGCCGTTTTGCCCCCTGCCGTGGTCGGTGGGTGGCTGTAGGTAGGTAGGCTGTGGGGGTGGGCTTGGGAGTGGTGGGCAAAGGTTTGTTGCAGGTGCAAGTATCGGGAGGAGGGTTCGTTGCAGGTGCATCAATCCCCCGTCCATGCCCCGTCCTGCTCCCGTCCTATCGTCCCTGCCCCCTGCACCTTGGCCCGTGTCCCCCCGCTTGGCCGTATTGGCCCCATATCTGCCCCGTATTCAATTTGCCCCCGTTTGTGGGGCTACCATACCGCTTGGGCTGAGATATTAGCTCCTGAGCAAACTGCACTGAGTATCAGCCATTTATGTATTAGCGTCGTGTTTAATGCGTTTGCTATATATATGGTGTAGGGGTTCAAAGGGGGTGTTTGAATCGTTTGGTAATGTTTATCTGCTTGACTTTCAGTGGTTTACATATTACCACTTTCTTCCCCCGAATTTTTCTTCATTTTCCCCACATTTTTTTTTAGTGGTCTAAGTCGCTGTAGTTCAAGCTGTTAAGCGTTTTCTTGGGCTGTTCCCCACATTTTTTTTCTTGCAGGGTGTACAAAGTTGTTCACCGCCCCCCAATATTTGCATCAACGAATCGGTTGTGGTTCGTTTGTTCTTTCAAATCTTGACAAGTCAGTGCAGAGGGGTCGGGGACGATGAGGTGGTAACTGACTGCTCCAATGGGAGCTATGGGGAGTGAACCAAGGCCAAGGCCAAGGGCATCCACAAAAGGGTCAATGCATTGGGTTTATTAGCCGACTTCAACGATAGTAGGCGAAAGACTCAAGGGCGAACCCACATCCATAGCTTGAGTAGGGTAAAGCAGACAGCCAACATCAAGGTATCCGATTAGTATGCACCGCAGAGGCAAGGGGTCGCAGTCGTAAGAACTTGGGATTCGTGTAGTTAGCTATCAAAGTTCAGCCCACCTTGGGGGGCTATACGGAGGGGCGAAACAAAGTGAACCAACCCAACGAATGAACACCGCATATCCACCTTGAGAACCGCCTTGAATCGGTTCAAATATCCACCAAAACCACACCGAACAAAGTATACAGCTATGCGGAGCGAATGGGCTTCGCTAAAGGCTTTGTAGGTGGCTAAAAACTACAGCTATGCGGAGCGAATGGGCTTCGCCAAAATGGAATAGGCACGGCAATAGTGGATACGGAGGGAATGGTTTGCAAGGGGGTTCGTTTCCCCCTCCCTCCACATCACATTCAACCCTTTAAACTTCAACCTTTTAAATTCAAAAATATGGACTACATATCTTTTTGCTTCGCTTCATTACTACTAAAACAAAACAGCGAACTGAACCACGAACTTGACCTTGTTTGGGACAAGGCTATTGAACTTGGAGAAGCATTCAAAAAAAGCCATTTTAATAACCCCAATAGACCTTTATTAGACTGCATTAACGAATACCCATTAGACTACATTAACGCTTAACTATATTTTTCAACCCTTTAAACTTCAACCCTTTAAATTCAAAACAGATGAAAAGAATCAGCACCACCGCCAAGGCCATAGCCGATAACTACATCAAGGCACGGCAAAACAACGCATTCACCCCCGTTACCACCCCACTCAAGACCAAGGATGAAATCATCCAAGGTATCTTGCAAGGGGCTGTTTATGAGGATGTTATCCACCAAATTGAGATAAGGTTTTGCTCCGTTACCTCAATTTTGATGCAAGGCCAATTCAACTACATCTCCAACGCATACAAAAGTGGGGTGTATAAAGGCTTCAAAGCACTACTTGACCGCTAACTAACTAAACTTCAACCCTTTAAACTTACTTGCTTATGCTTGTATTGAGAATCAGCCCTATTAAACGCAGACACATTATTGCCCTCCGTTGGGCATTGAATGACCTCAAGTCAGTAGACGATGCGAAGGCACGGCTACTACGAGGCGAAACGATTACCCACGGAGGTTCAACCTACACACTTCACACACCTAACAAAACAAACTAAACAATTAAACTTCAACCCTTTAAATTCAAAACAGATGATAAAGTCTATCTTCACCAACCGCCCCCTCACAAACTACCACACCTACCACCTGCCCGAACTTGGTAAGTATCACATCAGCCCCTCCACCTCCTCCAAGGTTGTCTACACTTCGGAGCTATGCGGTGACGGACACCACCGCAGTTCTTTCGCACGAATCCCAAGGGACTTGAGTCCAACCAAGGTCGCAGAACTTGGGTTGCAACGCTACTACGAGGGGGGCTTTGAATACCACCCCGATGCAGGTATCGGGGCTTGTGGTAAACTTTTAATCAGGCGGATATTCCTTAATCCAACCACCGAACAAACAGCCGACAGCGAATACATTTGGGCCTTGGAGAACGGAAATTGGGTACGCATTGATGACTTTTGCGAAAAACAAACAGGACGGCACACTCATTCTACAAAGCGTATTCTTCGGGACGGCACGGAGGTTCAATTCCGAACCTTTGATGCTTGGGATTGTATGACGGCTGACACCAAGTATTCAGGTACTTGGCTGAAGCGAAATGGGGTTTGGTATGAAGACCAAGAAACTTCGCTTAACTACGGCCCTCTACCTGAATTAGAGAATTGGCACAGCGGTGATATGAGGGTGTATGTAAGGCCATTCAACGATGCAGTTATCAATGACCCCTCCGTTGATTGGAGGATTGGTTGGGAGATTGAGAAGGAGGATACAACCGCAAGGGATAGAGCGAGGAGGATGAACAACCGCCTACCTTACGGGTGGCACACCGAACGGGACGGGTCGCTTGACAGCTCAGGTGTTGAATTTATTAGCTGTGTTTATGACCTTATGGACACTGAGAAACAATTAGCTCACTTCAACGAATTTCGTTGGGCCATTGACTCCGATTGTACCACGAATTGCGGTGGTCACATTACAATCAGCCGTAGGGGTATGAACAGCGAGGAGCTTTTGAACAAGCTGTTTCCATTCATCCCTATGTTCTTCAGTCTTTACGAAGGGAGGTTGAACAAGTCGCTTTGTGGTATTCAAACGAAGAGCGAGATTGAGGGTCGCAGTCGCAAGGCTATCCATATCAAGGACGCTCATTGCGTAGAGATACGCATCCCCTCAAAAGTTGACAGCGTTGAGTCTTTGGCTTGGAGGCTTCGCCTTATGCGGTTCATCGCCAAGTCCATTGACTCCAATAAGTTCACGCACTACAGCGAGGTTGCCGAGGCAATGTTTGAGGATACCAAACTCAAGAAGATTATGAACCACTTCTACGCAGATGACCGCCTCCGTAGAAAGCAGAGCCTTACCTACCTCTTCGGTTCGTTGCTTGAGGATGACCACGCTGTCGCATTCAAGTCGGATGATGAGCAAGAGCGTTTGTTGGAGCGTATGCGTATGGCTTGGAACAGCGTTAGGTCAGTGGTTCAGGATGCTGTCACATCCAAGTTCAGCACATCCAAGGTTAACTCCAAGTTAGCCAAGTAAATTGATACGGGGGGGGTGGATATAGCCCCCCCCACTATCATCATTCTTTCAATTCAATTCAATTCAATCCAACTTAATTCAACCCTTTAAATTCAATTCAAATGTGTATCGCAATTCTTAACAAATCATCCAAACTTTCCAAAAAGTCCCTCCAAAATTGTTGGGACAACAACTACCACGGAGCAGGTATCGGCTATGTGGACGGCAACTCCATTCGCTCCTACCACGAGGGGACTTCTTTTGAGTCCTTCTACGAGGAGTATCAGTTCATTCGGGACAACACCGAACACCCGTTGATGATACACTTCCGAATCGCAACGCACGGCAAGGGTACGGATATGCTCCACCCACACTCTGTTGCAGAGGGCAAGGTATCTCTCATTCACAACGGCATTATTTATGGCCTTGGGGATACCATTGTCAGCGACACACGGGAATTTGCGGAGCTGTTGGGCAACTTCAGCCCCAAAAATGTGTCCTTCATTGACCACAAAGGGGTCAACGGCTTTGCAATGCACTTGCTTGGTCGCACCAACAAGGTGGTTCTTATGGACTATCGTGGGGCTTTCAGGATACTTAACTCACAACTTGGGCATTGGGACAAGAACCAAGACACTTGGTACTCCAACGATAGCTACAAGCGTACATTGGAATATGTGTACCACGGCAACACGAAGGTGCAGAAGGGTGTCTATCAACAGCCTCTGTTCAGGGACGCTGTAGTGGGTGACTCAGTTAACGATGGTCGCTACGGATACAACGGCTACAACAGAGCCTCCTCCGTCCCTCTTATTGGGGGGACTCTTGAGGCAAGGGACAAGCACCTAAGGGAGGTCAAAGCCTTTGAGAAGAACCATATGAAGGCTATCCGCAGTGCTATGGCTGAGGATGTATTTAACATTGAAAACCCAATTTACTAAAATTAACGCTCTATGAAAACAATCGTTCTACGCTACACGCACTCCCAAAGGGGGAGTGCTGTAGCATTTCTCAAGGCTCTCCACGAAGAATTTACAGGGAGGTTCAAGTATAATTTAGAAAGCCTTAGAGAATTTGCTCCACCCGATACATTCTTTAATTGGGTAGCTACACGCAGAAGGGAGCATATATACTTTCGGATACGCATGAAATTACCCACTCCGCCAACATCAAAAACTTTGAACTTCACGGACGAATTTATATCCAACGCTGTTCAAAAATTATGTTTTGTAATAGAACACGGAGAAACCTCAAGGGAATATATTATGCCGAATGGCGATATTGTTGTAACTGAGGAACAGCTATTGACCTTTCTCCGTGCAAACACCAAGGTACAGGAGAACCCTATGGACTACCTGAATTTTGAACTCCGTAGGCTTGGGGACTTGTTTGAGGAGTCCCCCTACGAGTATATGCTAAGACGGACACCACTATCATTCGTAGACAACCTGCGTGCTGAAACCATTAAGTTTAAAAAGTGCTATGACAACAAGATGGCTTTTACTTTTTTAATGTACAACTACAGCACGAAAGGAGTTGTCAGGCATTGCAGGGCGAATGTGAATGTTGCGAGGCTTGTAGACCACATCAAGTGGGACGAATCCCCTATGGGTAGGGAATATTGGGAGCGGTTGTTTCAAGCGTTTAACGATGACACCCCACTAAATGAGGGGGACGATGAAACACCACAACACCCAATCCCTACATTTTCTTCGGGTTCTGTTTCGTTGGTGGGAGGAGCAGAATATGTCCGTTTAGATTATTCAAACTTTTAAATTAAAACAGCTATGAAAACAAAACAATTCGCTATCAATCGCAAAGTAATTTGCACAGACAGACAAGGTAACATTCGCACGGGTCGCTCCGTATGGATGACAACGGACGAACGATGCAAGGGCAGGTACAAGGTGCTTGTCAAGTTGTCCCCCACCAAGTATCACTACTACCCCATTAAATTCGTTCGGTTCGTATGAATAAGACAGACCGAGTAATATCCGTACTTATGTTTTTGTGTAGCTTGTTGCCCTTTGTAAAACTACAGAGGGCAACGCTACCAATTATGTTCCTAATCTTCGCACTAATCTACTTAAACTCTAAACAAAAACAAGATGAACCAATTTAAGCTAAAACACCAACTCTCCGACTCCATTACCACCCACCGCTTTCAACTTGAGGTCAACGATGCCTATGTAACGGGGGAGGTTATTCTCTCAGTCAGCCCCTTGGATGCTACCCCTTTTGATATTGAGGTGGCCTTTGACTCCGTTAGACACCTGACTCAGGACGAGAAGATAGCCTCCGAGCTGTATGTTACTCAGGCAATCAAGAACTACTACACCCAATCCGAAACCAACTAAACCTTAAACCTATGAACAACGAACTCACACCCTACATTAAATACTACGGCAACGGAAATGTACTTGCCAAAGGACAAAAGAACTCCAAAGGACAACGAGAAGGTCTTTGGGAGGTTTTCCATGAGGACGGAAAAATCCATTGGAGAACCACATTCAAAGATGGTAAGTGGGATGGAATTGAGGAGGTTTTCCATGAGGACGGAAAAATCCATTGGAGAACCACATTCAAAGATGGTAAGTGGGATGGAATTCAGGAGGAGTTTGATGAACAGGGAAACATCACAGAAACCCGTGTATGGAAAGACGGAAAACTAATTGAAACAACTAAACACTAAACCTATGAAACAGAAACCAAATCACTTAGCTGTAACCCTGCTTGAGTATGGGTTCTCTCTACTAACCGCAGTGCTTGGGCTTATCTTCTTCGGAAGATTTGCCTACGCACTTTTGTTCAACCAATAAACCAAATAAAAATGCCAACTAGAGCCGAAGAAAAAGCGAGGAAACTAATCTATAAGTTTTATCATATTTTACCCAATAATGGTAGTTCTATTAGCACAAAAAATCCTGATGAATTGAGGTATAATCAATCAGTAAATTTCGCATTGATTGTATGTGATGAGGTGTTGGGGGATATGGGTTCGGATAGAGGATATTTATTTTGGAGTAATGTTAAAGATATTCTAAAATTAGAATTATCAGGTAATCCAAAATTTTGGCCCATTATTAACGAAAACTTAGTATAAAAAATAATATCTAAACACTAACCCTATGAAAGACAACCCACCAATCAGTTTCACCACAATCTTGTGGGACAACTACTCCCAATCATCACGGCTACTTGGCCCGTACACTTCGCTTGAAGAGGCTCTCTCCGACTTGAAAGGGGAGGGCATTGACACAAGCACGGACGATAGTGCTGAGATACAAGTCCACAAGCGTTACGCAGTGGTTGAGGTTGAACACCAATACGGAGTCAACGGCCACCCCTATGTAACCTATCAATACTATCAATCTGTTTAACCCTTTAAAACTAAAATTATGGGAAGCGTAACTGACAATATAAATTGCCCAAGGTGTAACCACGATGAATGCCTTATTGACTTCTATTACAAAACGGGGGAGGAGTATATCCACTGCTCCGAATGTGGCTATCTAAGTGAATACTATATCAAGCGAGGCAAGGATGGTAAACCTATAAAGAAGAACAAGTCCAAGGACTGCACATACGATAATATAAAGTTCATTCGGAAAACTATTGCAGAACCCTATGGGGCATACCGAGTATACACCACTAAACGATGGTATAAGAGCGGTACTCTATCTACCCACAAGGAGTATTTAAACTTTGTTTCGGATATAATTTCGCTCACTGAAAAGGAACACGATATTAAAGAGGTTGTGGTCAGCAAGTTTGTAGACGGCCACATCGCAAAGGAGGTGGTATTCAAACGATAGCTGTACTTAAACCAATTAAACCCAAACAACTAAACCTTAAACCTATGAAAACCTACCCAACAGGGGCATTCGCCCAATCACTAATGGAATACCAACGGCTACGCATTGAGGCTATGACCGAGGAAATCAATCGTCTAAATGAGGAAAACTTGTTGCTTAGAAACTTGACTTTATCATCCGTAGGCGGTAACTTCGCCCTTGCTCTCAGGCAAACGGACAAACAGAGCCGAGTGGGGGGTCAACCAACCCCCCCGACGCATCAACCGACAGAGGCTACGGCAATGGCGAAAACTATATCTAATGTATAACGAACAAGAGATGGCTCAGTTTATGCGTATCGCAATGGCCGTCAACCGCAAACGCTACCCCAACGAGATGCAGAGAATTTCAATCTGTTCAGTTATGTATAGGGAATTTATTAAACGGAAATCTAAAAGGAAGCCTAATGGACTTGGATAGTATCATTGCTATAAAGACAAAGGGGGTTGGTCAAATTAAGAATGACCACCCCCAAGAACAGCTTGAACAACAGATAGCGGAGGTCTATGCACTACAGAAGAAACTATCTGTAGCCTTGGACAGCCTCTACTACGCAAAGGGGGTTCATAAGTACTCCTTTGGTATAGGGGATATCGTTGAATGTCAGGGTACACATTACGAGGTGGTCAACCACGATATGGGTATGTTTTGGGGCAAGAAGGTTCTTGAAAAGAAGCTCAAGCATTATGCACTATATTCGGCAGACAATTACACTATAATTAAAAGCAAACGATGATTAAGATACTTAACAAAGAGGACAAGCAGGTCTACAACGGCATCCGCTACGATGGTCGGGAAGAAACAGCACTTGAGATACTTCAATCCCTTGAGAATGGGGAGCTTGAGTATGACGAGGACAACCACTTCTACGGCATTCTTCTTGATGGGAAACCCTTGAGGAGGGGGGACTTGTTCCTTGAAATCGCAGAGGGAATGTGGATGAAATATGACTTTGACTCCGAAAGGTCGCACCTACAAATTTTAAACTAAACCAATTATGAAACAAGAAATCATATCCCTCTCACGGAGGGACAAGGAGGTCTTTGCCTCCGCACTTCGTATGCAGACACAATGCTACGGGGTTGATATGGACTCAGTGGTTTTCTCCGCTAACTCCATTATATCTATCATTGACGAAATATCCAATGTAGAGAACAGCACGATACTTGAGGTCGCATCAAGGTGGCTCAAGGTATCCATTCAGGAACTCAAGGGGGAACGCAGAACCCAAGACATCGTGTTCGCAAGACACTTCATTTGCAAGTATCTACACTCAAAGCGTTGGTCTTTGAAGGCCATAGGCAAGATGCTTGGGGACAGACACCACACCACGATAATCAACTCACTGAAATCCGCTGAATCTATGATAACCTATGATAAGATACTGAGGGAACGCTACTCCGCATTCTCACAGCACTTGGACATTGAGCTATCCGTTTGTGGAATGCTGTGTGAAACTAATTAACAAAAATGTATACAAGGGCAAGGAACAGCTTGTACCTTTGGCTCACTAATCTAATTCAATTCTATGCATCAATTCAAAACAACCAACATTAAGGGCAAAGCCTATGTTGAGGTATCCCAAAGGATACTCTACTTCCGAACCGCACCCGAATACAGAGGGTGGTCTATGGAAACGGAACTCATTTCGTACGATGACCAATCGTGCATCATCCGTGCTGTAGCCAAGAACCCCGATGGTCGCATTATGGCGGTGGGACACGCTCAAGAGGATAGGTCAAGTTCAATGATTAACAAGACCTCCTACATTGAGAACGGGGAAAGCTCCGCTTGGGGTCGCTGTTTAGCCAACCTTGGTATCGGCATTGAAACTTCAATCGCTTCGGCTGAGGAGGTGGATATGGCTATAGCGAAGCAGAACCTATCCGCCCGACCACAACCCGCCCCCGCCCCCCGCCCCGCCACGCAACCACAGGAGACGAGAAGCGAGGCTGTGAAAGCTGACGATGTGTACCAGAAAGCTCTGGACTACATCCGTGAGAATCCTTCCAAGGAGTCCTTTGACAAGGTTATGTCGGCAAAGGGCAAACTATTCAGTGAGGCTCAAGTTTCAACGCTTAAATCTTTAATCGCTAATGGATAATAACGAAAACGATGTCTTGATAGAGGCACAACAGATTGTTCTTCTAGACGGCTCATCTTGGAGGAAGGACGAGCTTCTTGAGAAGATGAAGGACGACTCCTTCTACTACGGGTATCTTGGTAGTGCATCACTATCATCTTCCTCTGTGAAGATTCTGAACCAATCTCCGAAGGCTTATCATCGTTACCTACGCTTCGGCTCAAACTCGGACAGCCCTGCGCTCACAAACGGCAAGCTGTTTCACACGATGGTTCTTGAACCTCAAGAGCTTGAGAACCGATTCGTTGTGGTTGATGTAGCCTCCAAGAGCACGAAGGCTTTCAAGGATGCTAAGGTTGCATCTGAGGGCAAATCCGTTATCACACGAGACGAGTACGATGATTGCAAGAGCTTGTGCGACACGATGTTTCGTTGCAGGGCTATATCCGATATCATTCAAGGCTCGGTGTACGAGAAGCCTGGGATTGGCTATGTGAACGGCTATCCGTTCCGTGCGAAGGCTGACATGATTCACAGCGATGGTTCAATTTACGACATCAAAACCACTTCGGACATCGCATCGTTCGAGCAAAGTGCTAGGAGGTATGGGTACGCTGCACAAGTGTACATATACTCAAAGATATTCTCTGTTCATTTCTTGAACTTTCACTTCATTGTGATTGACAAGTCGACTGGAGACCTTGGTATGTTCAGCGTATCAAGGGAGTTTTACGAGCTGGGGGAGCGGCTTGTAAGAAACGCTACGATTACCTATAGAGATTTCTTTATAGAAGGAAGAGATTTAGACAATCACATCATCACAAACATTCTTTAAAAACAAAAACTATGTCAACAGAAACTAGACCAAAACCAAATTACTGCGGTAGCGTATTTTACGATGAATACGAGGGCCAATTTTCAGGCTACACGCTATCGCTCACTGTTGCAGAAATGCAAGAGGCGATTAAAAAAGCAGACCACAATGGCCGTGTACGAATCAGGGTCAAGAATGGTCGAGACCCCAAGAAGCCTTACGCTATTCTTGTAGAACCAAAACCACAGCAGTCAGAAGCTCCCAAGCAAACCTCTGACTTACCATTCTAAATGGAAGAATTTATAGCGTTTTTCGTAGCACTCGAATGGAAAGTCAAAATGGTTTACTCTGACAATCCGTTCTTTGGGTTCACCAAGGATGACAAGAAGATACTGCTGAACATTCAAGTAGGAACCTTTGAAAACCCTGTCGCCAAGCTCTCTAATCACAGGAGACATCCAATGGAAACCCATGTTTTGCTTGTAACACCCAACAAGCCTCTAACCAATGTCGTACTCCTAGAATCGCAAGATTTCTGGGAGGCGACGGAGGCGGGAGTTGTAAACCTAAAACAGATAGCAGACAAAATCAAGTGGAAATCAAGAGTCGAAGACACAAACTTTAAAACAAACTAATCTAATGGAACTTTTATTTTTACTACTAGGCTTCTTATTCATGCTGTTCAACGAGATGGAGGACGAGTGCATCAAGAGCCAATGGGGCCCTAAGTTCATGAAATGGAACGGCATGGCTTCTTGGAAGAACAAATGGGCCTTAACGAAAGCTGGGAGGCTTAAGCCGTATAGACCCAAGTGGTATCACTTCGGTATCCCGATGCCTCAAGAGGAGCGGTTCCCGTTCAGCTCTACATTCTTGGTGTTCCTAACAGACGCTGAGCACTTGTTTCAGATGTGCAAGATAGTCGTCGCATCGGTGGCTGTCGGTGTGCTAAACCCAACGCTTGGCGTTTCGTTCTTCGTGGGGCATCTGTTTGTGGGTGTAGCAAAAGAAACTTTCCTAAAGTCTTGGATTAAAGGCTAATCGTTTTTAACTTTCGCAAAAATTAAATACTATGACACACACAAGAGAACAAATCAATCAACTGAAGAATTGGAATGTTGAAATCACATTCTTTAACCGAGGATGCCTTGTCAGGGTGGGATGCAAGTCATATGCCTTTGAGAGCATTGAACAGGCAATGGCAGAACTTGTAGCATACACCAAAGACCCGATTGGGGTTGGAATGAAGTATGCGCCAGAGGAGTTTCTTGACCGCCAAGAAGCATGCGTTCCAGTGGCGGCGGCTAGATAAGGCAAAGAGAACAGTCAGGTGGCGGAATTGGTAAAGTTCAAGAGATGTCCTTCAAACGGCAAGTGCGCATAGCCTACTCTCTTGCTGGACCAATTCCCTTCCTGGCTGCAAATCAAATCAACTAAAAACAAAACAAATGAAAAACAAAATTTGGAACCAAACAGTTATTGCAACCGAAGAACAAAACGTAAGCATTTATCCGACAGAAGAGTTTGACGGCATTATAGTTGAAATAAAAGAGTTGGATGATAAAACATTGAATGGTATGTTGTATCTTAACAAAGATGAAATGGAATTGTTGATTCAGAAAATGGTGGAAATGATGAATTACGTAAAAAGTTAATCGAATCCTGTCCTGACTGCAAATTGAATCAACTAAAAACAAAACAAATGAAACTAAATCAAAACTCACTCTCGGCAAAACTCTATCGTTGGTTCTATAAAACCGACACAATGCCCTCCAACCTATGTCCTTACTTTTGGAGACTGGTTACTGCGGTGATTCTTTCGCCTTTGCTTGCAATTCACACCCTACCCTATGAAATCATCAACTACAAACGTAGGCGTCTGGAAACATACGGTGATATGCTCGGAACATCAGCTGCTTATTGGTGCTTTATCGCTGCTATTATTTGCATGATTTCACCATTGGGTCTTTTCTTTTGCATCCCTGATAAGGGTTCATTACTTTCGGTAATTATGACGATTGGGTGTATTCTTTGGGGTTCCCTTATCATAGTTGGCATTACTTGGGCTATTGTTAAAACAGTAGTATACTTAGAATCAAAGAAGAGCGATGATGAAAAGACAGACAACATCATCGTTGAAATGGTGAAAGCAAAGTATCACAAATACTGTCCTAAAATCGATTGGAAATAAACAAATGAAACAAGATGAACATCGGAAACATCATTGACCTGCTCATTGAAATCGGCAAGGGAATAGCTACTGCGCTCTTTATTTTAATCATGATTACACTAATTTGGACACTATGAGAAGCCTATTGCTCCTACTGCTCCTGCTGACCGCTTGCACCAACGACCGCCCTTGGAAGGTGATTGAGGTCCGAGCCAAGGGGGATGCCTGCGAGTACGTTTTATCCCGTAGCAACGGATTCGGGCCACAAGTCAAGACCCTGACTGATTCTTGTGGGAGGTATCAACTATTTCAAACCTTAAACCTATGAAACGATTCTTAGTATTTGCAGGTGATGCCTATTATCCTGAAGGAGGGATGAATGATTTTCAGGAGGACTTTGACACCTTGGAAGAGGCAAGAAGTTTTGAAGCAAAAATCATAGAAAAGTTTAAATCTATATGGAAGGACAGCTGGAAGAATTTCAAATGGAGTGCCATTTGGGATTCGGAAACACGAACCCACGTTTAATACGCAATCGATAACCGTCAGCCACAGCATGAAAACGATATACTTTCAACCAAAGGGAATAAACCCAAAATTTTGCGAAGCAGGTGTCATTCACGAAAGCGACAGTGAATCTATCCGCTACTTAAGTGAACCTTGCAAAGTGTCAATTAATGATGTAAAAATCATACCAAACGAGAGCGTCACTT
>Ga0315909_10005710_pt1 | contig 14186 bp, 18 predicted proteins | sample LakEriMetagenome_11_FD_203527 | JGI IMG/M metagenome (GOLD analysis project Ga0315909, IMG submission 203527) | Freshwater fungal communities from buoy surface, Lake Erie, Ohio, United States - Buoy 2 MA125 | ecosystem: Environmental > Aquatic > Freshwater > Lake | place: USA: Lake Erie, Ohio...
TCTTTCTGCTGGTTTACCAGGAACTGCTGATTCAACGATCTGCTCTAGATAAATTGCAGAGATATCTTTTACGTGATTATTAGTCATCTTAACAAGTACTTGCTTTTTTTGCCTTATACTTATTTATGAAATTGATGCCGTATGCCTTACCACCCTTCTGAAGATACTCCTTGTTTGTTCCAATTGCTCCAGGAGTTAAAGAAGCATAGTGCTTGAATGCTCCAGTTGTTCCAACAAGAGTATTAGGATGCTTTGCATCTCTCATTGGACTGTCCATCTTAACTTCCGTGTATTCCATCAGATCCTTAATCCAAGACTTAAACATATATCCTTCTTCCGTTACACAGATGAGATGATTAGTTCCTCTACGCATTACTTCACCAACCAATCCAGTATTTAAGTTTTCAACAATATCGCCAATGTTAAAAATGTTTCCTACCAAATAATTTTCACGAAGAGTTTGTTGGTCACACTTTGGAGCAATTTCCCATAGTGAATAACTCTCCTTTTTAACCTTTGATTTCTTTGCACCCATTCCCTGACGAACTGCATTAAAGAGTGCTTGAGTATCAGCATCATCAAGTGTCTTTGGAGTTCCTCTACGGAATGAATCAAAATCATTATCAAGAACTGCTTTTCTCATCTTGGATGCAGACATTCCTTCTACACCCTCTGCATCTGCATCACGAACACCAGCAGAAACCACGCGGATTAAATCAAAGTTATAAAGATCTCCATTATACTTTTGTGCAAGGTTCTCAAACTCTGCTTGACGATCTGATCCAACAACAATATTTACACTTGTGTATCCATCTTCGTTTGCAGTAATAAGAACATCAAAAATTGACTTCATATCCTTATCATTAATAATGTTCTCCTCAAACTCAGGGAACATTTTCTTCATATACGAAACTTTAGTATTAGGATCTAAAGGATTTTTCTTTGGATCTTGAGATCTTGAAGGATAAATCTTAATATCTCCACCAGCAGAAATTCTCTTTGCAGACTTGAGAAGTTTTTCGTGTCCTACTGTTGGGGGATTGAAGCGACCGAAGACAACCGTGAGTGGTGGTAGTTCTTCTGCTGGTTGTTCTTGTGTCGCTTGTCCTGGTGCTGCTTGAGGTTGTGGAGAAGGTGCCTGTGCTGCTGCAGTTGGTTGTGCTGCTTGAGGTGCAGCAGGTTTTCTTCCTGCTCCAGGTTCTTCTGGTCCTTTTGCCTGACGACCATCAATATACTTAAGTTTTCCTTTTTCTGTTCGTGCAACAACTTTACCGGAACGATCCAACCATCCTCCGTGACCGTCTCCCTTATAACCAAGTTTCTTCGCTTGTGCAGCGGCTTGTGATTCTGTTGCTTCGGATAAAAATTGGAAAAAACTTTTCATATTTTGTTTTGATATACTTATATTTATTAACTATATCCATCTGGGTTTGGAACAAGACATTTTTCGGTTAAAATTGTTTGAAAGTCTTTTGTTATTGTTGCAAAAAATTGTGGTTGAGATGTAAAAGATCCTTTATATCTCAATTCCATATCTAAAATATTTACACCCGCCTTCGACAATTTAAAAAATATTTTTGCCGCATTTGCCTCTGCTTTTTTTTCAAAATCAACATCAATCTTATATGGTTTTTTGTTCGCTTCAAGATCACTTAAACCACATAAAATGGTATGAAGATCGATTGCTTTTCCTTTAGAAACACTTGGTTTCCCCTTTGATATTTCACCAATACCAGTAACAAGAGCAAATCCAAAACTAAAATCTTTCAGTTTTTTATTTGCAGAAAGTTCATCATATAATTTTACTTTGAGAACAAGATTGATAAGAGTTTTTGCAAAAAGATCAGCGTTATCATTCATATATTGCGTCAATCTTTTAAAGAGAATGTTATTTGTTTTTGCAAGATCTACATTAACAAATTTTCTCATAGCATCAGGTGCTCTATCATTATCATATCCACCAGATAAACTTCCTTTGATATTGACATATGCCCTATCAAAAATTTTTTTATCTCTTTTCTTTGCTTCGAATAGTTCTTTATCAGTCTGTCTATTAATATCTTTTATAAAGAGAATTCCATCTTCATGCGCTTGTCTAACCAATCCAGCAAAATATTCTGTCCTCAATTCTGTAATTTCTTCTTTAATTTTATTAAATTCGCTTCCATTCAAAACAGTGTCAAATGCTTTGTTTATTAGTGTTGGATCTGCAGAATTTTTCTTCGGTTTCTTTTTGAGAGAAACGCCAAAATATTTTTTATCTCCAGTCCTTACGATAAAATCTGAAGAGTTGTAATCATCAAATCCATAGGCTTTAATTCTAAATTTTTCCACTTCATCAGGCCAAACGTTTCCAGTAAGAAAAACTTTTTGGGCAACAGGATCTGCACCTTGTCCATGATCAGATTTCAACCACCCCTTAATTGCAAGAGCTGCTGATATTCCCACTACTGCTTCTTTAAATGCTGCGGGAGTTGGTTCCATAAATGCAAGGAATTCACTACGAGAACTTCCAAATTCAACATTACTTGCAACTTTTTTTGCCGCATCAGTTATCCACTCTCCAAGTGCTTCTGTTGATTCCGATGCTTTGTTTAATTCCGCAGAACTATAAAACATAGCACCTGCTGCCATTACTTCAGAATATTCTAGTGCCATTTATATACAAATACTCTTTCAAGTATTTAGAAGTGGAGATAAGGAGACTCGAACTCCTGACTTCAGCCTTGCAAAGACCGCGCTCTACCAACTGAGCTATATCCCCAATCAAAACATTATAAAACCCCTCAACTAAAAAGTCAAGGGGTTAGAGCAACCTTCCGTGCTTATTTATCAGCGGACGTTAGCAGCGTACCACTTCTCAAAGTCCTCTCTACGCTTATCACCTCTTGGGGGCATAGGAGTTCTTTCTCCGCGAACAGGAGCAGATTTCTTTTGCTGCTCTCTTTCGTACTTATCAGGGTCTCTGTTAGCAACTTGTGCTTCTCCAATAACAATAGCAATTGCTTTCTCATCAATCACATTCGCCATCATCCACTCTGCTTCTTCCAGAGTTTCTGCAAATCCCTCTACTTGGAGAAACTCAAGAACAATATCAAAGATATCAAGTTCTTCCGCCATCTTTTTATTTTGGAGAACATTACGACGAGATACTGGACTTTGCATTGCAATTCTTCTTTGCATCTGTCTATTTGCTTCGGGATCGTCGCGGCGATCAATAGCAATACGCTCTTTCTTGTATGCTCTTTGTGCTTGACGCTCCATCTTCTCTTTAGGAAGTGGTTTCATTTCTTCATCAACTTCTTGAGCAACATGAACTTCAGAATATGCTTCTACCAAACCTCTAAGTTCTTTAGGATCCATTTTTATCAATACGTTTTTAGTTATTTATAAAAAAAAACCTCCCGAAGGAGATTTAGATCACACGACTACTTTTTCCAGTTCTGTATCAAGTTGGTTCATTACTTCACGAAGTCTTACAATTCTTTCTGGAGAATACTCTTTACTATATCCAGCAGTAGCACCATCAAGAACTTGAAGAACCTCAAGTGAAGTTCTTACATCCATTTTAATTGTTACTTGTTTTTCTTTAGTCACAGGTCTCCCTCCACACGATTTTCAGAACGTTCAATAGTAAAAGCACCTTCAGGATAACGAGCACTCAGTTTCTCAAAGTTCATCTGAATCACTTCTTCAATAGAAATATCCAGACCAATACACGCTTGAGAAACGTACCACATAATATCCCCAAGTTCACGCTTGAGGTGAAACAGGTTCTCTTCATTGACTGGTTTACCTTGGAAGATCATTTTCTTCACAACTTCAGTAAACTCACCTGCTTCTGCAGACATTCCTACAGCAGCAGTAAGCAGTCGCTCGGTAGGAAATCCCTCAACCTCAAGGGTATGAAGACGTTTGAGAAACTCACTATATTGTTTGCTGGGATTTGATGTAGTTGCATCAACAAACTCAACATATTTTTTAAGATCAATAGTCATCAGAATTTAAATCCTTCAAATGATTTTTTAGGTTTTGTATCTTCATAATTATACTCTTCTTCTTTACCAGAGTCAAGTATATCGTTTTGTGCGGATTGTTCGCAGTCATATAGTCTCATTTTTGCTCTATCAATTCCAATCACAAACCTTCTATACATTGTTGGATCATTGTATCGGTTCTTAAGTTGCTTAACTAAGATTTGACCAAGACCTTCCAGTTCCTCTGTAGAAATAAGAGCAAACATAAGGTCAGCAGTTGCAGGAAGACCGAAACTTTCTGAAGTATCGGTCAATTCCACATCAGAGGATCCAAAACCACTTCTTGTAGTTTGTGTTGCACTCATAATAGGAACATTAAACTCCACAGCAAGACCACGGAGTTCTTCTGCAATAGACTTAACCAAGGTATAAGAGTTGATATTACTTCCACCTTTAAACCTTGATGAAGAACAAATATTCAGGTAATCAATAAAGATAATATCTGGTTTAAATGACTTCTTCAGTGCGAGTTCATTTAGAAGAGACTTGAAATGACCTGCATGTGCTGAAGCAGTTGGATACTCTTTAATGATTAGAGATCCTTGTGTTTTCTTTGCAAGGTTATTAACTTTAGTCTCAAAGATGTTTTTGGGAAGTTCTGCAATATCCTGAATATTTACATTCAGGAGGTTTGCATCAATTCGTTCAGCAATTTTCTCTTCCGCCATTTCGAGCGTAATGTACAATACGTTCCGTCCTTGGAGCAAGACGGAGCTAGCCACATGGCACATGAATAGAGACTTCCCGACGCCCGTACCAGCAAGAGCGATATTAAGAGTTTTGTTAGGGAGGCCGCCTTTGGTAATTTTGTTAAAGTATTCAAGATCAAATTCAATTTTGTCCTCCTTTCTTCTATAAGATTCATAACGTTCTTCATAATCTTGTAAGTAATCATGTCCAACGTGATTATCAAAACTTACTGATAGTGCATCAGAAAGAATTGAGGGAATTGAATCACGATTCTTTTTATCATCATCTCCATCCGCAATATGTATGGATTCCATAAGAGCAAGATAAATTGCTCTGTCCCTACACCATTTTTCTGTTGTATCAATTACCCAATTAGTTTCAACAGGAACATCATCAAGTGCAGAAATTACATTAAGAGTTTCTTTGTAAGTTTGTTCATTTAGGTCATTTCTTTTCTCTAATTCAATGCAAAGAATTTCTTTTGTTGCAAGTTTATTATATTCTGAAATAAAAGAATACATCTCTTCAAAAATGATTCTTTGATTAGAATCTTGAAAGTAATCTGCTTTAATAAAGGGCAATACTTTTCTTGTATAATCCTCATTATATAATAGGTTTCTTAAAATTAAGAATTCAATTTTTTCCATAAGAAAACGAAAACGATACACTAACTCTTGTCTTGTCTTCTTTAAATGGGAGAACCATATGAAGAAGATATGTTGGAAATAAAACTAAAACTGATGCTGTTGGATAAAGGTGATAAAAATCAACATTGTATGGTGATGCCTTATCTCTAATTAAATGAACCTTTTTTCCGTATGAAGGATCTTGGAAAACTAATGCTCCTCCATCCTTATTATTCCAAGTTCCTGCTTTTATTGGATTATCTTGAGTATAATTGAATCTCCAATCATTTTCAACTATAGATTCAATTGGATAATATACACCAGCAAGAGCAGTTGTTCCGTGATGATGCATAAAATTTATATCACCAGATTTATTTACATTTGCCCAAAGATCAGAGCAAATTAATCCGTCTTTATATCCGTGTGATTTGCAATATTGATTTCCATAATCAGTTATAATTTTAGATAATTCAGAGAAACTTTTATACTTAGTTTCTAAATCGGTCTTGCTATGCCATCCACCCAGATTACTGTGATCTTCACCTTCAGGATCTTTTTGTTTTTCTCCTAAAATATCTTCTACAAGTTGAAGATTTAGATCATGATTTTTATCATGAAAGTTTGAAACAAGTAATGGAATTGGGAACAATGGAAGAGAACTAAGCTCCATAAGAAAATTCACCTTTAGCAATCACATCAAGTTTTTCCATTACCTCATCAGTAAAATATTGTTCTGGATTTTTAAGAATCTCTTTTGCATAAATTTTCTTACCATCCATCTCATAACGACCCGCTACATTCTTCCAGAGTCCACCAAGTTCACCAAGTTCCAGAAGACCATAGTAACGATCAAGACCGCGCTCATCATAATACAGACGGACTTCAACATCTTGATTTTCCTTACTTAGACGCGATTTATGAGTCTTTGCCTTGATAATGTTTCCAATGACTTCTGTACCATCCTTCTCCTTTTTCTTGCTGAGATAAATGATAGTAGAAGCGGCATACTTGAGACCACTACCACCACCCATTTCTTTCATAGGAACATAGGAACCAATAACATCGTAAGTATGATTAGTGACAATCATAGGAATGTTTGCCTGCCCCAACTTCAGGGTAAGCATACGGAATGCGCCTTTGATCAGTTGAGATTTGGTCATGTCTCTAACTTCCTTATCATTCAGTGCATCATTAATCTCCTTGCTGGTGGAAAGCATTCCCAAAGAGTCTAGCACAAACATACAAGGATTTCTTTCTCCTTCGGGTTTTTTCATATAAAGGTCAACTGCCTTGAGTGCCTTTCCACGAAACTCTTCTACCGTAACAACATTCACCACAACAATACGAGAAGTATCTAAACCTCTGGACTCTAGAAGAGATTTGGTGATAGCAGCCTCAGTATCAAAGTAGAGACAATAACCATCGGGATTATTATCGAGGAAATTCTTAACCACGGCGAGGCTGAAGAAAGTCTTTCCAGTAGAAGACTCTCCAGCAATAGCAGTAATCTTATTCCCAGATACACCACCAAAAATGCTACCTGAAACCAGTGCATTAAAAATGTACGAACCTGTGTCCACAAAAGTTTCGGTTTCATCAATCTCTGAAGCAAGTTGGGTGTATTCTCCACCAATTTCTTTTACAATATCTTTCAAAAAATCCATAATACTCCTATACAAAAAATGATTCTAAACTACTAGTCTTTTCTACATTCCACCCAATTGAATCAAGAATAATTTTGAGTGGTTCTAGAAATGCTTTCTCAAATTGTAATTCATAGTCTATGTATTTGTCAAGATTCAATTCTTTTGGAAATTCTTGGATGAAGGAAATGATATTTTCGTGAATATGATTTGGTTTTTTTAGATAAACAAATTTAATCTTTTCTCCATTTTGTATAAGAGAATATTTACTCGTTAGTTTTGCTTCTTTAATATAGTGATTAAAAAGAAGTGCTCCTCGAACGTGAATGGGAGTTCCTTTTGAATAAATCGTCGAAGAAGATTTATATTTATTTACATCAGATGCTGAACGAGGAAATGAAATTTGTTCTGGTGGAAGATTCCTAAACTCTTTGCGAGCATTCTCAATAAACTCAATTACCTCATCTTCAGTTCCACTCATCATTAACTTGAGAGCATCTTTGATCATCTTACGGCAAGGAGCAGGAGTTGATGATTTGACTGCCTCAATGCCCATCATCTTGAGTTTGGGTTCTTCATAGCGAACACCTTCACTATCCCAAACATTCAGAATATAACGCTTCTTAGCAGTCCAAATTCCACGATCAGCAATATTCTCCCGCTTCATTTGCATCTTTTGGTCATAGGCATTCACATAGTCAGCCAATTCTTGGTAGCAACTTTCAATATACTTTTCAAGTTCCACCTTACAGATCTTATCAAGGAACGAAACAACGCTTTCAGTAGTTTTCTCTCTTCCCTTGTATACAGTTTCAACCAAAGGACCCATATTAAGATAAATGGAGTCAGTATCAGAAGCAATAACATAATCAACATCCTCAGTTTTAAGAATTTTATTCAGATATGAATTCATCTTACTTTCAATCCAACGAATAGCAACTTGACCCGAAAAAGTAATTGCTTCAGCGTTTTCTAATTTATAATAACGAAAATACTGATTACCAATAGCACCATAAGCAGAGTTAAGAGAAATCTTCTTTGCCATTTGAATATTATTGCATCGGGCAATTTCTTTTACAAGTTCTTTGTCCTTTGTCTTTTCATATTGCTTTTTTGCTTCAATCATCTTCTTTTTGAAGATTACACGGTCAGTATACATTTTCTCCATAAGTTCTGGAAGAAAACCACGAATGTCCTTACGATACATTGCACCATTAGGACATACCGCATAATCCTTATACATCTCAAAAGTAAGTTCTTGATTAAGAATTTTATCCACAGTAATAGTTGGATGCCTTTCTTCCATAAGAGTTTCTGGACTTACATTGAATTGCATAATCAAGTGTGGATAAAGACTGTTAAGGTCAAAGTTAACAACCCAATCATACATTCCAGGTTTTGGTTCTTTTACATAAGCACCAGCATACTTCTCATTTTTTTGAGATTTATTTTTTGAAGGAATTACAATATTTCTCCTCTTAAGGTAATTGTAAATGATGTTGTCCCACATTCGAACTTGATAGAATACATCCGCATAGTTGACTTTAGCGTCATAGGCCATCGTAAGTGCAAGTTCAATCAGTTTCATCTTGTCTTCCAGACGGTCAACAAGTTCTACGTCAACAATGTTGTATTCAATGAACTTTTGCCACCCTTTAGCATAGAAATCCTTAAAGGTATCAAACTCAGAGTGATCAAGTTTTTTCTGACCTAGTTCCACTTCTGCAATGTAATCGAGACGATAAGACTCTTGTGCTTTATAAGTAAACTTCTTATAAAGGTCCAGGTAATCAAGTTGAGTCAGACCACCCACATCGAATGTAGTGTGCTTACGTCCATTGATATACACTTCGCCTTCAGTTACAAGTCCCCAGTTAGAAAAACGCTTCATTAGTTTTTCACCAAGAACACGATTCAGACGTTTGCAAATGTAAGGGATATCGTACATTTGAATATTCCATCCAGTAACAACATCAGGAACATCGACCATCCAATAATTAATAAAGTTGTTTAGGAGTTCATATTCTGATGGACAATGGTAATAAGTTACATCGCTACGAGTATTCTTAAATGGTTTGACGCCCCAACTGATAATTTTTTTAGTAGTATAATCCTGGATTGTGATTGCTAGAATTTCTTCCGAACAAGACTCGACATCAGGAAATCCAGATTCGGATGCAACCTCAATATCCAAAGTCACAAGTTTTATTTTGCTGATATCAAATTTAATCTCATCCTCTGGATATTTTTCGGAAATATATTGATAGATATATCTTTCATTTCCGTAAATTTCAAAACCATCTACGTTTTCGTATTTACTATAAAACTCACGACAATCTCGGACTGTCCCAGGATTTATAGGTTCTACAGTCTCACCACTTAATGTTTTATATTTTGATTGCTTTTTACTCTTCACAAATAGAGTTGGAAAAAACTCATCTCTATTTTCAAATCTTTTACCATTCTCAACTCCACGAACCAAAAATTGGTTTCCAATCAATTGAACATTAGTATAAAAGCGTAGAGTCATTCTTTAATAAGGTCCTCGTATTTTTCAAGAAGTGTTGGTGTTGGATCTGTAAGAGTTAAAATCTTATCAGAACTCATCATAAATGTAGTTTGCTTTGAATATCCACAAAGAAATGGTTCCAGAGTTTGATCCTTTTTCACAACAAAAGGATTTGTAATCTTACAATCAGGTTCTCCTAGTTCAGAGGTAACTTCCTCAATCTGACTGATCAGAATCAGATCGTTCAGTAATACCAACATTTTCGTTAATTTCATTTTGTTCAGTTCCTAATACTTGTTCTTCATACATTTTTTTAAGTTGTTCGTTTGGTTCCACTAGAGTTACTATCCAATCAGGAACTATTTCAACTACAGTCTGATCCGAAAGAGAGGGCCAAGTTTTAAGAGAAATGCTTACTCTATTTTTTGTTTCTTCCTCATCTTCTTCTTCACCAACAACTCTATAACTTCCGTTGATTACTATTGAACAAGGTTTTTCCAATAGATAACAAACTAATTTTTCTTCAAAAAATCCTTCTTTTATGTCTGAAATAATATTTTCTCCAGACTTAAGGATTGCAAGTTTTACAGTCATTTCTTTCTCATACCTCAATATATTTTAGCAAGAAAAATGGGAGGTGTCAACTGGATTTTACCAGTTACCTCCCAGCGCCGACGATAGTTCAATTAATATTTATTCTCCACCATCTCCTCCACCACCATCACCATTTCCTCCAGCACTTGAACGACTTCTTACAGGAACTGCTTTTCCTTTTGGAATTTGTTTTTGTTTTCCTTGAGAATAAACAGTGTGTGGAACTGCCCTCTGATATGCAATTTTTCGGAACTCGTCGAAAGATTTCATTTTTTATTTTTATTTAGAGATAATCTTTACGACTATGATGTTCTGGAACAATCTTTCCTAATCGAATGGTAAGTAATCCGTCCTCAAAGATGACTTCTCGGACTTCTGTGTCGTCAGAGAGAGTCCATGCCCTTTTGAAACTTCTTTGAGCCAGACCCTTGTGGACAAACGTCCTATCCGATTCAGTATCTTCTTTTTGTCCTTCGACAAAAAGTTTTCCATACTCGGTGAAAACATATACTTCCCCCTTTTTAAATCCTGCTAGAGCAATCTCTAAATGAGATTCTACATTATTTACCTGAATAAGATTATAAGGTGGATAATTTGTTGTAGTTTCGTGAAGATTGAATAGACGATCAAAATACTCATCCATTCCAATACTATTGCGAGTAATCTTATCCAAGAGAGTAGGAAGATCCGCAGCAGTATAACGCATAAGGTTAGTCATTATGGTAGCTCCTTTAAAAGCGAGTTTGTATTTTGTGGACCCCGAAGGCATCCAATACTATTTAACCACAAAACAAAAAAGAGAAGAACGGTGAAAACCGAACTTCTCTTTAGGGTGTTCCGACTTTCGTAGAGACCGCACGAAAAGGTCTCATACTTATTTATTCGGTTTCTTGTCCCTTTCCCTTTTTTCCAATATTGTATTTTTGTTCCAAAATCCAATCACCTTTATCCTTATAAGAAAGAACTTTGATTTGATTTAATGGAGCAATATCAGAAACCTTATCTTGGTTTACTACTGTAATAAGTCCCCAATCAGCAAGCAATCTAGTAATACGATTGCGGCGTTGCACATCATTCACAGTAAGATTTGCATGTTTACCGTCAAGGGCAAACAATTCCTTAAAGTGAACAATATAATATCTTCCTTGTTTATGAAGAATATGGCAAGATTGATAGAGTTTTTTCTCTTTTCTCGATGCAACTCCGATACGAGTCAAAGTTTCGCGAACTTTAAGAAAGTCATCAGGTTCATTAAGAATTACCTCAACCATTTGGTCAGGAGACCAATGAACTTCAGGTTCTACTGTTTGATGGGCAGTAGTCATTTTTTTCCTCCAATTTCAAGTCGTTGTTTAATAAAATTAAGTTGTTCTTTATTTAGAATCTTCAAAGCTTGGGATGCTTTTTCATTACTATAACCATAGTATTGTTTAACGCATTCTAAATCTTTGACTTTATCTTTACGGAGCCAGGGAGAAAATCTCTTCTTTTTCCTTAGACTATTTAGATAAAAGGAATATTGCATATCTTTGTCTAAGAAATTATACCTATTCATTTCATTGGCGAAAAGAATACAATCAATATGACCAGAAAGACATCGATTAATTATGTAAGGCGCATATTCTTTAATATCTTCTGATAGATCTTCTTTTGTAAAATTAATCGAATTTAACCAGTCCTTCAATTCCATAATTAAAAAGCAAAAGTTCTTTGCGTTGTTTTTGGTCACGCATATATTCACCCACAGAACGCATAGTATAAGTTAAATCAAACTCAGCAGCGTTCCAGTTCTTAAACCTATCCTTTACCAGTTGGTCAGAATTATAACTTACCAACTGATCCATATTGTTAGAATCGCAATCAGCAGCAAACTTATCGTGATCAAATCCTTTGTGCATTGATCCCTTATTCCCATAGAGATTATCCTTAATATCATAAGGAGGATCGAGATACATAAAAGCACTCTTGTCTCCATCCATCAGGTAATCATACGAGTAATTAGTTATACGCCAGTTCTCAATCAACTTAGAATATTCGGGAAGTTTCTCAATTCCACGAATACTAAAGTTGGAGTTAGATGCCTGAGGTGAGAAGGAAGAACTCGCAGTAAGACCACTAAAAGAACATTTATTTACAATATAAAACCTTACGGCACGCTCAAAGTCTCCAGTATTAGGATCGTTCAGGATAGTTTTAGAGATGTCAAACAATCCTCGTGCAGAATCAGGATCGGGACAAGCACTCTTAAAATGCAAGAGATGATCCTTGAGTTCTGTTCCAAACATCTGGAGTTGTTGCCAGAAAATTACAAGAGGAGAATAAAGGTCATTCACCCAAATCTTAAGATTTGGATATTTTTTAGTAATATGAATTGCTACAGAACCACCACCAATAAACGGTTCACGAAACTCATCATAGTTTCGAAGGTCTGGAAAATAAGGATCCATCTTGACGACTGCTCTACTTTTGCCACCAGGATACCTCAAACAAGTTTTTAATGGTTTAAGGGAACTCATTTAAACTCAACCTCACACATAAGTTCAGTAAGAGCAGCAAGAAGATTAATTTCTTGGTCTGCTACAAAGGCAATCTGATATTGGTATTTCGCAATAATAAGAACAGCAGCAGGAATAGAAGCAGGCACGAGAGAATCATAAAGGGCATCATAAACTCGTCTAAGAATAACAGAAGAGTCATTATCCAGATTAGAAACAACCCACTTACGAACTTCCGTAAAGTTCTTCTCTTTGAGATATTTAAGGAGATCATTTACAGAGATGTCTGAGAAAGATGCAAGAATGCCCGCGTCGATTTGTCCGCTCGTAGAATAACGCTGGCATTCGTTGAGGACCCTACGAAAATCTGGGAAGTGCTTGGATACAAGTTCTGCAAGAACCTTTTGATCGTACTCAACCTTTTCTGCATCCAAGATCGTTTGAAGACGCTTGAAGAATGCTCCTGCGAGTTGTGCTTTCTGCTTCCCCTTGATTGTGAAGTCAATGACGGCACAACGGGAGTGGAGGGGTTCAATGATTTTGTTCTTGTAGTTGCAGGTGAAGATGAATCGGCAGTTGTTATAAAATGCCTCAATATTTGCCCGTAGTAGGAGTTGTACGTCGTTGCCTGTGTTATCTGCCTCATCGATGATGATGACTTTGTGTTTAGAAGATCCCGTAAGTGAGACGGTCGAAGCAAAGTTCTTTGCTTGGTTTCGTACAGTATCCAGGAAACGCCCTTCGTCGGATCCGTTGATGACATAATAATCTGCCCCCAATTCATTACATAATGCTTTTGCGATTGTAGTTTTACCAATACCAGGAGGTCCTGCAAGAAGAAGATTCGGAATCTCACCCTTCTCCACAAACTCTTTAAAGGTTTTTTTAGTATCATCAGGAAGAATGCAGTCCTCAATTACTTTGGGACGGTACTTTTCCACAAAAAGAAATTCACTTGTCATAATTTAATTGCCACAATAATAAAAAAGAATTAATCCCAGTGAATGGGTCGTTCAACATCTTCAGTTTTCATATCAATATACTCATAACCTTTTTTATTTAAATCAATAAGAGTTTCTTGATAGGTTTCAATATCCCAACAAATTGAAGATGCTTTTCCAAAAGGAGTTTTGTAGTTGATTACATAAGAAGTTTGTTTAGTCATAATTTAGATCCATTCAGGTTTTCGTTGCGGCATACGAAGATAATTAGATGCAACCCAAGGTTTGGATGCAATATACATCTTGTAAGCAGTAAAAGTGTCAATGCTGTCGTCAAATTTATACTCATCAGGCATAGCACGAACAAAGTTTTCTACCTTATCAATTTTACCACGGGGGAACAAATAAAAGGCATCTACGAGTGTCTTGTAACAGGAATGAACCTTACTATAACGCAGAGTGTATTCATCGCATAGATTAAGTCCATGCTTAATCAACCAATAGGCATTATGAATACTCTCTGCTGCCCATTTGGTACATGGATGGTTGCGAAAAGCACCCTTTTCAGTGCTGTAGGGCGTGTTGTCTGCCTTGAGAAGCGGTCCATAGTTGTGATACCACTTGGATGCCACGATGGAGAGCATTTGGCAG
>Ga0315909_10005713_pt1 | contig 14180 bp, 13 predicted proteins | sample LakEriMetagenome_11_FD_203527 | JGI IMG/M metagenome (GOLD analysis project Ga0315909, IMG submission 203527) | Freshwater fungal communities from buoy surface, Lake Erie, Ohio, United States - Buoy 2 MA125 | ecosystem: Environmental > Aquatic > Freshwater > Lake | place: USA: Lake Erie, Ohio...
GGATGCTTGGGTAGCGGCGGTAGGAATGAGTTCCACCAAATGCATGTAGCGCGGTGGATTGAAAAAATGCACACCACAAAATCGTGAACGCAGATCGTCGTTAATCCCTGCCGCCAGTTCAGTAATGGATAAGCCCGATGTATTCGTCGTAAAAATCGTATGCGGTGCAATATGCGCTGTTATTTTTTCGTACAACGCATGCTTCCAATCCATACGTTCGGCAATGGCTTCAATGATGAGATCTGCCTCTAGTAGCTTGTGCAGATCATCCTCAAAATTAGCTACCTCGATCAGATCGGCCTGATGGCTTTGCGCTAATGGCGCAGGGCTTAGTTTTTTCAGATTCTCAAGCGCCCGCTGAGCCAACGTATTACGTGATTGATCGTCTTTACCAGGCAAATCGAAGAGAATCACCGGCACGCGCGCATTCATGCAGTGCGCAGCAATTTGAGCGCCCATCACGCCAGCACCGAGAATAGCGACTTTTCTAATCATGACCTTGGACATCTACGCTTCCCCATTGAAGTATCCTGCTCAAAACAAGTCAGCCTCTAGTGCCATCAGATTGTCAGCACCTGAGCGCGCCTGCCGTATCAGCATGGCTGTTTCAGGTAAAAGTCGCGCAAAATAAAACCGTGCAACAGCCAGCTTTGCTTTATAAAACGTATCGTCACTATCTTTCTTTTCCAGCGCAAGCTTGGCCATGCGCGCAAAGAACCAGGCAAATACTAAATGACCCACCACCCGCATATAAGGCACGGCGGCAGCTCCGACTTCATCGCGGTTCATAAAAGCCTTCATACCTATTTCCATACTGAGCTTGGTAATTTTTTCACCAATATCTGCTAATGGTGTAATAAATTCTGACATGGCTTCGTCAGTTCCATTTTCTTCTACGAAGCTTTTTATTTTTTCACCGAATTTACGTAGCTTCTCACCGTTATCCATGAGCACCTTGCGCCCCAACAGATCAAGCGACTGTATGGTGTTGGTACCTTCATAGATCATGTTGATACGTGAATCGCGTACGTACTGTTCCATTCCCCATTCTGCAATGTAGCCGTGCCCACCATACACTTGCAGTGCCTCAGATGTTGCTATCCACGCGTTATCGGTCAGAAAGGCTTTCACTACGGGCGTAAGCAGTGCCACTTCATCAGCAGCAAGTTTGCGAACTTCTTCATCGGGATGATTGAGTTCGCGATCTATCATTAACGCGATGTACGAAGTGAATGCACGACCACCCTCAGCGTAGGCACGCGCTGTTAACAGCATGCGACGTACATCGGGATGAACAATGATCGGATCGGCTGCTTGAGATTCTGCTTTTGGGCCTGTGAGGCTACGGCCTTGAGTACGCTCACGCGCATAGACCAGTGCATTTTGATACGCCACTTCTGTTAAGCCTAGCGACTGCATACCTACGCCCAGACGCGCTGCATTCATCATCACAAACATCGCATTCAAACCACGATGAGGCTCGCCTATCAACCATCCTGTTGCACTGTCGAGATTGATTTGGCAAGTGGCATTGCCATGTATACCCATCTTGTGTTCTATAGCACCGCAAAAAATAGCGTTACGTTCACCCGGATTACCACTGGCGTCGGGTAAAAATTTTGGAACGACAAACAGAGAAATTCCTTTGGTGCCTGGTGGCGCATCGGGCAAACGAGCTAACACTAAATGCACAATGTTGGCGGATAAATCATGCTCGCCTGCAGAGATGAAAATTTTGCTGCCTGTCAGACGATAGCTGCCGTCGGCCTCAGGTAAAGCGCGTGTTTTTAACATCCCCAAATCGGTTCCGCAGTGGGATTCGGTAAGACACATGGTGCCTGTCCATGCACCCGATACCAGCTTGGGTAGATATAACTGCTTTTGAGCTTCGCTGCCGTGCGCATGCAAACACTCATACGCGCCATGCGACAAGCCGGGATACATAGTCCAGGCTTGATTGGCCGAATTGAGCATTTCATAAAAGCCGTTATTCAACACGATAGGCAGCCCCTGGCCACCATAGGTTGGATCGCATGACAGCGAAGGCCAGCCCGCAGCGACGTATTGTTCATAGGCTGATTTAAATCCCGCCGGCGCAGTCACCGTATGTGTTGCCGCATCAAAGTGGCAACCCTCACGGTCACCGGAATGATTTAGTGGGAAAAGAATATCGGCAGCAAATTTTCCGCCTTCTTCCAACACTTGGTTAATGGTTTCAGTATCCATATCGGCGTGGGCAGGCAAGGAACGAAGTTCCTGCTCAACATTGAGTAATTCATGCAAGACAAAGTGCATATCACGCAGTGGTGCCTGATAAGTTGGCATGGGGTTCTCCTGATATTTTTTACGTGCTTAGTGATACAACTAAAACGGGGTAATTAACCTTGCGACTTTACGTATAAAAAAGGATGTTTTCTGAAGTGGCGTTGCACATGCGCTGCGCTAGCCTGCCGCGTTGTTGCTCTGTGCACTGGAAATCAAGCGCTCAAAACCAGCGTGAGCGCGCACCACACTACCGGGGCTACGTATAAATCGCGCATCATGGTGCAGTGCAAGCACCAGACCATACATTTCAAAAACTAATTGCTTGGGGTCGGTATCGGGTTTGAGATGCTGCTCTTCGATGGCTAGTTGGGCCGCTCTGTGCAAGGCGCGCTGCCAGCTATCGACCATATCAACCAAATGATCTCGAATAGGGCCAGTCCTGTCGTCGTACTCCACAGCACCACTGATGTAAATGCATCCTGAGGCAATTTCCAGGCAGACCTTGTCAACCCAGCGCCGGAACAGACTCTGCAGCCGTGGCAAGCCACGCTGCTCGCGTATGCTGGGATAAAAAACTTCTTGTTCGAATTGATGGTTGTAGAGCTTGAGTACGGCGATCTGCAAATCTTCACGCGAACCAAAATGCGCAAATACTCCAGATTTGCTCATGTCCATACGCTCGGCCAAAACACCGATGGTCAGACCTTCCAAACCTTCGCGACTGGCAAGCTCAAGCGCTGCATCCAAAATCGCCGCTCGCGTCTGCTCCCCTTTACGCAAAGGTCTATGTATCGTTTCAGTCATGAGGTCTCCCGGAGCGTGGACTTAGTAAAAAAATAGAACGGGCGTCCTATTATGCACCGATTGTGAATTTTTGCTCTTGTGGATGGACTTATTGATAGCGATTTGTCAGACCCGTTTAAACGAGCTCATGAGGTGAGCTGCCAGTATCACTAAACACATCTGCGATCACACTATGTGATCAAAGATTACTTCGAACGATCAAGCAGACGACGATCACGCTTGGTCGGTCTGCCGCGTATAGCTTCGGCCGGTTCAGTAAAGAGTTTGCGCTGTTCAGTTTGTTGTTCACGACGCAAAATGCTGTCACTAGTTTCTTCATACAGCTGTCGCGCAATCGGTGCCGATCCGCGCTGATCGGATAATCCAATCACCCGAATTTGCCACTCGCTACTGCCATTATCAATATCGAGCAAGTCGCCCGGATTTAGATTGCGCGATGTTTTACAGCGGTCCCCGTTTAACGTGACGCGACCGCGCTCTACTGCGTCGGCTGCCAGTGTGCGCGTTTTGAAAAAACGCGCAGCCCATAACCATTTATCAATACGTACAGTTTCACTCATAGGAACCACCTAAAGGGACAGCATGTGCAATCAGCATCATTTTGTATATCTACCTGCGCTAATCACTTGCAAAACGCTTTTATACAATAGATAAGCAAAGCGATTAAATAAGCGGCGAGCCCAGGAGTAATTTTCCACTTCCTTAACCATAACCACCACACCCTCATGAACTCCCTGAGCAATAGCCTCGCGCAAGGTGCGCGTAAATTCGTCATCACGCACAATGATGTTTGCTTCGTGATTTACAAATAATGAGAGACCATCAAAATTACTGGACCCCACAGTCGCCCAACGATTGTCTATCACAGCAACCTTGGCGTGCAACTGGGTTTTACGGTACTCAACTATGCGCACACCCGCACTCAAGAGCTTAGGATAAAACGACTGAGCGACCGCATCTTGCAACCGAAATTGATCTACACCGATAAGCAACGTGACGCAGACCCCTCGATTTGCTGCGTGAATTAGGGCATTGCGTAGTTTACGACCGGGGGCAAAGTACGGCGTTACTATCCACGCTTCATGATGCGCATGACCTAGCGCTTGTAACAATGCTCGCTGTGTGGTGTTACGGTTACGAAGGTTATCTCTAACGACTAGTGCGGCATGCGCTACTTCCTGCAAAGGCTTAAAGCGAGAAGCATAATGCTCGCGAAGATATTGCAGCCGACGTCGTATACCCAGCGGTTGCTGCCGCGCCCAGAGGGTGGCAACTTCAGTATGAATACTCTCGACTAAAGGGCCCGTGATACCAACGGCAAAATCCCACCGCGCTGCGGGCAAAGGTGTGTGATCGTGATCATCAGAGAAAAAATCATCATTGATATTTAGCCCACCCAAAAATGCTAAGCGCCTGTCAACAATAACAATCTTCCTGTGTGTGCGCGCAACGCCTCGCTTAAACCATGGATTGAAACAGGCAAAGCGTATGCCCACAGATTCAAGATCTTTACGCAGCTCGGCTGCGACTGACTCGCCGGTACCCAACCAATCGACCAGCACATGCACATTGACGCCGCGGGCGGCTGCACGCATCAGTGCAGCTTTGACATGATGACCGGTTGCATCCAGCGCAAAAATATATGTCTCAAGGTAGATTTCTACATGCGCACTATCTAATGCCAGCACCAACGCAGGGAAAAATTCACCCCCACGGTGCAGAAGCACGAGTCGATTACTCTGACTATAACTTGCTGCTCGCATATGAATTTTCAACTTCCTCTGGTGGGCTGCGCTCATCCTCAGCTGCCTGATCGAGCAAGTATAAATCTGCAACGATGGGGGCATGATCGGAAAGCCTTGCCCAACTCGCACCATGTAAAACTTTCGCAGTCTCTACGCGAAAACCACGCACATAAATACGATCTAATTGCAGCACAGGCATAGCAGCTGGAAAAGTTCTAGCGGGTGTTTTGCGTGGACCGCGCCCTGATAGCCTTCGCAAATACGCACCAAAACTGCGCGCAGTGAGTCCCTGATCAAATACTTCAACCACATCTAAGCGTTTACGCAAATTTGCGCTTAACGCGTCGGTCCAATCGTTAAAATCCCCTGCGATTAATAATGGCGCATCAGGCGGAGCAGTACTCATCACAGCATCAATCAATGCTTGTGTCTGACGCAACCGGCTACCTGCAAATAAGCCTAAATGAATGACATAACAATGGACATTAGTTTTCCCTAAATGCAGCATGCAATGCAAAATTCCGCGTGATTCATAGGCATGATCCGAGACATCATGATTACGAAACGAGACAATAGGAAAATTCGATAGCAGCGCATTACCATGATGTCCGTGGTCATAAATAGCGTTCATGCCATAGGCACTGTGCTGATGTTCATCGGCTAAAAATTCATGCTGACTCTGACGAGGCCAACTCGTCGAGTGGCGCAAAGCCAGCAGATCATGTCGTCCCTGCACTTCCTGCAAAAAAACCAAATCAGCGGACAACCCCGATAGTGCTTGTTTAATCGCGTGTATGCGTGGACGCGAACCTAGTGTACTGACGCCCTTGTGTATGTTGTACGTAACAATACGAAGCTTCATAAATCTGCGGCTGGGGGAGTAGTTAAAAATTGCGGTAATTGAAGAATAGCTTCAGCGTTGGATGGGGAAAAACATTTATCCGCTGCTAATCGCCATGGCAGCCACTGGTACTGAAGATGCTCGCGCTCAGCAAGCTGTATAGGTGAATTATTGGGCACCTGCAGACCAAACACATGTTCGGTATTGTGAGTTATGCCCTCTGCATATCGGTGTCGCCAAACGGGGTAGATCTCATAAACATTGGAAAGGTTCCAATTGACCAATGCCGACTCTGGTATACCAGGGCCACCGATCTGCAGACCCGTTTCTTCAAAGACTTCGCGTATGGCTGTCTCGCGCAAGACTTCGTCCAAGGTATCTTTAGAACCCGTGACTGACTGCCAAAAACCTGGCTTATCTGCGCGCTCGAGTAGTAAGACGTGCAGATCGGATGAAAAGATAACGACCAATACGGATTCGGGAATTTTATAGGCAGGCATGTCTAGGTGCGCAGAGAAGTAGCCAAACGATTATGCCCTGCTTAGCGCCAACGTGCCTACGTGGCTGTCACACGTGCACCCAAGACGATTGCTACCTGGCTGCCGCTGGACTTACACGGCAGACCTGGTAGGAAGGCTCAGCCCTTGACCACAGGCTCTACACTGCGCAGACGTATGTGTAACTCACGCAACTGCTTCTCATCAACCTCGCTAGGAGCTTGCGTGAGCAAACACTGGGCACGTTGGGTCTTGGGGAAAGCAATCACATCACGAATAGATTCTGCACCCGTCATCATGGTGACTATGCGATCCAGACCAAAGGCCAGGCCACCGTGCGGTGGCGCGCCATACTGCAAAGCATCCAGCAAGAATCCAAACTTCACCTGAGCTTCCTCTTCGCCGATATTTAGCGCAGTAAATACTTTGCTCTGCACATCGGCGCGATGAATACGTACCGAACCGCCACCGAGTTCCCAACCATTGAGCACCATGTCGTAGGCCTGGGCTATCGCTTTGCCAGGTGCTGTGCTAATGAAATCTTCATGACCTGCCTTAGGAGCCGTAAATGGATGATGCAAAGCGTTCCAACGATTAGCGTCTTCATCAAACTCAAACATAGGGAAATCAACTACCCATAATGGACGCCAGTCTTCGTCGAACAAACCATTCTTGCGTCCAAATTCGCTGTGGCCAATTTTTACCCGCAAAGCACCAATAGCATCATTCACCACCTTGGCTTTATCAGCACCAAAGAAAATCAGATCGCCATTTTCTGCACCTGTGCGCTCTAGAATTTGCGCCAAGGCTGCATCGTGTATGTTTTTAACTATGGGAGACTGCAGTCCATCGCGCCCTTTAGATTTGTCATTAACCTTAATGTAGGCAAGACCTTTGGCACCGTAAATGGCAACGAACTGGGTATAGGCATCAATCTCTGAACGCGGCATGCCACCCTGCTCATTCGCGCCACCAGGTACGCGCAACCCAACCACGCGCCCACCTTCCATAGTCGCCGCGCCAGAAAACACTTTGAAATCGACATCCTTCATTACATCCGTCAATTCCGTAAATTCCAGGCGCACACGCATGTCAGGTTTATCGGAACCATACATGGCCATGGCGGTTGCAAAATTCATTACTGGGAAAGGATTCGGCAATTCCACATTCAGGGTCGTCTTAAATACCTTGCGCAACATGTCTTCGAACAGATCACGGATTTCCTGCTCGGACATGAAGGATGTTTCGCAATCAATCTGTGTGAATTCAGGCTGTCGATCTGCGCGCAAATCTTCATCGCGGAAGCATTTGGTGATCTGGTAATAGCGATCAAAATTAGCCACCATTAGCAGCTGCTTAAATAACTGCGGCGATTGTGGTAATGCAAAGAAATGACCCGAATTGACTCGTGATGGCACTAAATAATCTCGCGCACCTTCTGGGGTTGATTTGGTGAGCATCGGTGTTTCAATATCGATGAAGCCATTCTCATCCAAAAATTTTCGTACTTCCATCGTTACTTTGTAGCGCAACTTGAGGTTGTGCTGCATCTGTGGCCTACGCAAGTCCAGTACACGATGTGTCAAGCGGGTGGTTTCGGAGAGATTGTCATCATCGAGCTGGAATGGCGGCGTAACCGACGGATTCAGGACTTCCAGCTCATGGCACAAGACTTCGATTTTTCCAGAGGTAAGGCTAGTGTTTTCTGTGCCGCTGGGGCGTGAACGCACTAAACCAGTGATGCGCAAACAAAATTCATTACGAACTAATTCTGCGCTTTTAAACATCTCAGCGCGGTCTGGATCACACACCACCTGGACTAAACCTTCGCGATCGCGCAGATCAATAAAAATCACACCGCCGTGGTCACGACGACGGTGTACCCAGCCGCACAGGTTGACTGTTTGACCCATTTGCGCCTCAGTCGTCAGGCCGCAGTAATTTGTACGCATTGACATAGTAGTTAGTCTCGGTTTCGTTAGTGCCAGAATGATGGAATTTCGCAGCAGCTCAGTGTTCAGTGGGCTTAGCGGGTGTAATGAGTTGGTCAGGCTTTTTATTGGCTCCAGGAGCCACAACACCCATGGAAACGATGTACTTCAGTGCCTCATCAACACTCATGGAAAGCTCGATAGACTCTTCGCGCTTGAGCATGATAAAAAAACCCGAGGTTGGGTTGGGCGTGGTGGGCACATACACACTGATATAGTCGCCGGTCAGATGATTTTTTACATCACCACCCGGCACACCCGTTTGAAATGCTATCGTCCACAAACCTTCACGGGGATACTGTATCAGTAACGCTTTTCTAAATGCATTACCCGAGGAGGAAAGCAAGGTGTCGGACACTTGCTTAACACTGGAGTAAATTGAATTGACAACGGGTATGCGTTGTAGCAGCCATTCCCACACATTGAGTAGTCGCGTACCAATGAAATTTTGTGTGATCAGTCCGGTGACAAAAATAATCACCAGCGTCAACATGGTGCCTATGCCCGGCAAAGTAAAGCCAAACAATGACTCGGGTCGCAGGGACGATGGCAGCAGCAACAGTGATTGATCCAGCGTGCCTATGATGAGATTAAGTACCCAGAGCGTAATAGCCAAAGGAACCAGAACCAACAGGCCGGTAATAAAATATTTACGCATTAAAGCAATCATCAGGTGGCCGCAGGTGTAGATGGCTTGGATTGGGAAGATGAGGCTGCCGGCGCAGCTTCAGTGGTCGTGCTAGCTGGCGCAGTGCTGGGTGCGCCTTCAGTTTTAGTAGCAGAACCGCCTTCAGCCGTATCCGACTTGGGCTTGCCACCACCAGAACCATCTCGAAAATCCGTCACATACCAACCACTACCTTTGAGCTGAAAGCCCGCCGCGGTGAGTTGTTTTTTTAATTCGGGTTTACCGCATGATTCGCAGTCAGTAAGCGCTGCATCTGACATTTTTTGCAGTACATCGCAAGCGTATCCGCAAGCTTGACAGCGATAAGCATAGATAGGCATCGTGACTTTCTTTGTGCAAAAAATTTGAAAACCTTGAATTATAAGGGTTTTTCAAAATAATCCCCTTAGTTACAGGGCATGCCTCAGAGTGAATAGTTCAATTAGGTCAAACGGCGAGCCTGAGGTAATAACGAACCGACGATCATTCCTAAAAATGCGGCCAACAGACCCACGAACTGCGGCGGCCAGATAGAGTCGCCGACGAACACTTCCATCAGTATCCAACTTGCCAATCCACCAATAACTGAAAATAACGCCCCCTGCGTGGTCGATCGTTTCCAGTACAAACCCATTACGAGCGGTATAAATGCACCTACTAGCGGCACTTTGTAAGAATTACCCACCATTTCGTATATGGGCATGCCCTGTGAAAGTAAGGCAAACGTCGTCACCACAATCGCAAAACAGACGACCACGATGCGCGTTGTAAGCAGCAGCTGTTGATCGTTCATGGGAACCATCTCACGAATAATGTTTTCAGTCAGTGTGATGCTGGGTGCCAGCAGGGTTCCGCTTGCTGTGGACATGATGGCAGACAAAAGAGCCCCAAAAAACAATACTTGAGCCAGGATAGGTGTGTGATCCAGTATTAATCGCGGCAATATCATTTGCGCGTCTTCGCCTATCAACGAAGTGAACATGCTCGGATCAATGATCTGCGCCGCATACACCAGAAACATGGGTATAAACGCCAGAAAGAAATACATCGAACCACCAACCACGGCACCCGCCACCGCTACATTTTCAGAGCGTGCAGACATTACACGCTGAAATACATCTTGCTGCGGTATGGAGCCAAACATAATGGTGACACCCATACCGACAAAACCTAGCCAGGCCGCGAGCGTAGGCTCTGGAAAAAACCGTAATTTTCCTGCGTCACTTGCATGCTGTATTACTACCTGCGCGCCGCCTGCATCTCCGGCGATTACCCAAGCGATATACAGCATGCCTATGATGATGAGCGACATTTGAAATGCATCTGTCAATGCCACAGACCACATACCACCAAACAGCGTGTAAACCAAGACTATCCCCGCACCAGCGATCATACCGGTAGCCGGTGTTACCACGCCATTCGTTAGCACACTGAACACCAAACCCAGTGCAGTGATTTGTGCAGACACCCAGCCAAGATACGAAATCACGATACACAATGACACCATCACTTCTACTGGCCGGTTGTAGCGCTGTTTGAAATAATCACCTATGGTTAAGAGATTAAGCCGATACAGTTTGCGAGCAAAAAATAAACCCACGAAGATCAAACATAACGATGCACCAAATGGATCTTCTACCGTGCCACCCAAACCATGTTCAGCAAATCTAGCTGGAATACCCAGTACCGTTTCAGAGCCAAACCAGGTGGCAAACACAGTGGCAATTACTACTGGCAAAGGCAATGAACGACCAGCATTCGCGTAGTCAGAAGAATTTTTTACTCGGGTAGATGCATACAGACCGAGACCTATCGATATCATCAGATACAGCCCGACAAAAATCATCAAGGTAGTCATAAAGTGGCCCACGCACGCACGAAAGGGTTGGTCAAAAAAATTTGGTGCGATTATATCCTTAGCGTGGCACTACGTAGTGGCACTAATTTAGTCGTCAAAGACCGCCGTGCCAACGCAGGAAAATTTGCACCACAATGATGCCTGCTACCAGACCACCGCCAAAGCACATAGCTAGACTCAACAGCCAATTTGTGCGCCGCTGCTCGGAAATGAGGTGTTGTAGCAGCCTATCCGTATTCGTGTCATGAGTTTCTGTTTTGGCTAGTAAAGCCTGTTGTAGTAAACGTGGCAACTGCGGAAAAATCTGTGCGTAATGCGGCGCTTCTAACTTTAGCCTATCGAGCAAACCACGCCAGCCGACCTGCTCATTGAGCCACTTTTCTAATGCGGGCTTAGCGGTAGCCCAAAGATCAAGTTCAGGATCAAGCTGTCGACCCAGGCCTTCGATATTAAGTAATGTTTTTTGCAGCAGCACTAACTGTGGCTGCACTTCTATGTTGAAGCGGCGCGAGGTTTGAAATAATCGTAACAACACTTGGCCAAACGAGATTTCTGCTAGCGGTCTATCAAAGATGGGTTCACAACAGGCGCGAACGGCGGCCTCTAGTTCGTCAACTCGCGTATCTTTGGGCGCCCAGCCTGATTCTATGTGGGCTTGGGCTACGCGCTTGTAATCTCGGCGGAAAAAAGCAATAAAGTTTTGTGACAAATAATCTTTGTCGTAGTCCGTCAAGGTTCCGACAATACCAAAATCTAGCGCGATATATCGACCAAACGTTTCTGGTGCAATCGACACTAAAATATTCCCAGGGTGCATATCCGCATGGAAGAAACCATCACGAAACACCTGAGTGAAAAAAATCTCCACTCCCTCACGCGAAAGTTTTTTTAAATCCACACCTGCATCAAGTAATTTTTGTGTTTGCGAAATCGGTATGCCATGCATGCGCTCCATCACTATCACGGATGGTGAACAATAATCCCAATGCATTTCTGGTACGAGCAACAGATTGGAATTAGCGAAATTTCTGCGTAACTGACTGCCATTGGCCGCCTCACGCATCAGATCCAATTCATCATGCAGATGCTTGTCAAACTCGGCGACTACTTCGCGGGGCTTTAATCGCCGACCATCTATCCACCAACGCTCTACCCAACCAGCAACGATATGCATTAAGGCGACATCATTTTGTATCGCTTTATGTACGCCAGGTCGCAATACCTTGACTGCCACCTCAGTGCCATTTTTTAAGGTGGCAAAATGAACCTGAGCTACTGAAGCAGAAGCCACCGGCTCGCGCGTGAAACTGGCAAACAAGTGATCCGGATGCTGACCAAGCGAGCGCGTAATTTCAGCAATTGCGAGATCCGATGAAAAGGGTGGCACGCGGTCCTGCAAGAGTGCCAATTGGTCGGCTATATCAACGGGCATAAGATCGCGTCGCGTTGAAAGTACCTGTCCAAATTTTACAAAGATAGGCCCCAACTCTTCGAGGGCGCAACGCAGGCGCTCACCCCGTGGCGCACTGATATCACGCCAAAAAAACAAGGTCGACAAAAATCGCCAATGTGGCGGGAGTTTTGCACCCACCAGTATGATTTCATCCAAGCCAAAGCGCAGAGCTACTTGGACTATCTTTGCTACTCGAGACAAGCGATTCATGCAGCACCAACGGAATTCTGCTTCTCAAGCAAGCTAATTCGTTTGGCGAGTCGCTCTACATCGTCACGTATTACCGCCACATCAGATGCGAATTGTTCACCTGCGTGGCGATACATCAGCGTTGGATTTTCTTCTAACAGATATTCAGCCATGTTTTCGATAAGCTTACGACTGCGTGATTTCGCCTGGGAGACTGCATTGCGAACAGCTTGGGCAATGCGAACGGCGGCAATATCACCAAAAAAAGGCGCGAGATCTTCTTCCGGTTCCCAGTGCACATCATTGGCGACTTCCGACAGTGTGCGCGCAAAATCAGCATCCCCGCTAATCGTGACATACGAAAATGCTCGCTCTATATCGGCTAAAACCTGAGGTATATCCGCCGGCTTGATTCGTAATGTGACAGTGGGCTCAGCAGTTGTATCACTTTGCAGCAAACCATCAGCTGCAACCATCAATTTAAGTTGTAAAGCACCTGTTTCGATACACACCGTGTCACCAGCGTGCGCACGCAGCTTCTCACGCAATGACGGCTGGCGTGACAGGAGATGATTAATGACGGCGGCGATAGGGCGTTCCAGGCTTGTCATGAAAATGAGTAGAGTCTTTTTATTCTGGTGCGAGGTTCATTTGTAAAAATCATCCTCGTCTAACAAGCTATTACAACTTCACGCCCACATGAAGGGCTGCGATACCAGCGGTTAAATTGAAATAATTGACCTGATCTAAACCTGCTTCTTGCATCATGCCTTTTAGTGACTCCTGATCGGGATGCATACGTATCGACTCTGCCAGATAGCGATAACTATCAGCGTCATTTGCGATTTTTTGGCCCAACCATGGCAGTAACTTGAATGAATACATGTCATATGGTTTTTGCAGCGGCGAGGCAACCTTGGAAAATTCGAGAACCAGCAGTTTTCCGCCTGGTTTTAGTACTCGCCGCATCTCCGATAAGGCAACATCTTTGTGCGTCATATTACGCAGACCAAAGGCCACGGACACACGATCAAAATAATTATCAGGGAATGGTAATTTTTCAGCGTCGCATATCAGTGTAGGTAATAGCAGGCCTTCGTTAATCATGCGATCGCGACCAACACGTAGCATGGATTCATTAATATCGGTATGCCACACTTCACCTGTGTTACCTGCACGCTTGGCAAACGCACGCGCCAAGTCACCTGTGCCCGACGCAATATCCAACACCTTAAAGCCTGGCCGTATACCCGCCTGGGTAATGGTGAACGCTTTCCACAGCCTGTGCAGCCCCGCCGACATCAGATCATTCATCACATCGTATTTAGCCGCTACGGAATGAAAAACCTCGGCTACCTTATGCGCCTTGTGTTCTTCAGGGACTTGCTGATAGCCGAAATGGGTCTGAGACATGACGAAAAATCCATAGCTTTGATGGAACACATTATACAAGTCTGGCCAACATGCTTAGTAGCGCATTCAACTGCCATTTTCCTAAAAACTTTAATGCGAAGCGCAACCCGCGCCTTGTTTGATCATAGGAGTATCGCGACCTGTATCTGGTGTGAAGCCTGCGGCTTTGAGTCGCTTCAGATATTCTTGCCAAAGTCGCTCATGTCCAGAGCAGAGTTCGTGCAAAAAGTCCCACGTGTAGAGCCCACTGTCATGACCATCTGAAAATACGGGCCGAATCGCGTAATTACCCACGGGCTCTATGGCTTGAATTTCTATATTGCGCATACCTGTCTGCAGCACTTCTTGGCCCTGCCCATGCCCGCGCACTTCAGCTGAAGGGGAATGTACGCGCAAAAACTCACACGACAAGGAAACTGACCCCAGATCATCAAAACTAACCTCTAAGGTGCGAGAT
>Ga0315909_10005715_pt1 | contig 14178 bp, 13 predicted proteins | sample LakEriMetagenome_11_FD_203527 | JGI IMG/M metagenome (GOLD analysis project Ga0315909, IMG submission 203527) | Freshwater fungal communities from buoy surface, Lake Erie, Ohio, United States - Buoy 2 MA125 | ecosystem: Environmental > Aquatic > Freshwater > Lake | place: USA: Lake Erie, Ohio...
CCACCGTCGGCAGCATGAGCCAGTTCTTACAGGGAATCTTTCAAACCCCGCTGCTTGTTGGACATAGCGGGAACGAGCAGATACGGCAGAAGATCTGTGAATTGGCATACCAGTTCCGGGCAACGGCCTCAGACGCAGGCCTTGTTTCGGAAGGTTGGAGCTACGGTAAGCGGTCCTCCTCAATGGAGGACTTTCAGCGATACGGCGTGACCTCCTTCAACTCTGGTTCCTTGATGGATCTGCCCGAGTGGAAAGAGGTCATCGACTTTCTGCATCACTTCGCCAGTGCGATGGTGGCCAGTGTCAACGACTCTTCTCGTGTAGTGTCGTTCGTGAACAGTTGGGTGACGATCTATCCTCCAGGTACATATGTCCCGGAGCATATTCACTCTAACTCCCTTTTGAGCGGCGTCTTTTACGCCAAGGTTCCCAAAGACTGTGGCAACTTGATTTTTAAGGACCCTGCTTCGGTCGCAAAGACGATGTCGATTGGCGACATCAACCACTTTCCGACGGTCAAAACGATGTACACGCATACCGTGGAAGAAGGACAGATGGTCATTTTCCCTTCCTGGCTACCGCACTTGACTGAGACCAATCGTTCTGGAGACGACCGCATAATGGTCAGCTTCAATATCGACATGAAGGAAAGCTAATGGCACTACGCGACGCGATCAAAGATAGACACGACAAGGCCGAAAAACACCGCTTTGTCGTTTTGCTTTTGTCTGGGAGACTCCCAGAAGACGCGTACGCGGAGTACCTGTTCAACCAGGCCATGTGCTACCTGGCCCTAGAACAAGAAGCCGACAGGCATGGTCTATTGGCCGACATCCCAGGCATCCGTCGCGCTGCTCTGATCGAGCAAGACGCCGAGGAACTGAATCGCCATGCGCGAGTTCATCCATCTACTCGCGACTATGTGCAGTATGTAGGCACGCTTTCGCCGGAGCTGCTTTGGGCTCATATCTACGCCCGCCACTTCGCCGACATGTATGGCGGCCAGATGCTTAAGAAAGTGGTTCCCGGTAGCGGCCGTATGTACGAGTTTGAAGATCGGGCAGAACTGATCGCCAAGGTCCGTGAGAAGCTGTCCGATGGCCTTGCGGATGAAGCCAACCGAGTGCTGGACTTTGCACTGGCCCTCTTCGATGAGATTGCCGAGGCCTATGGCCTGGCTACGGAGGCCAACCATGTTTAACCACATGTACTGGGCCTGGGAAGGCGTTTTGCCTTCCTCGTTTTGCGACCACGTCCTTTCGGGACTGGACTGGGACAAGGCCATTGATGGCCGTGTTCGTGATGGTGATGGGTTTTTGGATACCCAAAAACGGGTTACCAAGGTGCTGTGGGCCGAGGTCACGGATCCGATCTCTGCTGTGGCCTTCCACTACACCAACATGGCCAATGAGTTGGCTGGCTGGAATTTCGCCATCAAGTACCCGCAGAAAGTCCAACTTGGACGTTACGGAGAAGGTGGCCACTACGACTGGCACCATGACTGCCAGGGTCCTGATCCTCACGGCTTTCAGCGCAAGCTCAGTTGCTCGATTTTGTTGAACGACCCCAGCGAGTACGACGGCGGGGGCCTGGAGATCAAAGACGTGTCTAAAGCGCCGCCGACGGCGAAGGGTACCGTCATCGTATTCCCGTCGTTCATTGAGCACCGCGTGGCCCCAGTAACCCGTGGTGAGCGGTTCTCGGCTGTGTGCTGGACCATTGGGCCAGCGTTCAAGTGAGGACGCAAGGGGGATGCTGTGTCGACGATATTTGAGCAACTTGAGGATGCCCATCGCACGATCCTTGACCGTCTGAGCGCCTACGAAGCTCACGACGAAGGCCATGCGTTTTCATGGCCCAATTACGTCTTCCGAAGCAACACCTTTCGCCGGGCCCACCTAGACATCGTTGATGCGCGTGAGAGCAAAAAGCTCTACATGTTGCATCTGACGATCATGCCCAACCTAGACGATCCATCCCCCATATTTGGGTTTGACATCATCGCGGGTCCCAACAAGGTCACGGGGGCATTCCACGACTTCAGCCCAGTCGATCCGGCGCACCCTATGTTGGATTGGTTCCATGGCCGTGTTTCTGGCCTGGAGTGGAGCAAGGTGCGAACACTGCCCGAATGGGCGCGAAACATTTTCAGTGGTTCTATGGTTGCGGCAGGGAATATCCATGATTCCCAAGAACTGGCCACCGTCATAAAATTGGTCACAGAGAACCTCGACTATTACTTGAAGGAGGTGGGCCATGGGGACGGAAAAGATTACACAGTTCAGCAGAACTGGTATTGCCAAAATCAGAAGCAAAATCCGCACACTCCGCGAGTCATGGCGTCACTTGGTCTCGATCCCGTCGAAGTGGATCGATTTATACAGACGTGCCTTTTTCCAGAAGTGCAATCAGCCCCAGGTTCTGGAGATGCTGGCCAACCTCGCCGTGAGTAAGTAATGTTTGGATTCGCCCCATTTGCCCGTGTCCCGTTTGCTTCGATCCCGAAGACGGGCCTTCCTGCGCTTGCGGAAATCACGGGCATCCAAATGGTGGCGCAACTTAATGCCCCCAGCGTGGTGGGCATTGGCAATGTGTTGCTTGTAGCCCAGGAGCTACAGGCCTTCACTGGCACGTTTACCACGGACTCTGCCTACCGGCTCACGGGCCAGGCGCTTGAGGCCTACATTGAGAACCTGTCAGTTTCAGGCAAGGGCACAACTACCCTAGCCAGTCAGTTGCTGACCGCCGAACAGGGAGTCATGCGTACCGGCCTGGCGGTCTATGTGTTCTCACAGGTGATGAACGCGACCACAGGCACATTGGCCACCGAGGCCAAGGGCAATGTGACCTTGACGGGATCGGAGTTCGCCGCAATTGTCGATTCGGTTGCCGTTCAGGCCAAGGCCACGACCACCCTGACTGGCCAAGAGTTGGCTGCTTTGCAGGCCGCTGTTGAGATCTACACCCAAACCAAGGTGTCTATCACCTCTCAGCAGATTCTTGGCGCTATTCAGAACTTGCTGATAAGCGGCGATGCGAACACTACGGTCACGTCGCAAGAGATCGTTTCGTACCTCAACAGTGTGTCGACAAAGGCAAATGCGACCACGTTGGTACCTGAAAATCCGATGGTGGCGAGTTACGGATCGTTGTCCGTAATCGGCGAGGCAAACGTCATTCTTGCTTCGCAACAAGCTATCATAAATGTAAGTAGTGTGTTAGTATGGGGCAAGATTCCTGACCCGCAAATTCCGAACTGGGTGATCGTCAACGACGCTCAGTCCGAGGTGTGGGTTCAGGTCAACGCGGCTCAAACCACAACGTGGACCGCGCCCGTCAAACCCCCATCTACCTGGACAGTGGTAGATGACACACAGGACGACAATTGGAATGAAGTGATTCACTAAGAACCGAAGGAGCAGAAGATGCCATCTAGTTATAGTCCGCTGAAGGTCCAGTTGATGGCGACTGGCGAGGACTCTGGTACTTGGGGCCAGATCACCAACACCAACCTTGGCACTGCTCTAGAAGAAGCGATTGTCCGCACAGCCGACATTCTGTTCTCGGGCCTAGATGTCACTCTCACCCTTTCCAACACCAACACAACGCAGCCTGCTCGACGCTTGCGTTTGAACCTTACCGGAAGTTCTGGTGGCGCACGAACCTTGACGGTTCCTGCGATCGAGAAAATATACGTCGTTAACAACGGGCTACTCGATCCTGTCGAGGTCCGCAATCCTACCGGCACCGGAGTAATTGTTCCCGCAGGGAAGACCATGTGGGTCTACAGCCTAGGGGACAACGTCGTTGAGGTGGTGAACCACCTGGCAACGCTGTCACTCACGGCACCGCTGCCTTTCACCAGCGGCGGCACTGGGGCAAACAACGCTACCAATGCCCGCGCCAACCTCCTTCCCGCTTATGCAGGCAATGCCAACAAGGCGTTAGTCGTCAATCCTGGTGCAACAGATGTTGAATACGCCGTGGTTGGCAACGTCTTCACGACTGCCAACCAACAGGTCTCCAACAAATCACTGATTGCGACTAGAGAAGCAGTGTCCATTGTTGGCGCAAATGCTTCAGGAGTGGTCACGCTTAATGCATCCACCGCTTCTGTCCTGTATTACACAGGCCCTGCAGTCGGCAACTGGACTCTCAACGTCACCGGCCAGGATGGCGTGACCACGCTGAACTCGCTGATGGCAGTAGGCGAATCGATCTCTGTGGTGTTCATGAACACCAACGCCAGTACACCCTATCGACAGACAGGACTGCAGGTTGATGGAAATGCCTTTGCTCCCAAGTGGCAAGGCGGCAGTGCGCCTACCACCGGGAATGCCAATGGCATTGATGCCTACATCGTCACAATCATCAAGACCGCTTCTGGAAACTTTACGGTTCTTGAGGCACAGACGAGGTTTGCGTAATGCCGCTGCTCTCCACCTTTGCAAATAGCTCGGCTCGCGGCTTTGGGTTTGCGGGCGTGGGGCTGGCTACCGCGCCAATTATCGGCTCGGCAACTGCCACGGGCAATGGAACAGCCCAGGTAACATGGAACTCTCCCCTCAGTGACGGCGGATCTGCCATCATCAGCTACACGGTTGTGCCCAGCGGAGGCGCTCCGGCTACGACATTTGATAGTCAGGGTTCGGGTTTTTACACTAGGGTAGTGGCGGGCCTAACCGAGGCCACTTACTACACGTTCACCGTTTACGCAACTAACTCGCTGGGCAACAGCCCATCCAGCGGGCCAACGAATCAGATCAGGACTTTTGGTCCGCCAGATGCGCCTATTATTGGAACTGCTGCAGTCGCCTCAAACACAACCGCTACGGTCAGCTATACCGCGCCCGCATACGATGGTGGATACCCAATCACTTCGTATGTTGCCGAATCGACCCCTTCTGGTGGTTACGGGTATGTGGATCAGTCTGGTTCGGGGACTATCACTGTTTCTGGCTTGTCACAAAGCCAAACGTATCAGTTCCGCGTACGTGCAGTGCAGCAGGGCGGTGCGTACAGTCCGTACAGTGGCTTCAGTAACCAGATCACCATGCCGTCGCCATTCGCCGTTAGTGTCAATCCGGCTTCTGGTTCCGCGACAATTCCTCGCGTAAGCACGCCAGTGACATCGCAGGGCAGTTTCGTTGTAAGCGCGATCTCAGGTTCTGGAACCGTCACTGTTCAAGAAATTGAGCGCCCAACCGGCGGTTCGACGTCAATCAGTCCATCGTCGTTCTTCCTGGGAAATGGAGGCAGTCGCAGCGTCACGGTTTCGGTCACTTCTCCATCCGGCTTTTACTCGAACAACGTGTACCAGTACGGCTTCGCCATTCTGGTAGATGCCGGAACGTATCCGACCTACTACTTCTACCAATACCGATAGGGGGGACGACATGCTTGAAATCCTTGGGGGCGGCATTTTTGGATCACTGTTAGGCGGCATCTTTCGCCTGGCACCAGAAGTACTGAAGTTCTTCGACAAGAAGAATGAACGGGCCCACGAAATGGCAATGTTCAGCCGCCAGTGCGAACTGGAGCAGTTACGTGGCCAGCAAAAACTTGCGGAGATCGGTGCGCAGCGAGATGCTGCCATTGATGTAGGTGTCATGGATGCATTCCAGGCTGCCATTAATCAGCAGGCCGAAATGGTCAAGGCCGCCGGTCCCGGTTTCGTGGCAAGCCTGTCGGCAAGCGTTCGTCCTGTAGTGACGTACTGGGTGTTGCTCATCTGGTCCTTTACCCATGTCTGGTTTGGCTACAACGCATGGGCCACGGGCCTTGCACCAATCGAGGTGTTCAAGACCATGATGACTCCTGACTTCAGTGCGCTGTTGGCAGGCACCATCAACTACTGGTTCCTCGATCGCACCCTGGCCAAGCGGGGGCTTGCATGAAACTAGACATGGCCGAGGCACTTTGCCGCAGATTCGAGGGCTTCAGGTCGAAGCCTTATCTCTGCCCGGCAGGCGTGCCAACGATCGGCTATGGATCGACTTACTACGCTGACGGACGCAAGGTTACGCTGCAGGATCCTCCCATGGATGAACCTACAGCGCGCCAGCTCTTGATGTATGAGCTGTTGCATACCTATGCGCCTGGAGCTATTCGCCAGTGCCCTGAACTCTTGGCCATTGCGATGGTAGAGGGGGATTGGGGAAAACTAAATGCGATTGTGGACTTTGTCTACAACCTGGGGATTGGCCGCTTGCAGACCAGTACTTTGAAGCGGAAGATTCGTGCAAAGGACTGGGAAGGGGCAAAAGAGCAATTGATGCTTTGGACACGCGGTGGCGGCCGAGTTTTACCTGGCCTGGTTAAGCGCCGGGAAGCAGAATGCGCTTTGATGTGACGGGGAAACAGAGCCATGCCTTTACAACGTGTTTTTCTAAAACCAGGGATCGACAAACAGAACACCGAATACGGCGCTGAAGGCGGCTGGATCGACTGTGACTATGTCCGGTTCCAGTACGGCCTGCCTGAGAAGCTCGGGGGCTGGACAAATTTTGGTGGCGAAGTAACAAACCTGATTGGCATGATCAGTGAGGTTTTCACCTGGAATGACTTGTCCGGCATTCCATACGCTATCGTGGGAACAAATCGCAAGGTATATGTCTTTGCAAACGATGACTGGTTTGATGTAACCCCGATTCGATCGACCATCACAGGTGCAACATTTACGACCGCGTCGGGATCAAACCAGGTGCAGGTCAACGTGCCTGCACATACCGCCATCCAGGGCGACTTCGTGACCCTGTCTGCTGTGACAGGCAATCCCGGCGGAATTCCAGACGCTGACCTTACGCACGAGTTTGAGATCACGTCAATCGTCAACGCTAACGCTTTCACGATTGAATGCCCTGTTCCAGCCGCGACCACGGCAACGAATGTCGGTTCAGCCACGGTTCAGTTTCAGATCAACGTCGGCTCAGACATCAATTACTTCGACTTTGGTTGGGGTACTGGAGCCTGGGGCGCGGAGGCCTGGGGCACACCGCGTACCGGCACTGGTGCAGCCGGTAAAGAGCTTTTCTCTCGTGTGTGGCAATTCGACAGTTACGGCGAAGATGTGATCTGTCAGCTCGTCGATGGCCCTACCTTTATCTGGCAGCCCTCCTTGGGTACCAACACACGTGCAACGGCTGTGGCAGGCGCGCCTACCGCAAGTAAGTACGCATTGATTTCAACGCCTGATCGTCACCTGGTGTGTTTTGGAACAGAGACCATCATTGGCTCGTCAGCCACCCAGGATCCGATGTTTGTTCGGTTCTCTGACCAGGAGGACATTTCCGACTTCGTGGCGACAGCGACGAACACTGCTGGTGGGCAACGATTGAACGACGGAAGTCAGATCGTTACTGCCATTCGTTCGCGTGGTCAGATCCTGATCTTTACTGATACCGCACTGCACGGTATGCAGTTTATTGGACCGCCCTATACATTCGGCTTCCAGCAACTCGGTGCAAACTGCGGCTGTGTGGGTCCGCATGCTGCGGTTGACGTCAACGGCCTGTCCTTCTGGATGGGCGTGGAAGCGTTCTATGTATTCGACGGTACGGTGAAAAAAGTTCCTTGCTCTGTGCAAGACTTTGTTTTTCGCGACATCAACCTGGTGCAGTCTCAGAAGTTCAACGTCGGTGTCAACTCGCAATTTAACGAGGTGACGTGGTGGTACTGCTCACAAGGGTTCGATTACATCAATCGCTTTGTGACGTACAACTATTTGGAAAACACCTGGCACATTGGTTCCATGCCTCGAACTGCTTGGAACGATGTTGGAACTTTCACAAAGCCCACGGGCTGCGAGTACTTCCCTGATTCTGTTGCTCCGGCATTCCCGACCGTCTATGGCGTCACGGCTGGTCGCTCACGGGTATACAACCAGGAGACAGGATTCAACGCCGTCAATGAGCCGTTGCCTGCATATCTGCAGTCGGGTTACTTTGACATTGGCGATGGGGACCAGGTGATGTTTATGAAGCGGTTTGTACCGGACTTCAAGAACCAGGTCGGCAATATTCAAGTGCAACTGCTCACGCGTCTGTATCCACAGGCTCCAGTGACCAATAGTTCGCTCGATCCGTACACGGTTGAGCCAACGACACAAAAGATCGATACTCGGGCACGCGGTAGGCAGATGTCTATTCGTATTGCCTCAGATGAATTGAACAGTCGCTGGCGCTTTGGAACATGGCGGGTTGATATTCAAGCGGATGGAATACGATGAGCAAGATCACCAACGTACGTCTGCCTACGGTTGCTTCGCGTGAATACAACCCAGAGCAATTTAACCAGCTCGTTCGCTCGCTCGAACAGATCATTTTTCAGCTCAACCAGACATATGCGCCAATCGTGACTGAAAATAAGGACGAGGCAATGATCTGGTTTTCGGGGGAATAAATGGCAAATTCGTATAAAAGATATCCAGTAACGCTGACGGCTGCGACTCCCGCGACCCTGTTTACGGTTCCAGCCGCAACTACTGCCATTGTTCGGTCGATTTGGGTGACCAACTCTGGGGGCGCGTCCGCCACGATTAAGGTTTCTTTTGCCCCTGGAGGGTCAGGTCTTCACTACCTGACCTTCAACACCACGGTAAACGCAGGTGAATACTACGACCTGATCGGGACGAAGCCCACAGGGCCCCTGATTTTGGAGACTGGTGACATTTTTAGGATTGAGTCCTCGGCCAGCAGTGTCGGGGTTGTCGTTTCTGCACTTTTGGTAGACAGAAACTAATGCATTGTTGGATAATCAATGCCATATTCGCGTCCTTTCCCGGCGCGCAGCCCATGGTGGCTTTTGGCATAAAACGGAAAGGTAACCTACATGGCTGACGCGATGCAAGGGATTATGGGACTCCCGCAAGCTCCCACCGCTCAAGACAGCGCCTCACAGGAGACGATTGACCCGTCTCTTTTTAGCCCTGTCATTGAATCGTACGCACGAAATAATCCGGTCGAATTCGGCAATGACATGCTCAACAGCATGGAAGCTGCTGATCCGGCTCTCGTTCAACGATTCAAGTCGCGCCTGGCCGGGATGCAAGTTCCCCAGGAAGTGGTTGATGCTTTGGGCCAGATGATTGACGTCATCATGGCCGACCCACAGAATTATGCAGAAATCAGAGCACGCTTGATTGAAGAGGACGGAGTTCCTGAAGAACTGCTTCCTGAAGAATTTGATCCGGCCTACTTTGCTGCATTCAACATTGCACTAGATCAGCTTGCCTCGAACGCTCCACAGGAGCCGATTCGGATGGCCAATGGCGGCATTGCAACGCTCAAGCCCCTTGCTGCTGAGATTGCCAAGATGGGCCGCAACGGCGACACAATGCTGGCCCACATTACGCCAAGCGAAGCACGCATGCTGCGTCGCCGTGGGGGCTCGGGCACGATCAACCCTGTTACCGGGTTGCCTGAATTCTTCTTGGGCAAGGTGTTCAAATCGATCGGCAAGGCTGTTTCTGGCATCGTCAAGGGCATTGGAAAAGTCGTAAAAGACATTGCCTCCAGCACGGTCGGCAAGATCGTATTGACGGCTGCTGCCGTGTATTTCCTGGGCCCGGCTGGTTTGAACTTTGCGGGCACTGCCGCTTCAGTCACAGGCCTGACAGGCTCCGTGGCTGTTGGCGTGAATACTTTTGCTGCCAGTACCTTGGTCAGCCTGGCCGGTGGCCAAAGCCTGGGCGATGCACTCAAAACCGGTGCGATCTCAGGTGTTACCGCAGGCTTCGGTAGTGCCGTCTTTGGCCTGCCTTCTGGCTACGAAGGGGGTACGCCGACAACCCCTGCCCCGATCGTCGACAAGTCGTTCCCTGCAGGTGGTACGCCTCCTGGCGCAGTGCCGGGACAGGCTCCGATAGTTACCGACACGGGAGTCGCGCAGACGTTTGCGGTCCCTGACGTCCCAAAAATCACGCCTACGCCGCTGGATGTAGTTGATGAAGTGGTGACGCCTGGCAGCGCCGTCCGTGATGCATCGTCCGTGGCCCGTGCGCCTGTTACCAATGTCACTGCCCCAACCGAGGTTGTGCCGTCCACGGTACAGAACGCTGTTAGCGCCGCCCCTCCGACAGTAACGCCTCCTACCGTGACTCCGCCCGTGGCTTCTGTGCCAGGGACCACGGACCTCGGAACAGGCATTCGCATGACGGGGAACGCTACTCCGGGCTTTACTGGCACCGTTCCGACGGTCCAGCAAGTTGGCATTGAGACCATTACGCCTAAGACTTTGCTGAATGCGGCAGCGCAGCAGGGTGGCCAACAGGTGGCCACGCCTGGGTTCTTTGAGTCCCTGAAGCAGGGCAACCTGATGGATGCCGCCAAGGCTGCTTATCAAAACATCTCTCCTTCTGAGATCCAGAAGCAAGGTATGAGCACGGCCATTGACACGGTCAAGCAGCAGTTCCCTGGCGTCAGCACGGAGCAGATCATCAATGCACCGGCAGGCTCTGTCCTCTCACAGGCCTTTAAGGCGGCCCAGCCGGGCCTTGTGGCCACATATGGCCCATTGGCGCTGACTGGTGTTGCGGCTATGGGCGCACTGGGGGGTTTTGAGAGGGAACAACCTGCACCACCTCCGGGGTTCAGTGGCCCCACTGGCGTCGACCTGCTGCGCACCAACCCCGAGACCTACGGCCTGACCTTTGGCGGTACTCGGACTTCGTATGCCCTCAACCCGTACGACTACATGTATTCGATGCCCAGCAGTGGATTGCCTCCAATGAAGGCGGCCACAGGGGGCATTGCTTCACTGGAGCGTTATGCACAGGGCGGCCAGCCAACTCATTTCCCGCGCAAGACTGGTCCGATCAACGGTCCTGGCACGGGTACCTCAGACTCGATCCCGGCCATGTTGTCGGACGGGGAATTTGTGTTCACTGCCAAAGCCGTACGCGGCGCGGGCAAAGGATCACGGCGCGCAGGGGCAAAACGCATGTATGCCTTGATGAAGGCGCTGGAAAGGAAGGCGTAAATGGCAGATATCACATATACCGGGCAGATAGTCCGGGAAGCCCCGGAAATTGAAGCCTATAAGCTGGGCCTCTTGAAGGAGGCTCAACGGCTTTATGCAGAACAGCCCCTGACTCTCCCGGCCTACGAGGCCGCCGGGCTGTCACAGAGCCAACTGCAGGCATCTAACCTGGCCAAGCAGGGTATTGGCGCGTATGAGCCATACATCCAGGCAGGTTCCACCGGTCTAACACAAGGCCAAAACCTTGCCCAGGCCGCTGCACGTGGTATTGCAGGTATTGATGTTTCGCCTCAGTATCAGCAAGCACAGTTAGGCATGGCCCAAGCCTCTCAGGCCGCAGGCTCTGCACTGTCTCCTGACTTCACCACTTCTCAGGGCTATCTGAGTGGCGCAGCACAACGCGCCGCCGGTTCCACCGCTGGCTATGCCCCAGGCATGGCCAGGGAGTTCATGAACCCCTACCAAGAGGCCGTCACGCAAAACACTATGCGTGAGCTTCAGCGACAAGGGGCAATTCAGCAGAATGCTGCTGCTGCTCAAGCTGCTAAAAGTGGTGCGTTTGGCGGCATGCGTGAGGGTGTCCAACGTGCTGAGATGGCGCGTGGCCTAAGCGACGTGATGGCTCGCCAGATTGCCCAGGACTACGCCCAGAATTACGCTCAAGCACAACAGGCTGCGATGCAGGGTTTTGAGCAACAGCAGCAGCGCAACCTGGCCGCAGCTAACCAGATGGGCCAGATCGGTGCTCAGTTTGGCCAGCAGGCGGCTACTGGCACTCAGATGAGGCAGGCTGGAGCAGGGCTCATGGGCCAGCTCAGTCAGGGCATCGGCTCTTTAGCGGGTCAGCAGGCCGGTATCGACATTCAGCGTGGACAACTTCTTGGCCAGCTTGGCCAGGGCATCGGCTCGATGGGCGTGCAACAAGCCGCTTTGGGCCAGTTGTACTCGCAGCTCAACGCAGGCGATGTTGCGCTACTCAACCAAATCGGTACGCAAGAGCAGCAAAACGCTCAGGCGCAGCTCGAAGCACAGCGCATGACCAACCTGCAACGGACCATGGCCCCGTATCAACAACTGGGCTTTGTGTCAGATATCTACAAGGGAGCGCCATCCACACAGATGGCCCTCACATCACAATCAGCGCCAAGTGCAAGTCCAATGCAGCAGTTCGTTGGTACGGCTGTTGGCGCGGCGTCTACGGCAGCGGGCGTGAATAAGCTGTTCGGATAAGGAAACGACTATGAAATCAAAAGTCCTGGACCGTCCGTTGTTCAAGAAGCCGAACAAGGACATGGATCCCGAGAATGTGGGGATCATGCAAGGCTTCGCCGACATGCTCGATGAAGACGAGATGGAGGCGCTTAAGGGCGCGGAGGAAAAGGACTACGACACCGCGTCAATGCAAGAGCGTACCCCGAAGTCTCCCGAGATCTTGATGAATAACCTGCGCGGCGACATGCGCTCGATCGACGCTCGCGTCGAAGAGCTTGCCGACCTCGTGGGCTACAACGCTGCTTCAAGCACCCCAACGGAAGTGCTGGCACTGTTGCAACCTGTGCTCGCGGCCGAGGCCCAAAAGGGTATCGGATCACTTCCAGGTGCTGGCCTTGGCCAGACCCCGCAGGGCGCTATGCCCCCTGGAATGCCTCCCGGCATGCCTCCGGCTGCGGCACCCGACATGGGCGCTATGCCCCCTGGAATGCCCCCTGGTATGGATATGCCCCCTGTTCCAAACACGTCACCGGCTGGAATGCCTGAAGGCGGCATCGCCTCGTTAATGGCAGGTACTGGCGGCAGCCAAGAGCCTGTTCAGATGGCTGCTGGCGGGCTCGTCCAGCGTTTTCAAGCGGGGTCTACTGAGGAGGGAGTGACCCCAGCCGAAGGTTCCTCCATGGTTGGCAGCTACTCTCCGGAGATGATCAGCCAAGCGCGCAACGAAGTCATGACGTTTCTAAGCCGTCGTCCGCTGGCCGTGCCGGACATCGCTGCCGAAACCCAAAAACGCGTGCCTCTGTACGAAAAAGTGCTGGGCATTGACCGCAACGTGTCTCAGGGCCAGGCCCTGATGGATATTGCACAGGCCGCGTTCAATTACGCAGGCAACGTCGACGAACAAGGCCGTCCTCTTCGCGGCAGTGGTATTTCCCGTCTGGCAAGGGCTGTTGCTCCGCTGCCAGGCCGCCTCGGCGCACGCGTCGCGGAACAGGCCAAGGCCGACCAGGCCATCAAGCTCACAGCTCTGCAGGCTACCGAAAAGGATATCCAGGATATCCGAGCCCAAAACGCCAAACTCATCGAGACCCAGCGCAAGGCCTGGGCCGACATCGCCAAGTCTACAACTGTCAGTCCTTTCGGCAGTGGTAAGGAAGGCAAGATCCTGCAGTACTTCACGCAGCTCGCGCCTGACTACGGCTCTGGCAAGACCACGCCTGAGCAAGATCGGATCTTCGAGACCGCGATCAAGGACTACACGCAGCGTCAAGAGGTTGAGACTGTTGATCCGGTCACCGGCAACAAGTCCATTCGCGTCATCCGCAATGAGCTGCCAAGCTTTGTGACGACCGCGCTGAATGCTCGCGCCCAGCTTACAAAGCTGACCACCGGCAAGGATGGCGCGCCGCCCACTGGTGAGTCACGTACCAGGCCTCAAGGATCAGGGACCACGGCTCCTGCAGCAGCGGCTCCTGCTGGCGATTCCACGGCTCCTGCAAATGCTTCAAACGTGCGTCCTATGCCGACCCAATCTGGTGGCACGCCGCCCGAAGAGGCCGGTACATCCCAGGGCCAGCAGATTCCCAACTACACCCGGGCGGATCCTCTTCAGGTCAAGCCGCAAACCCAGAGCTACTTCACGACCGCACAGCCGACGATGTTTGGTGCGTCGTTCCGTGGCACTGGTGTACCGTCTGCCATCGGCAGCGCCGCTTATCGCTTGCCGCTGATTGGTCCTTCCATCGGCTCTCGCGAGATGGCCGAAGCACGTGACTACTTGGAAAACACGGTTGGCCGGGTGAACCGGGCAATCGCCACAAATCCACGATTCGCCGAAGGCGAGCGGGTGCAGATTCAGAAGCAGCTCGATCTGATGCCTGGCATCATCGACAACCCAACCGCGTACCGCTCGCGCCTGTTCGTATTGGATGACTTCCTTATCCAACTCCAGGACGAGTCTCTGCGCAACACGTTTAACCAGCAGCTCAC
>Ga0315909_10005724_pt1 | contig 14166 bp, 20 predicted proteins | sample LakEriMetagenome_11_FD_203527 | JGI IMG/M metagenome (GOLD analysis project Ga0315909, IMG submission 203527) | Freshwater fungal communities from buoy surface, Lake Erie, Ohio, United States - Buoy 2 MA125 | ecosystem: Environmental > Aquatic > Freshwater > Lake | place: USA: Lake Erie, Ohio...
AACTCAAGATCCGCCTCAACGCGCTGGATGCGGAACACCAGCCCACCGAGCAGCGCCGCCACATCGCACCACGGTGCTCCTGTGACGAACATCTGCCACTGAACCTGCGCTTCTACCTCAGGCGGGGTGGGATAAATGTTCCAGCGGGGTGATGCCGAGGTCTTGATCTCCACGAGGCCATCGCTGCCGACGACCGTGCGATCAAGGCTCGCCATCGCCCACGGAATCTCCTTGAGCCGGACGATCCCGTTGCTCCGACGCAACTCCGTGCCCGTCTCCATCTCGTAAAACTCGGCCACCGTGTTCTCGAGCAGGATGCCGCGCACCGCTGCCGCTCCAGGCGGCTCAGGCGTATAGTCTCCACGCTTCTCAGCCCAGAGTTGATATGGCGTCTTGTAGGGCGAAAGCCCTGCGATGACCGCCGCATCCGTCGCCGTGATGCCATCCTTGCGGAGCGCGAACCACTCTGGCGACCTCTGCTCCGCCTTCACGAACTCGTACTGCTTGCTCACTTTGCCTCCTCCTCTCGCCATCGGCGATCTACGTCTACGATCCTCCTGCCAATCCACTCGGCGACTGGAGCCACCACACCGTTGCCGCAGCATCGGTAGCGGTGTGAGTCCAGCCCGACTGGGAGCAGATCATCCTCCTGATCCGTGCCACCTTGAGTGTCAAGAAGCACTGCCGGCGCCCCTGCGCTATGCGCCATTGACTGCGCCTGACCCTCCGTCACATTGGCGTTGCTGCCAAAGCGCGATGGGAAGGACAGGATGGCGATGTTCTCACTGCCGCCTCCGATATCTCCTCCCGACGACTTTAGGGTGCCACCCTGCTCAGTCATTTCGTAGTGCCCGAACGAGGACTTGCGCGCTGCGAGTGCGAGTGGAATCCGATCGCGTCTACCGCCACCCTGTGGCGAGGTTAGCGTCGCCGCCACTCCTTGCTGATTGTCCAGCCGTCTGGCCACCCCATCAGCCGCTCGCACTCTGTCGGCGTCAGTCGCCTGACTGATGATGAGATCATCGCTACCGTCTCCTCTTTCTCCTCGCTTGGCAAGGCTGGCGCGGACTGCGTGGGCAAGGATGAGTGGCTCGTCAATGGTGCTGTTGACTCCTTTGCTGAATCGTCTTGTAAGTGCGCTAGCGACTCCAGAGCCGTCTCCAGCGCCGCTGGAAGCACCTTGCCTCTGCGGTTGGCGCGGCGAAGGATGCCGCTCGCAGCCTTCGCACTCAAAGAGAACCTCGCCGGCGCGGTCGGATTCAAGACTTGCGACAATGAACACTCGTCGGCGTCGCTGCGCGACTCCGAAGTATCGAGCGTCCAGAGTTCGCCACGATACGCCATACCTGAGTTGCTCCATTTCATAGAGAAGTCGTCCGAAGTCAGCCCCTTTGTTGGAACTGAATAGCCCAGGGACATTCTCCAGCACGATCCAGCGAGGTCGTCGCTGCTCCACAAGGTCAAGGAAGGTGAAGGCGAGGCTGGATCGCTTGCCTGCGAATCCTGCTCGCTTGCCTGCGACGCTGAGGTCTTGGCAAGGGAATCCTCCACTCCAGATGTCTGCCTCTGGGATGTCATTCGCGTCCACCTCCGTGATGCTCCCCAGATTCGGAGCGTCTGGGAACCGCTCTGCCAACACCGCGTTGGCGTATGGATCTATCTCGCTCACGCTGACGGTGTGGATGCCAGCGCGCTCAAACCCGAGGTCGAGACCGCCGACGCCACTGAAGAAGGATGCGTGCCTCACTTCGCCGCCTTCTTCCGATCTTTCTTGGCGAATCCATCGCCGTTGTAAATCACCGCCGCCGGCGTATAGAGCATCCGCATCCATCGGCCACACTTCGCGCATCGCGGCGTGTAGGTTTGATGCATTGAGTGCGTATGCTCCTCGCGAGCGCCGCACTCGCCGCAGCGATATTCGTAGGTGGGCATTAACCCAGCACCACGAACAGCACGACGAGTAGCCAGAACCCCAAGATGCCGATGGCGATATCCGTCAGCCGATCAGCACGGTCGCTCTGCTCGCCGAGATATCGCGTCCTGATTGCCACTCGCTTATAGACCTGTGGCTGCGTCCTTCTGTTGAGTCTCATCGCATAGACCCCGCTGCTAGGAGCAGGATCATCCCTGCGATGAATGTCGCGAGTGCGAGTCCATCTAGGATCATCGTTTTCACTTTGCCTCCTTTTTTGACTTGCGCGCCTTTTTCTTGGGCGCTTCGTTGATCTTTCGCTCCAGCGCTTTCGCGAATGCACTGGCGACCTCATCATCCTGCGCTGTGATGATGATGAAGTCGCTGAGACTGATCTTTGGCATCACTTGCCGCTCGCTTCCAAGACCGCCTCTACGAAAAACTCGTCGGCGAGGAACTCAAACTCCGTCCCACTGAACGCCGTGTGCGCGCAGTCAAGGAAGAGTTTCTCAGCATCACGGTTGTCGTTGAGGAACCTCGCAGCGGCGCCATCGCCGATGCCCTGACACTCAACCCATCCGACCTTCTTGCTATTGAGATAGAGATCTGCCTCGTATGCGACACCACGGCGGTGCGACATCGAGCGATAGTTCTTGACCGCCCAGCCTGTGGCCTTCGCCATCTTCGCTGCCTGAGCGGTCACCTTTGTTGCCTCTGCTAGTCCGTTCATTTGTTCCCCCTATGTCAGTCGGGGCATCTGCCCCTCTCTCTCCTGACCCCTATAAGGTACGCCCGTACCCTACCGCCGTCAAGCCCCCTGTTTCGTGCTCAAACAGGGGGGTCTTGGCGGGCTGGAGAGGGGGTCGCGGGAGGCTCGCGCCCCACCCCTCCAGCCCTGGGCCGACCGCCCGAAGGCGAGCCGGCATAGTCATTCCTCCTGATCCAACTGATTCTCTAGCGCGAGGTGCACGACGACGCTGAGGCACGATAGGCAGATCTTGTGCTCGTGGACGACCACATCGCCACTCCGCAGGTCGAGTCCGAGGATCAGCGTGCCGAAGGCGTAGACCTTCCTCGCAGGCTCCTCGCAGACATCGCAGACCTCAGGATCGCGGCGCTTTGCGACCGTGACCATCGTCTAGCCGCACGAGATACTCAGCGGTTGGGCCGTCCTTGCCGAAGAAGATCGCCCACTGTGCTGGAGTCCCAGAGGCTGCCAGCCACTCTTGGGCATATCGGTTGGACGACTCGATGCTCGCATTGCCCCATACGGTATGCGCTCCGTCACTCAAGACGAGGCGCGCCGGCGTATGCCAGTGCCCATAGAACAGCGCGTCAAATGGTGCGACGCTAAGATTCCATCCCTGCGCTCGTTTGGCGATGGCGTAGTACGGCAGACCGAACGCTCCACCACGGAACTGATCGCCGTGTACCAGCATCGCCCTCTTGCCTCCTGGCAGGTCGAGCGTGTCGTACCAGTGACGACCGCCCATCGTCAGCGATTCTTTCCAGTCAATGCGCTTCTCGTCTTTCACGAGATCCTTCGCCACGCGATACAGGATCGCGTCAGCATTGGACTCATTGCTGTGATCGCCATAGCGTCCCAGTCGTCCGTGATTGCCGATGGCGCCACGAACGGTGACCTTCTTGCCGAGTGCTGCCATCGCGCGCACGAACTGCGCGAGCATCGCTGCGCCCTCAAAGATCTGCACATAGAGGCCACCCTGCTCAACCTCATATGCCTGTGACGGAAAGATGTTGCCGTCGCTCTCCACGAAATCGCCGAGGAGCGCGCATTGGATCTCGCTCACCGGCACGCCGTGCAACTCGATCAGGCGCGCGATCTTTTTCGCGAGCAGGTCAATGCGCTGCTTGGCGACATCTATGTTGTAGGTCTCAGAGTTCTTGCCCAACTGCCAGTCCCCGAGCAGGATCGTCAGGGTCTCTGGCGTGCCCGGCTTGCCCGATGGCTTCGGCGCTGGTACGGCGGGGATCTTCATCCCGAGCGCGGCGTCCTTCGCGGCGCGGTAGACCGCCTCCACGAGTTCCGCCTGATCCGCCTCGCGCTTTGATAGCGATCGGAGCGCCCGATTGTGTGCCGCTCGCAGTTCCTCGTATGCCTGCGTCGCGTCTAGTGCCTTCTCAATCTCGCTCATCGTGGGCACCTACAGTGGTGCCGCATATGGCGTGAGAGGGTCTCCTGTGCGATCTCTACCTTGTAGGCGTTGCGGATCGCTTCGGAGAGGATGCGCCGGTTGCGAGTCGGATCTGCAAGTGCTGCCACCAGCGCTTTTCGCTCGTCTTGATCCACCTTGCTGAGTAGCGCCGCGACGGAGCACTGCGGCCCTTTTTTCGTCTGTTCTGCCGCTTCAAGAGCAGCCTCGAGTCTAGACACGGTGATTGCCTCCTTCCACTAGCGGCTTCTGCCGCGATCACCAACATACCGCCCTACCTATGCCAAGTGTGTGGCACTACTTCTTGGGCTTTGTCTTGAGTCCGTAGCGGTCGTTGCTCGGGTCAAGATATGTCTGCAGCACCTGTAGCCCTGCGGCGAGCGAGGCGGAGATGATCGTGCGGAAGTCGCCGCCAGAGATATCCATCAGCGGGATGCCCAAGCCGAGGCTGACGGCGATAGCCGTGCTCAAGCCGGTGCGGAGGAAGTCAACGATCGCCTCGTCCACCGAGGTCGTATCTAGGAACGCCTTGAACTTGCTCATTCTTTCTCCTTCTTCGTCACGATGACGATGTGAGATGCGGGTGATCCAGGCTTGCCTGAGGCGATCGCCTTCAGGTCTTGCTGCGTGATCGGAACAGCGAACTGCTCCTTTGGCAGTTTGTCGTCAAAGGTGGGGTCGGCGAACTGAAAGGTCTGCGCGTCTGCATCGTAGGATGCCGAAGTCATATGGCCGTAGCCTGCGGCGAGCACCTTGGGGTCTTTCTTCTGCCAGTATGACGCCCAGTTGCGGTGCCACTTGGAGAGCGCCTGCGCTGGATAGCCGATCGGCGCCTGTACCCAGACGATGAGGGCGGCGCCCGCCTTCGCAGCGGTCACCGCATCCTCAAACGAGTCGGCTGGGCGTGCCTTGCCGCCGAGTTCTCGCACAGTTTTCATCAACTCGCCAAGGCTCGATCCGTTATCGCTGACCCCCTGCTTCTCCTTGAAGCCGGTCGCGCGCTCTTTGGCGGCGACGCCATCGGATGCCTTGAGGTCTGGCGAGTAGCCGTTCACATAGGCGACGGCAGCCGCCGCGCTGGACGGCCCGCAGTCATCGAGGATAGCCCCGACCTTCTTCTGCGCCTCAGCGTCCGAGTAGAGTTGCGACTTGATCCGCATCTTCATTTGGCGTTCTCCTCCTTGATCAGAACCGCGATGGCGCGGGCGGCTGACTCAAAGCCGAGCGCGGCGCTGATCGGATGCCCGACCGTGCAGCCCTCGCTATAGTCATTGCCATCTGCGGCGCGCTTCCATAGCGTGCCACCCCACAGGCTGTTGTCGTCATTCGGTACCAGTGCCACCCACTCGCCCGGCGCGGTATCAACTCGCGTCCATCCCTGCTCGTGGATATCTTCAATGTGATCCGCGCTGCGTGCCATTTATTCCCTCCAGCGTAGTGGGCCAGTCGCGATCCATAGGATCGTCAAGATGGCGAATAGTGCTGCCATCGTGCTCTGTGTCTGACCCTCTGGCAAGACGACGACGGCAAACAGGAGTCCCAGAATCGTCCAGGCTCCACCGATGAGATCGAGGATGATGTTCTTGAACATTAGCGGCGACCCTTTCTGCTACGGCCACCGATCTCGCCGCCTCCGCCGCCGCCACCTCCGCCACCGCCACTCGTGCCACGCGCAGCATTCGCTGCCGCTGCGGTCACGCTCGCGACTTGGCTGGAGATGATGGCAACTGCGACCGGTTGCGCTTCTTCTTTCTCTGTTGAGTCAAGATCCTTCCCGATCTCACCGATCGCGGCGAGATCGCCGAACACCTCGGCAACCACTTCTACGGCTGCGCCGACCGCCTCTACGGGAGACGGCAGAGAGGGCTGTTCTGGCTCAGGAGAAGGAAGGCTAGTGGGATCAGGAGAAGGGGAATCAGACTCCTGAGGGGTTTCGGATGGATCGGGCGACGGCTCGGGTGAGGTAGACGGGTTTTCGGTTGGTGCAGGTGTTGGCTCATTTGATGGCTCCTCACTTGGCTCTGGCGTCTGCTCAGGGGTCGGCTCTGGCGTAGGCTCAGGCGACGGCTCCGGCGACGGCTCAGGCGTGTTTGGTGCCTCCGTAGGATCAGGCTCGTAGGTAGGATCGGGCGTAGGCGGCTCTGTAGGCGACGGAGACGGCTCTACGCTCGGTTCTGGGGTCGGTGTTGGCTCAGGCGTTGGGGAGGGCGTAGGCGCGGGCGTAGGGCTGCCTGAAGCGATGTTGAGGTAGCCGATGCCGCAGCACGAGTCAGTTGAGAGGATGCGGAAGCCGAACAGGTCGCCAGCCGCCAGCACGACCTCAAGGTAGCCGCTCGCCTGCTGCACGCCGCCTTCGGCGAGGCTGATCCATTGTCCAGCCAGCGTGTATTGCGGCTTGTCGTAGTGCGCTCCATCGGTCGTCCAGTATGTCCAAAGGAAGCCTACGGTCTCTGACTCCGTGATCGTTGTCGTCGCGCTCGTGGATGCATCCCAGCGCGGCTGCTCTGGCAGCGGGTCATTCGCCCCAGCGATCGTCAGCGATCCGTCCTCGTTGAGCGTGACCGTGCCGTTGGAGTCAGTCGCCTGATCCCATTCGTCAAATGAGTCCAGCGCGTAGACCTGCGCGAACGGCAAGAAAACCGCCGCCGCCGCAACGAGTGCGACAAGACGGCGGTTCACTTATTAGATAGCCACGCGGTCAAGCCTCCCAGCCCGCTCAATCCAAGCAACGCGATGACGAACTTCGCCAATCGGTAGGCTCCTCGTGTCTCTGCCATCTCAACGCGCACGCAGGCAAGATCGGATTCAATCCGATCAAGCCGCTCTAGGATCGCGTCAACTTGGCTCTTGGTCATTCGGGATCAGCGGGAACTTCAGGCTCTGCCTCTGGTTCTGGCTCTGGCGCGAACACAGGCTCAACATAGTCCGCACGGATGACCAACTTAGATCCATCCCAGCGGTACTTCTGAAAAGCGTGAGTTCTGAAGTCGGCTGGCGGGTTAGCGACGAGCGTCGCACCTGCGAGTTCAACTTCGCCCCAAGTCGTGATATTGCCGCTTTCGTCAAATCGGATATACATATTCTCTCCTTACGCGAGTGTGATCTTGGTTGCGGTAATGACCGCAGTTCCACCGCTAGTCAATGATTGTGGTGGAACAGCCGCAATAGTCAACTGATTCCAAAGGTTAGCATCGTAGCCAGGAGCGACATATGCGACTACAGGTTGTGTGCCTGAAGCGATGAATGAGATACCTCCAGCGAGAAGTGCTCCGTCTCCGCTCAATGGTACTCCAGATCCTCCGCCACCAATACCAATCACCATAGTTCGTTCAAATCCGCTGACTCCCGTTAGCGTGATGAGTCTGTTGGCAGTTGATCCTGCATCCAGCGTAATCTTCGCGTAGCCTGCAAGATCCCAACGATACGGAGTGCCACCTCCTGACATACCGAAAATAAATGTTGCACTTCCTGATCCAGCCAACTGCATATAATTGTCGTAACTAGTGGGTATTTTTAGCGCAGTACCAAAAGGCAATGCCATACCGTCATACGAAGCGATGACGCGCAGCCGACCGTTGTTGTCAAAAGTAAAGCCAGTTGTTGGGTCAAAGGCACCGTTATACGGAGAGCCTACGGCTCCAGACACGAGAACTGTATTGCCAGAAACGCCTGATCGCAGTGAGGACTGAAGAGTGTTGGTGATCGTGCGATCTGCGAATACAATCCCGTGACGATTTGTGATCATCACTTTGCTCTCACTTTCAAGCCAAAGCGCGAACTGAGAACGACCAACCACAGGGAAGTTATATCCGTCTTTCAGATTGCCATAACTGATGGTGGTTGGGTAATCTGCTGTGGCGACTGCGCTAATGCTCGCGCTTCCCACGGCGTAGGTCACATAGCGCGCCGTTGTATTATTTGCGCCCCAGGCGTGAATCGTGCCATCTGTTGCAGCGGTGGAAGAAGGAACAAATACGATTGTGCTTACATACGCGCCTGCGCCTGTGGTGGCTGATCCAAATGGTGCAGAATACGCAACGCCACTTGAATCGTTCACAATCCACACGGAAGCGATTTGCGTCGTGCCAGCGTTGCTGAACACGGAAACATCTCTAAGATCTCCGCCATACCAAATCCCAGGTCCAGGTGCCCATTGCGGCTGCGCGTTAGACAATGCAGCGGCGTTTTCCAACTCAAACGGACCGCCGTCTGCAAGACCACCAGACGCGATCGCACCTTGAAACAGAAGCGTGTTCCACGAGTTGGTTAGCGTCGTTGTGAACTTGCGAAGCGTCACGCTGAGTGTAGTGCCAGTCTTGCTCTGTTCGCGCAGAACAAATCCAGGAGCAGTAGCGGTGGCAAAACCATTTGCGCCTGGAATCATCCACGCTGTTCCAGCCACTGAGTTTGTGATCGTGTTCGCCGTGGAGTACGCAGTTCCAGCCAATCCATAGACTCCAACCCAGTGCCCAGCGGTTAGGTTTGCAGTTGGGCGGTCAACGGCGACGATGACACTCCCGCTTGAGGTTGTGACACCCCAGTGTTGATTGGCATTAGGACTCGCTTGATATGCAACTGCGCTACCGCCAGCGTTTGTCGCGGTGCTGAATGCTGCGGTTCCGCTAATGTAAGAGAACGCGCCCGCACTAGCGACCGTCGTAAACGAAGCGCCGCCAGCGCCGTCTGCCGCGAGCACCTGACCATTGGTTGCGCCTGTAGAAGCAATCGCGCTGCCTTCAACCTTCTTGCCGTTCTCGGACGCGCCAGTATGCGTATGCCCTGTGCTGACATTCAGCACATCGTCGCGAAGATTGTTGTATTGCGAGGCAAGTGCCGCGCTGCCTGCCGTTACGGTACCGCTGTTTGGCATTTGTGCCTCCTTCTAGGCTGTTGTGGTCAGTGCCCAACTGACCGTGAGGATGGTGTTCGGTTCTTTATAGATCCCAGATCCGGCTCCGTAGCCCGTGATCGCCAAGAGGTTGGCGTCGGCATCCCGTAGCCCGAAGATGTAGAAGGTCTCGCCGACCGCCGTATTCAGCCCCCAAGTGGCCGTCGAGGTGACCGTGCGGGTCACGCGGCTCGGGGTCGCCGTCTGCGTGTCGTAGACCGCAGGCACGGAGGATGCCGACGAGGTGAGGTCGTTGTTGCCATTCACCACGAAGGCGTTGTCAATGTAGGCGGTCGCCGTGCCAGCCGTGCCAGCCACGAGGTTGAGGCCGATCCCAGTCACGGCGCTCCACGATGGCGCGCCGCCCGTCACATTGAAGGACGAGATCGGGATGCGGCAGATCTTCCAGGTCGCATCGGCGAAGGCGCCGAGCGCCGACTCGATGCTAGCGATCGTGATGCCGTAGTAGTTGGAGGCGTTGCCGCCAGTGAAGATCCGCAGTTCGGTGCTGGACTTGTTTACATTGGCGAGCGTCGTGAATCGCAGGCTCAACTCAATGCTAGAGCCGGTGACCGCCGTGGACGAGGTGACCGTCGTAGCGTCGTAGACATACTGCGTGCCAGAGGCGGCTGCCTCGATCTTGAAGGCTCCAGCGCCCTGACGGTAGATGGTCGTCTCAAGGGTCGCGGTGCCAGTAAAGCCCGCCGTGGAGTCAAAGTCGTAGATGCGCGTGCCGCCAGATGATGACTGAATATCGGCACAGGTGATCGTGCCAGCCTCTCCAGCCAGTTTGGCTGCGAGTCGCGTCGCGCCCACGAGCGTGAAGGTGTTGTTCTTCACCTGCTCCGAGACGAGCGTCCCGTCGGGTCGCATTAGTCGTACCGTGACGACGCCAGTTGGCTTCCAAATAGAATCAAGCATTCATCAACCCCACGGATTCACATCCCAGTACCCGGAATCCCAGGTCAGGACTTGGATTACGGTTGTTGTCATTGTATCGGTGACGGCTCCCACAGAGTCGCCGACTTGTGATGGCGAGGGTAGCGGCCCCCAGAGCGAGTTATCCCAAGTGAGTGCGTTCTTTTCAGGATCGCCAGTTGGCGCCCAGTACCACGGCCCCTCGTTAGACGCCGTTGATACGCTATCTGTGAGCGCTGGAACAATGTCGCCAAACTGCAACTGCAGCGGCCCAGGCAGCGCGGGGAGACCCTCGATGCTGCACTCGTAGCCACTCTGCGCGTTGAAGCGCCAGTTGATGTTCGCGACCTGCTGCAGATAGGTCTTGTTCTTTACCGTGTCAATGACGCCGAACACCTCGCCCGCCTTGAGCGGCACGCCCGGCGCGGAGTCTAGAGTGACCTGCACGCGCCGCACGCTGCGGAAGTAGAGCAGGTCGAGCGCGCGTAGATATGCGGCATCCGTGCTCGGCAGATACGGATTCTTGAGTTGGAGTGGCAGGATCTGCCCGCCCAGCAACTCTTGGCCGTCAATGTCGTCTGCCTGTGTCGCGTAGAGCGAGGAGAGGCGGGCAGGCTTGCCGATCAGGGTAAAGCCGGTGACATAGACCGCCGCCGTCCCAGCGAGGTTCTTGAAGGTGACGCTCGCGCGATTGCCATCGCCAGTGGCGGTGCCGCCGACCTCAAGTTGGTAGTAGAGGTTGCCGTCCAGCGTCGCGAGGCTAGTGGGGCTGCCCTGCACCATCGGAATCGCTGTTCCGCCTGTTGGCGCAGATGCAGCCGTAGAGACGCTCGGGTTGTTGCCCGCAGCCGTCCCCACAGACGCCCAAGTCACGGGCGTATAGTCAATCCAGCGCGTCTTATCCTGTGCCTCGATGCTCAGGGTGATCTCGCCAGGCACATAGAAGCCGTTGGCAGATCCTGCAGCCGGAACCGTGATCGGCGTCGTGATCTCAAAGACCGTCTCATTGGCGACGGCAGAGGCGCGATCCTCGTACTCAAGCAGCGCGCGGTTGATCGCGTTGTCCGTATTGCGAAGGATGCTGATCTCAAATGGATAAGAATCCTTATCAAATGTGATCAGCGGGCTGCGGAGCGCGTCTGTCTGCGTCGTGCGATCGTTGAAGGTGAGCACGCCATCCTCGTCTACGAAGATGCGGCCACCCTCCGCGATCGCGAGCAGTCCGAGTTCATTGCCTAGTGGCTGCCCAGTCGAGGCGGCGAACTGTGCCGTGCCGAAGGCGGTGCCGGCGGTCGTATAGGATGCCGTGCCAAGTCCAGCCTTGCTCGCATAGGCTGCGAAGATGGTATCCATCGTCACATTGACGCGAGGGCCGTAGTAGGTTGGCGTGTTGGCGAAGCGCGCAGAGATGTCGAGGAGGCGGATCTGCGCGACTCTGCCCTGCTCTTTAGGCACGAGCGAGCGCACGATGTAAACGCCCAGTTGCCGCGTCTGCGCGGAGCCGTTGTAGTAATAGCCGAGGCTGACGCGCGCCTCTGTCGTGAGGAAGGCGCCCTGCAGGTACTGCCAGATCGGGCTGCTCTCGTTCTCGGCGCTGAATCGCTGATTCAGGTTGTCGAGCGTGATATTCACTTCGCCAGGCTGGAGGGCACCCGTATCAGGGTTGAACGACTCCACGCCGGTGGCGTCTAGGACATAGCCCGTCTCGTCGTCAAATACGCCATCGCCATCCCAGTCAATCTCTAGCCTGAGAACGGGGCGTTGCTGCTTATCGGCGATCGCGGCGATCAGGTTTGCGCTTAGTGCCACGGTCGCCTCCTAAGTTGTGCGGGCGTCAACCTCAACGAGCGAGATCTGGAAGTCTCCCTTTGTGATATCAGGGTAGACCGTGACCAGATCGCTGATTGAGTCAATGCGGACGATCACGCCAGACTGCGCCTCTGTCCACGGGCCGCCAGCCCAAGTCAGGGTCGTCGTTTGCTGATTGCTGACATTCGCCCAGTAAAGCGCGACGATCGCATCGTAGGTGGTGATGTTCTCGTACTCAAAGGCGAGCGTATAGCCGTATCGGTATCCGACAGACCAAGAGCGGATAGAGCCGTTGACGGTGAGCCGGCTGCCGCCTACCGTGCTGAACTCCAACTTGTTGGCGCTGGATCGCACAGGATATGGCAGCGTGATGGTCGTCGCGCCAGACGAGAGGGTCGGCTGACTCACGCTCATCGAGCACCTCCGAGCACTGTGCCTCGGCGCTTGGCCTCGTCATTGAGGGCGCCATAGACGCGGCGGGCGAACTCTCGGGCATCGTCTGCCGATCCCAAGAAGGCTCCAGCCTGCACGGTAATATTGACCTGACCGCCGAGCGCATTGTTCGGCACGATGTTGCCTGAGCGTGATGGGACGAATAGTTCTGGCCCCTTCTCGCCCACGATGTACGGCTCACCGCCGTTTACAGGGCCACCGGCTGCGCGACCGCGTTCTCTCGTCGTGCGCGTTCCACCGCCACCGCCGCCGCGTGGCAAGAAGCCGCCGACAAATGGCAGGTTGTTGGCGAGGTTGATGAGCGTCTGCACAACGCGGATCGCGCCTTCAACGAGTCCGATGAAGAATCGGATCGGCGCGGTGATGAACTCAAAGACCTTGCCGATCGCGTTCAGCGCGATGGCGAGTGGCCCCTTGCCGTTATCCCAGAGGATCTTGGCGAGATTGCTGACGACCGTGACGGCAAGTCCGAAGGCTCGCACGATGTTGGTGCCGATAAACAGCGCCAGATCGAGCACTACCTTGATGAGCGGCTGTAGCGCCTTGAACAGCGTGTCTACGGCTTGGCGTACCGGGGTGATGTTGTTGTAGGCGACAATGAGTCCAGCCACGAGTGCGGCGATCGCCGCTACTACAAGGACGATCGGATTCAGGGCGAGGATGGCGTTGAAGATGCCCATCGCAGTCGCGGCGAGTCGAGTCGCCATCGCTGCGGTATTTACGACGACCGTGAAGGCGGTATACGCAGCGGCTGCGGCGATGAACAGCCCCGTGTTCTCACCAATAAAGCCGCCCAGCGTAGTGAGCGCGCCGACGAGCGTGCCGAGGATCGCACCGCCCACGGCGATGACGACTGGCAGCACCTGCGTGACCATCGTAGTGATGAATGGTCGCAACTTATCAACGGCCTGCGTAAACGCCTGAGCAAAGGCGATGCCGAACTCTTTGATCCGAGGCATAATCTCGTCACGGAATGTGGTGAGCACCTCTGCCAAGATCGGCAGTACGACGCGCCCGATATCCTCAACGATGTTGTCAATGGCGATCTGGATGCTCTCCATCGCGCCCTGCGTCGTCTGTCCATAGGCTTCGGCTTGTCCGGCTGCGGCCTTCTGAATCATCGCCAGAGCCTGCGTCGCCGTCGTGCCCTTCTCAACCGTGAACCCGTAGCGGCTCAGGATGGAGGTGTTGCCGCTGAATACCTTGCCCACAAGGTCAGAGGCCGTAGAGAGGTCAACTCCGCGCAGGCGAGCGAAGTCCATCGCGATCGCCTGCAGTTCAATCGCCTTGCTTACATCCTTCGTGCGTGGCACGAGGCGTGAGAGCGAATCGCGCAGCGCGTCATCGCTGAAGGCAAGGTTCTGCCGCGCCTCGATTGCGGCGTCCATCTCCTTCGTCTGGGCATCGGTGATCTTGGTGTTTGCAGAGATCGTGGCATTGAGCCGCGCGATCGAGGCATCCTCCTCGGCGGCTGCCTTCGCAGCGGCGAACATCGCCCCGCCCACGGCCACTGCAGCGGCGCCGGCAATGGCGAAGCCCTTAGCGGCTGCGGCAAATGGCGCGTTGAGGCTGCCTGCGGTCTTTTCTAGGCTGCGCGCGGTCTTGTTGAGTTCGCGCATCCCCTTTGACGCAGAGTCCTTGAGGATGAAGGCGAGTGTCGTCGTTCGTTCAGCCACGCTTACCCGCCTTTCTCGTCGTCACAGACGATTCAATCCGCATAAACTCCAAGCCACGCAGCACCCACTCGCCAGGAGCCTCGTCCAGTTCCCACGGCGCGATGCCCCATCGCTGAGCGAGCGCATCGAGCGCGTACTCTAGCGGTACAGGAGCCTTCGCGTCAGGGTTTATCGCTGTTCTGGCGAGGGCTGTACGGAGTTGCTGCCCTGATCTTTTGGGAGTGTTAGTTCTTCAATCCAGTCGCGCATTCTCGTCGCGATGACGATCATAGCGCTCAGTGGGAGTTCATCAAGACTATCCACGCCGAGGTTGTGCGATGAGATGAGCGAAAGCAG
>Ga0315909_10005725_pt1 | contig 14157 bp, 19 predicted proteins | sample LakEriMetagenome_11_FD_203527 | JGI IMG/M metagenome (GOLD analysis project Ga0315909, IMG submission 203527) | Freshwater fungal communities from buoy surface, Lake Erie, Ohio, United States - Buoy 2 MA125 | ecosystem: Environmental > Aquatic > Freshwater > Lake | place: USA: Lake Erie, Ohio...
CTGCCCTTCTCACCATCAGGGGCTACCTCAATACGATTCACAAAGTTCTTGTCATAAAAACCTTTGAGGATTGCAGGCACATACGATATAGGTACGGTTGGCATTTCCTTGGCAACGTATGCACGTAAATCTTTACCAGTTACCCCGGGGTTCTTTGAAATCATATCCAACAAGATGTTTGAGAGTTGTTGGTTTCTGCTATTAGTTTCCACGATAAGTTCCTTTACTTCGGTTTGTTTCCACTCTTGAAATGCTTGCTTGATCTTCTCTTCCATCACGGTGTTCATTTGGTTTCTCCTTTTGATTTTTCAAAGTTCCTTGCCTCAAGTATTTGGTCTATCAATTTATGTGCATCTGTAATGTCTTGTACTAACGCATCGCACCAAGAGCCATCGTCTATGTACCCATCAGCAGACTCTGCAAGACGTTTCAATGCAATCAATAATCTGTTCTCGTTTGTGTTCATCATCTCTCTCCCATATCTATTTCAATCATTAACTTATCAACATCCGGTATGTTGTCCTCATTGACCACAATAGCTATGCCACCCTGTGCAATGATTTGCGCTATGTTCTTTTCTTGTAGTGCAGTTGTCTTCCCCTTTCCCGCTTTGCACTCGATAGCAAAGAACTTGCCCTTGTAACACCCAACTATGTCGGGTACGCCCGATGCACCGTAACCTCCGGTAACGGGGTAGAAGTAATACGCCCCAAAACTTTTGAGCACGGCGACCACTTTAGTTTTGACTTTCTTTTCCGGTGTCATTCTTCTCTCCTTTCAATAACATCTCGTAGTGTTTAATGGGTAGTCTTGCCTTGGCCTTCAAGTGTTTACGTAACCAATCAGCACCTCCCATGTCTTGGAATATCAACCAATCTAAATCTGACATACGTACTTGTCGTCCTATCAGTGGCATTGGTGGTTTAGGTCTTGGCATACTTCAACCCTCCCACTTGTTAAGGATGTCTGCAATGCCGCCCTCGTTTTCTTTACGTAAGTTGCTACGCTCTTTGAGCATGGCACTGGCTTGCTCGTGTGCAACGCTTGCAATCTCTTCGGCCTTGGCCGACTTCGGTGCTTTGTTCAGTATCGCCATCATCGCAAACCCTGCGTACAAGTCGTACAAATTACTCTCATGATCGTTCATCGTCCACTCCCAATGGTCAGCGCCAGCGTTGTGAACAACACAACTAAAAAGATTATGTACAGTGCTATCGACACTTGATCTGGGCCGCGCATCCCTAACAACGCTCTCTGAATTTCTTCCTCATCAGAGTTCAGTTGGTGCATAGGTTTTTGATACATGCAACCGATCTCAATCCCTGTCTTTGTTCTGTATACGTTTTTCATTCTGTCTCCTCTCTATCTGCTTTTAATTCGTTAATCCATTTACCAACTTCTTCGTCTGAGTAAAAAGTCAGAATCCAATCGGCTAACTCATGTACTGGGTTTTGTAACAGTACGTCATAGATCATGTCTAGTGAGTCTTTACCATATCGTGCTTCAATTTCTTCCGGTGTCATCTCATCTCTCCTTCTCTGTTTAATATGTAGTACAACGTGTCGGATACCTTGAACCCTAACTCCGGTACTAAGTCGTTTGTCTCTGCGATACGTAGCATGGATATTGTCTCCATGATCCACGGCTCAACATCTTTCTGTGCCATGTCCAAACGTTTCATTCCTCCTTTGCTTGGCAGTGTGAAGTCGTACAGATTAACTGTACCGTTGTCGTTTACTTCCACACGGATAACATCATTTGTACTTAACTCCCCTTTCTGCATCATCCATGTCCATTCACGTAAGTTACATTGTGCCTCGAACTTAATCTGCACCTCTTGTAGTGCCATCTCCACACGCAATTTCATTAGATCATCTTGGCTCATGCGAACACCCAATAAGTAATGTCTGACACACGAATGCCAACATCCGTAATAGCGTCACCGTTCTTTGCAATCTGCAACACGGCTAACTTATTACGAACGAACTCAGGCACATCATCCATGCTAGTGCACTCTGTGACTTGCGTCTCATCGGTGAACCTGTACGACAAGCTGTTAGGCTTGACCCACACAAAGCATGCACGGGGTTTGTAGTCCTGCATACGTCTAAGCTCTGCACCTTCTTGGGCTATCAAGTCTACAGCAATTTTAAATGACGGTGTACTTGGTACATACCCCGATGCAATCATGTGAGCAACTTCTTGTGCTATGTCATTACGTTGAATGCTCAGGCGTTCATGTAACCTATCACGTGCGGGTGAGCGTAAGTTTTCAATACCATTAGACAACTGATTACGGCATCTGTCCAAGATGTCATCGTAGCCAAGCGGCTTGAGATAAGTCATCGCAATCTTCAGTGCCTTCTTCATGTCCTTGGACTGACGGATGTTGTAGCCCTCGCTGTGTGAAGCATACTTCTCATTCTCAATCTTGTCGGACTCCACGCAGTACTGCATATCAGTGCCATCGTGCGCAATAATAATACTGCCTGACCTAAAGTCTTTTGCATCAGGGAACGTGATACCCAACTTGTCAAACACGGGCATGCCTATTGATTCACCTTCTGCATCACGCTTCCAAAAAATAGTAGGTGATTTATCAACGCACGGCACGATGTTGTAACGTTTGTCTTTGAATGCTTTGAAGAACACCACCATTTCTTTGCGTACGGGTATGTCACCGATCCAGTGCTCATGGTTGTTTGTACGTGCGGTCTCCACGTTACGTTGGAAACGATCAAAACCAATTTGACCAATAAAGTTTTCTTGCGTAGTTTTCATGATTTACTTTCAATAGTTTAGGGAGGGAGAGGGAGGGAACAGGTCTCTGTGAAGAGACCCGCATGTCAGTCGAGATGAATGGTCGTGCCCATGGGAGGGACAACCTTGTTACCACCTACGATAGTCCACAGCACGGGGACAGTCCATGTACCCCAATCACCGTAGATATAACCGTCAGTCAAGACGATCACACACTCAGGACGAATCTGATTGTCTTTGAGATACTTGGACACACATGCCACGTCAGTGCCACCACCGCCCGCCGGTTTGGTAGATGACGTTAACTTATCAAGTTGTTCCTGTGTGTACACTTCATGTGCTGCCACTTCAGTGTCCCAATACAACAGATCAACTTTCTCGGGCTTGGTGTTGATGCAGATACCCTGCACCTCAGACAAGAACTTGGATAACTCGGCAGTGCCGATAGAACCGGACGTATCAATGGCAACCACGATGCGGCCAACATTCTCAGTGATAGTCGAGGGCATGTACATGTCGTGTTGCAACCATCTACGGCTAACACGTTGCCACGTAGAGATGTCCTTGCCTACAGCAGTAGATGAAACAAAGTCACGTAACTGTTCACGCCAGTCAACCTTTGGCTCGATGAGCGCACCCAACTCACGTGACTTGTTGCCACCTAACTTACCCGCCATCAGTTGACCCTGACGTATCGCTTGGTTGATGTCCTTGGTAACTTGCTCTACCTCTTCCTGAGACATAGCCTCGCCTGATTCCCAATCATGATCGTCAAAGCCCTGACCACCTTGGCCACCTTGGCCACCTTCACCACCCTCGCCGCCGTCATCGTTCTTCTCTTGACGCAAGATGTTGTAGACAGTCTGCGAGTCCATACCCTCGAACCTACGGTCAAGCAACCCACCCTTGGGCAAAGTCACGAACCCACCAGTACGCTTGCGGATATCGTCAATGATCAAGTTGATCACGTAGTCGCATGCCATGTTAGCCGTGCGGCCATCTTCCTTGTAGAGATGTTGCCACAAGAACATGTGTTGGAATGTCTTGTGTAGATTCTCGTGCATGATCAGGCCACGCAAGTCAGAGTCGCACATGTCCTTGATGAACTTGCTACCATACTTGCAGTCGATGCCGTTGGTGCATGCAGTAGGAACATCGTCACGCACTTCGTACTTACCGACCATGATGACAGACGCATACTCCATCGTGTCTTGGTGACCCATAAGCTCAACGTGTGAACGTTGGATACGTTGCATGGGTGTCAACGTGTTGAGTTGTGTTAAGAATGACATAGGTATTTCCTTTGGTTATTTCCCACAGTGGGAATTATTGTTTAGCAAACATGAAGTTGTTGGCAGATGCCCACAGAGCGAACTCGGTGTTACGTGCGGCAACCAAACGCTTGGGGCACTTCTCTGACATAACGCTACGGGCAAACAAACCCTGCGCTTCCTTGGGGATGCGATTCAAGAACTTCATCCATGCAACGATGTTGCTGTTCTCGATACGATGCACGGCCTTGGCTACCAACATACATGTAGCGGCGGCAGACGTTGGCACAACGGCAGTCTCGGGAGACTTGATCAAGTCATCCCATGGTGTGAGTTGTGAGTCCATCTTATCCATCGTCAAGATGTTGTGCATAGCCGCTTCACCCACGGTACCAGCAAGTGCGTGACACATCACAGCATCACCCAAGATACGGGTATGCTCATACACATAGGCGGCACGTTCCATAGAACGGTGTGTCACGACAGCACCACGCACAGTACGGGGATCACTGATGTAAACATTCTGCTCGGGTTTCTCGTAGTCCTCGAACGATGCAAACATCTCAGGGTACTCGGCCACGGTGCCGATGATGACAGGGTTGATGCCCGTAGGTATCGCATAGTCCTCGATCCATGTCGGTGCGTCAGATTTTTTGACACGAACACGGGTCACCCTATTGAGAGCATGTGGCGGCACGTTGTCACCTAGTCCCTCGACAGACAAGTTAGTTGTACCGAATACGACACTACCCTCGGTCAGTTGGTCAACGCCTAGACCACGCTCATTCATGAGACGCAAGCATGCGTTCATCACACCACCACGTGCCTTGCCGATCTCATCGAGCATCATGACAACTTTCTTGCCTTTGAAGTGGAACCCGAACTCTTCATTGGGTATGAATGAGCACACCTCGTTACCGTCAAGGGTTCTGATCTTGGGAACAATGAAGTCACCAACATCTTTGGTAGTGATGTCCACGTAACAGAAGTACGCGTCCTTGAACTGAGGGTATGACTTGAGCATCTTGAGGATGGCAGACTTGCCGATGCCCATCTCGCCCTGCACTAGGACAGTTTGTTTGTCGCCCACGGCGGCGATCAGGTCAGCACATTGTTTGAGAGTGATTGAGTTGTACATGATTTACTTTCTAAAGTTGATTAAGGGAAACGGATTAAACACTAAACAAAAGAACAGGGCAAATTCCCACAGTGGGAAATGCCCCACCAAATTACAGATCGAACTTAGACAAGATGTTGTCCACCTTGCGCTTGGTCTGCTCACGCAGAGAGTCACTGTCACGCAGTGATTCAGCATCTACACCACGCATCGCGTCTTCGAGTTGCTTACGCATCTCATCCATACGTGAGTCGTTGGTGATGTTGAATGATTTCAACAGGCCACATATCTCAATGGCATTCTCGACAAGAGAGTCACGGAAAATCTTACGCTTGCCATCATCGCTATCCTCAAGACGTTCTGACATACGTGACAGGCAGTCGTGCAGTCGCTCCCATGCCTCAGTCATTGCACCAGTAACACGTTGCTGTAAGACAGATTCGTATTGAGCTTGCAGTTGCTTGAGGCCATCCTCACCGATGTCTACACGGAAGTCACCCGCTTGTGGCAGTGGGATCATGCTGTAGCGGAACCCGAACTTGGCCTCGATGGTCTCACGTGTGGGGTAGTCCTCACGATTGAACAAGTCACCGAGTTGAAAGGCCGCCGCCGCTACCAGTGTGTCGTAGTCACTGAGAAAGTTGTTGACAGCAGTTGAGAACTGAGACTCGTAGTCAGTCAGTCGATCCTTGAACTCCATGAAGTAGGCCATGTTCAAGATGCGGTCACCGTTGTCACCCCAAGGTTGTGTCACACCATACATCCAACCACGGATAGCGTTGGCGATCTTGGTGATCTCGGTCAGCTTGCTAGACCCTGCCAAAAGATTCTTGTGGTAGTTACCGGCACGGGTCTTCGTGCTGTTCTGTTGATCCACCTCTTCACTGACCCGCTTGTCCAACTTACGGCCAGTCCAAACGCTGAGTGAGAGATTCACGATCAGTGCCGATGATGAGAGCTTGGACACACTGAAGTTGCCCAAGTCGATTGCAAAATTACTCATGATGATTACCTTTCAGTTGTTGATGTTTTCCCACAGTGGGAAGTTACATCTGATTACACATTTAACTAACACAGCCTATACTATAACAGATTGACAAGTGAGTGTCAAATACTCAGTTAGGTCTCCAGTACAAGAGATCAAGTAGCAGTACGATGATGCAGAGTAAGAACACTACACGTTCTAGCTTTTCCCATCGTGTCATTTGAGTGCCTCCCATCCTGATCGGACTACGTTGCTCGGTTGGCATGCGTTGGTGTACGCATACATTTGCTTGGCCTTGGTCAGAGTCAGACCGCGCCACTCGATGCACTCGCCGTCTGTTGTCTCCACGTAGAACATGTAAACAGTGATGTCGGGGATGTTGCCGAACATGTCGAGGGTCTTGTTGTCTTCACGTTGCTTCATTTGGTTTCTCCTTTAAAGATGTTACGTATTACCCATCGGGCATCAATGCGACTAGCAAACCACTTGCTCAATCGTTGGCACTCGTACCCTTCACACTCGTCCTGCAATAACCCGTTCATACTGTCACCTCGCGCCATGTCAGCGGTTGGATCATTCCTACCACACCGTTGTTGCGCACTTTGATCATGTCGTCCACGTGGAGCATGGTCGTGGCAGTATGTGGGTGAGATTGCGCTTTGTGCTTGGATGTTGTCACGCTGTACTTACTGCCGTTCTCAAACCACATGTCTGTCTTGACTTCGTAGATGAACAGAGGCCAGTGCCTATCGTATGAGTACACAACGTACCTTGCCGCTTCGGTCTCGTTGGCGGTGTTGGTGTCGGGCACCCACTCACTCCACAAGTTGTTGGCCTTGAATTCCTTGAGGTTCCTCACGTAGTCACGTGTCTCACGGTTACTTACTCTTGCTTTCGTCATGATGTTTCCTTTGGTTGATTTCCCACAGTGGGAAGTTGTGATGCAAGATCGCATCTGATAGGACACGCTATGTGCATGCCCTACGGGTTGTTATCTTGTTGTGTCTTGTGACATGTCGTTGTATGTTGTTTGGTTTGTTGTAACTGCGATAGTGTTTGTCGTTCACGCTTATCCCTTGCGGTTCGTGTTCCTAGTGGTTGTTGGTATGGGTTCGGTGATTGTTCTAAGGCTTGATTGCCCCACATATATAAGTGAACGTCACTCTCCCACACATACTCCACGTTAGGCATGTTGCGTTTTTAGCGCAGAGCACACCACACATTTAGGCAGTATCTATATTGACTTGCGCTTTGCTATCGGTCTTGTTCGGTGCGTAACGGCACACTACTGACCTACACCACAAAGTGCCTCGACTGACTACGAGACGCCTATTCACGCATGGAAGGTTCTTTGATCCGGACACACGTTGTGACATGTGTCGTTACTTTCCCCTTTGCGCTTCTTGCATCGAGCAAGCGGCGGTTGGTTGGATTTCCCACAGTGGGAAAATCCTGTCTGATAGATTTTTAAAGAGCATCACGGGTTAAGTGAGATCACTATTTACCCTACAACATGTTTTCACGTGTTGAGCCTCTACTGTACCAGAACGAAACCCCGTTGTCAAGTTGCTACTATGTGTTGTGATGTAGTGGTGAAAACCTTTTATGCGCAAAGTGCGTATTATTCTTGGGGCACAGAATAAAGCAAAGCCAGTACTGGTGCGGGTTGCGGGGCGGTTTTGGGGTAATGTTCTAATATTCTGTTGTTTTGAGAGATAAGAGAGAAAACATGAGAAAGAGCGCAAGCGAACACATGAGAGAAAGAAAAAACGGGAGATTTGGTTGTTTTTGAAATTGTCTCTTCATATATATATTTTTACAGAATAATAGAATAATAGGGGAAAAACCTCTGCAAGTGCTTGATTCCATTGGGTTTGTAATATTCTGTTGCTACAGAACTTTCTTGCATAATTGAATAAAACGCTATGCAGTACTGCCTTGTACCATCTTTACTTTTCCCACAGTGGGAAAACGTTCCAACCAGTGGGAAGAGGCATAGCGCAGTATGCGTCAATGCGGCCCGCATCGAGGGAACAGTTATCGGTATAAGTTGTTACTATTTCCCACAGTGGGAAATAAGATAGAAAACACACAGCCAACATCTTGTGGTGTGATTGAAAAATAAAACACGTGGCAACTTGTTTGTAGGATAATTAAATTGCGGCGATTACGGCCCGCATCGAGGGAACAGTTATCAAAACTTTTCCACGTGGAAAAGTATGAGGGTAATGGGAAAGTATTCATTGGGAAATTTTGGGCGAAAAAAAACCCCCCGATTTCTCGGGGGGTTCAGAGGGTGAGATTACTTGATCTCGATACCGGAGGCTTCAAGGTAGGACTTGATACCTTCAAGTAAGGACTTGATTTCATCGTTGTCCCATGATGCTTCAAGGTCATTTACAAACCCTTCAAACTCTGCATCCCTGAAACACGTTGCCAGCTTATCGGCAAACTCTTTTTTGCCCTTTGCGCTTCCCTTCGCACCGGCGGCACCTTTGCGGCCTCCGGCCTTTGTGCCGCCCCAGTCTTTCACTGGCTTGCCAGTCTTGACGGCCTCACGGAAAAGACTCAAGTAGTTTTGAGCCGTTTTCTTTTTCCATCCGCCGTTGACCAACGTGTCAACGAATGACGATGCAATGGCACAACCGGTGCCGTCTTGATTGTATCGGCCAACAACAACCTTATCCTTGTGCAAGGCGGCAATGCGCTTATTTGCGCTTTCACGTAATGATGCGGATGCATCATCATGTTTCTTTGCTTCCACTAAGTCAGTGGCAACGGAGGCGGCTTGTGCCGCATAAGAGAGCTTGTTCATAAGAACTTTCATCAATGCAGATTGTTAAGAGAGTATGTATCGAGCGCATTTCCCCGATCCATGAATGGATTGTGAGGCAAATCAGTCTATATTGCACGACATAGCAACAAGTTGACAGGTGGGGCGGTTGATTTTCCCACTGTGGGAAATTGGGAGGGGGCACCCCCTAGATTGGGCCGGTCACTTTGGGCCAGTGTATGCACTGTGTTTTACTCAAAAGATCACAACGAAAAATCTAAACCGTGCAAAGCTACAAATACGGGCCAACATTCGCCCGTTAATACAACACCACAAGATGTTGTAGGGTACCCCCTACGTAATTTTTACTCTGCATACTTCCCCCATTTTGGGGGAACACCCCCCGTCATGTTTTTTAACAACAAACCCCACCCCCCTATATTATTTTTTTAAAAGCGTGTACACTCCGCACAAATTGGAGCCACAAACCGCTACCCATGATTCTTGTTACACCAGAACTAGATGTCCCCCTGCCTTTCTCGCTAACAGCCGAGGAAGCTAAAGACTTGCATGCACGAGCGCAAGCTGCGTTCAATACTGTTGAGTTCCTGACAGCCAACGGAATGCAAGTACCCGCTATCACAGCCGCCGACAAGAAAGAAGCTCACGCTCAATTCTTTGAGTCACCAACAGCCGGTAAAGAACTTACTACAGCAGCCGCTGTTTTGTTGAAGGCCATGTTGAATGAGTACGACGTAGAAGTTGTACGGAATGCGGCACAGGTTAGAAACTACGTGAAGATGCGGCTTCTCATGCTGACAGGTTCTGACAAAGAGTCCACCCAGTTAAAGGCGTTAGAACTACTAGGTAAGATGAGTGATGTAGGTGCGTTCGTGGAACGCATAGATATTAACGTCACGCACAGAACAACTGAAGAGTTGCAGGCTGAACTGGCTACCAAGCTGTCTTCTTATATGGATGGCATCATTGATGTGGAAGCCAAGCAACTGCAACCCACAGAAGAGAAGTACTTGAACGGTGCACCTGCGGTGCAGGTGATTGATTTGGATGAAGAATTGGGCATGACTGGCAAAGAGTTGGACGAGACCGATGACTGAAGTTCTCGAAAAGACGAAACTTGAATTGGTGCTGGAGAAGCTACAAACTCTCCCCTATCACCAACAACAGCTTTTACTTAAAAAGTTCCCCAAAGATGAGCAAGAAGCCATTGCAGAAATTCTGGATGAGTTAAATACACGCAAGTTGCGTACCCTAGCGTCTGATGACTTCATGGTGTTCATCAGGGAGATGTGGCCTAACTTTATTCATGGTCGGCATCACGAGAAGATGGCCCGGGCGTTTGAGCGGGTGGCTCGGGGTGAGTGTAAAAGGCTGATCATCAACATGCCGCCACGGCATACCAAGTCAGAATTTGCCAGTTACCTGCTACCAGCGTGGTTTTTTGGCAAGTTTCCGGGCAAAAAGATCATTCAAACATCCCACACTGCTGAGTTGGCGGTGGGTTTTGGCCGAAAAGTACGTAACTTGGTGGACTCTGCTAACTATAAGCGGATCTTTCCGGCCCTAGACCTCCAGTCTGACTCCAAAGCGGCGGGTCGATGGGCAACAAACTTCGGTGGTGAGTACTTTGCGATTGGTATTGGCGGTGCTGTGACCGGTAAAGGCGCTGACATACTAATAATAGACGACCCGCACTCGGAGCAAGAGGCCGCTATGGCCCAGTCAAACCCAGAAATCTACGATAAAACGTATGAGTGGTACACATCTGGCCCTCGTCAGCGTCTCCAGCCGGGCGGCTCTATCGTAATGGTGATGACTCGCTGGTCTAAACGGGACTTAACGGGTCAAGTGATCAAGGCTGCGGCCCAAAGGTCGGGTGAAGAGTGGGAAGTGATCGAGTTTCCTGCCATTTTACCCTCGGGTAAACCCTTATGGCCTGAGTTTTGGTCACTCAAAGAGCTTTCTGCGCTAAAAGAGGAACTTCCCAACGCCAAATGGCAAGCGCAGTACATGCAGTCGCCCACATCGGACGTGTCGGCTATCGTAAAACGGGAATGGTGGAAGATTTGGGAGCATGACAGCCCGCCTTCGTGCGAATTCATCATCCAGTCGTGGGATACGGCGTTCTTAAAGACAGAACGGGCCGATTACTCTGCATGCACAACGTGGGGTGTGTTCTATAAAGACGATGATCTGGGCGTAAACCGGGCAAATATTATCTTGCTCAATGCGTTCAAGAAACGCATGGAGTTCCCCGAGTTAAAACAGCGGGCGTTTGAGGAATTCAAGGAGTGGGAAGTGGACTCACTGATCGTGGAGGCCAAGGCGGCGGGGTCTCCCCTGATATTTGAACTCAGGTCGATGGGAATTCCGGTGCAGGAGTTCACACCGAGCAAAGGTAATGACAAAATAGCGCGTCTGAATGCAGTGGCTGATATGTTTGCATCCGGACACGTTTGGGTGCCTAATACACACTGGGCAGAAGAATTGATTGAAGAGGTCGCGTCCTTCCCATCGGGGGAGCATGACGACTTGGTGGACTCAATGACTCAGGCATTACTGCGTTACAGGCGCGGTGGCTTTATTCAATTGGCGTCTGATGAGGAAGATGAACCAAAGTCTTTCCGCAGGAAAGAACCGTACTACTAAGGATGAAATATGGCTATTGAGAAGTCACTATATGCAGCGCCACAAGGCTTAGAAGAATTAGCCGCGATGGATCAAGCATCTCCTCAAATTGAGATTGAGATCGAAGACCCCGAGTCCGTACGGATTGATATGGGTGATATGGAGATTGAGATCGAGCCTGACAAAGATTCAGAAGATGACTTCAATGCCAACTTGGCTGAGTTCATTGGTGAAGATGTCTTGCAAAGTCTTGCTGAAGAGTTGATCAGTGACTATGACGAAGATGTAGCCAGTCGCAAAGACTGGATGCAGACTTACGTTGATGGCCTAGAGTTGTTGGGCATGAAGATTGAAGAACGCACAGAACCTTGGGAAGGTGCGTGTGGTGTGTTCCATCCCATGTTGTCTGAAGCTCTGGTGAAGTTCCAGTCAGAAACAATGATGGCAACGTTTCCTGCCGCTGGGCCAGTGAAGACCCAGATCATTGGTAAAGAGACACCCGCTAAGAAAGAGTCTGCACAGCGTGTGGCAGACGACATGAACTACCAACTCACTGATGTGATGAAAGAATACAGGCCAGAGCATGAGCGCATGTTGTGGGGCTTGGGTCTGTCTGGCAATGCGTTCAAGAAGGTGTATTTTGATCCCTCGCTTGATCGCCAAGTGTCTTTCTTTGTTCCTGCTGAAGACATCGTTGTGCCTTACGGCGCGAGTAATTTAGAGTCTTCCCCGCGTATCACTCACGTGATGCGTAAGACTGAGAATGAGTTGCGCAAGTTGCAGGTCGCGGGCTTCTACTGTGATGTTGACTTGGGCACACCTGACAACGTGCTGGATGAAGTCGAGAAGAAGATTGCAGAGAAGATGGGCTTTAGAGCCACTGCCGATGATCGCTTCAAACTCTTGGAGATGAACGTAGACCTTGACCTTGAGGGTTACGAGCACAAAGACAAGAAGGGTGAGAAGACTGGCATTGCACTGCCGTATGTAGTCACTATTGAAAAGGGAACCAGCAACGTGCTGGCCATTCGTCGCAACTGGGAGCCTGATGATGAGACCTACACAAAACGACAGCACTTTGTCCATTATGGATACGTTCCCGGCTTTGGCTTCTATTGCTTTGGCCTTATCCACCTCATTGGGGCTTTTGCTAAGTCAGGCACTTCTCTTATTCGTCAGCTTGTCGATGCTGGTACTTTAAGTAACCTGCCCGGTGGCTTTAAGACTCGCGGTATGCGGGTCAAGGGAGACGACACACCGATTGCTCCGGGTGAGTGGCGTGATGCAGATGTGGCAAGCGGCACACTGAAAGACAACTTACTGCCTCTGCCATATAAAGAGCCTAGCCAGACATTGATGGCATTGCTTGGTCAGATCGTTGAAGAAGGCAGACGCTTCGCTAACACAGCGGACTTGACGCTCAGTGATATGAGTGCGCAAGCGCCTGTAGGTACTACCTTGGCAATTTTGGAGAGAACGCTGAAGAACATGTCTGCCATTCAGGCGCGTGTTCACTACTCAATGAAGCAAGAGTTGGGACTCTTGAAGCACATCATCGCTGAGTACACACCAGACGACTACGACTATCAGCCAAGCGAAGGCAGTCGCAAGGCGAAGAAGTCTGACTATGATGATGTAGATGTCATACCTGTCAGTGATCCTAATGCGTCAACCATGGCGCAGAAGATTGTGCAGTATCAGGCTGTGTTACAGCTTGCTCAAGGTGCGCCTCAACTCTACAACTTGCCACTCTTGCATCGTCAGATGCTTGAGGTGTTGGGTATCAAGGACTACGCCAAACTTATTCCAATGGACGACGATCAGAAGCCCACTGATCCAATATCTGAGAATCAGAACGTGCTCAAGGGCAAGCCAGTCAAAGCGTTCCTTGCGCAAGACCACCAAGCTCACATTGTTGTGCACATGGCCGCGATGCAAGACCCCAAGATTCAGGCACTCTTGCAGCAGAACCCGATGGCGCAAGCCATGCAGTCAGCGATGATGGCTCACGTCAACGAGCACTTGGGCTTTGAGTATCGCAAGCAGATTGAAGAGACGTTGGGTATGCAGTTGCCAGCGCAGACAGATGAGTCTGGTGAAGAAGTTCAGATGTCTCCAGAAGTGGAAGCACGTCTGTCTCCGATGTTGGCACAAGCCGCACAGCAGTTGCTCCAGAAAAATCAGCAGCAAGCACAGCAGGCTCAACAGCAGCAGCAAGCGCAAGATCCGATTGTTCAAATGCAGATGCAAGAGTTACAACTCAAGGCGCAAGAGAACCAGCGTAAAGCTGCTAAAGACCAAGCCGACAACGCTATCAAAACAGCGCAGTTGCAGGTTGAGCGTGATCGCATCCAGACGCAGCAAGCCACTGATGACAAGCGTATCAAAATTGATGCAATGAAGACCGCTGTTCAGATGGAGAGCGACAAACAGCGCCACATGATGGACAAGGGCGTAGATATTTTGAAGCAACTTTCTAACAAGAGTCATGAAGAGCAACTGCGGGCAATGCAGGAGCGCATCCAGATGAGACAAAGACAACCTAAAGGAGAATAAATGAACGCATTTGAGATTCTCATCCAACAAGCGGATGAAAAGATCG
>Ga0315909_10005726_pt1 | contig 14157 bp, 22 predicted proteins | sample LakEriMetagenome_11_FD_203527 | JGI IMG/M metagenome (GOLD analysis project Ga0315909, IMG submission 203527) | Freshwater fungal communities from buoy surface, Lake Erie, Ohio, United States - Buoy 2 MA125 | ecosystem: Environmental > Aquatic > Freshwater > Lake | place: USA: Lake Erie, Ohio...
GTGTCAAACCGGTTTCAAAAAAATGACCACCTTTGACCAAATTGCACTTTTGGCACAATTGCCGCAGATTCCACAATTCATCACTTCCGTTCAAACGCTTTGGAATCACATGATCAATGTGCATCTGGCCTTCGGTCTGGCCACACATCTGACAACATCCATCACGCTTCAATACAGCTTCTCTAATCTTGCGCCAACGGCTGGTGCTGCCACCTTTCCAAGCTCTTGACATCAATGCCACCCGTGCTTTCGCCAATGCGCCAAAGCACCATTGCAAATCTTGCCTTGATATCTGTGATCGATGTATCTCAATGTCCAATCAATCATGCGAAAGCCATCCAGATTGCGATACTTTGTGTTTCGCATTTGACCCAAACCAAAGTGATTACCATTGGGATTGATTGCCTCAACACGCCAATTGCTTTCCTTGGTTATCAATGTGTTAAAGCATTGGAATTCTTTGTAATTGACAATTCTTGAGTGTGCATAAAGCTTCAATGAATCAATTGATGGCTTTGTTGTTGCATCTTGTGTGGCACTTGCCGGTGTTGTGATAACAACACATAGCGCGGCCAATAGCACCAAGCATCGCTTGCGAGCTATCCGCCACAGCGGCTCGCCCACGAGCATGGAGCGTACCGACCCATGCAAATACATTGCAACATTGAGCGTGCGCTTGGGCGTTGCGCACAGCCTGTGGATAATGTCTGTGGATAACTTCATAGATGCAACCTATCCTCACAGCGCTTGCAAAACCATACAACCAAGCCATCATCACGATCATATTCATTGACCATGGTGTCATCATCGCAATCGCTGCAATTCATAACCCCACCAAATCCGCTGAAACTGTATGTGTGCTTCATGATTTACCCCATCCGGTGCCTTTGAATACAGCTGCCACATTGCTCCAAATGCGTGTCATTGGAATTGCACAAGCCATGCAATTGCCAGCATCGACATCGCCATCACTATCAATGGCACGATTGATGATCGCCATGGTGCCGCATTGATCACATTTGAATTCATAGGTTGCCATCTGACAATTCTCCAATCCTGTCATCATCGACCAGCTTGATGCCAAATGTGCCACATCCCATGCATTGGGCAAACCACTCATGAGCTGTGAGTTCGGCACCTTTTTTGAGGCCATGGCGTTGCTTTGGCTTGCCATAAAGCTTCTTGCAGATTGAACAATCAAATTGCAGGATGTGCATAATTGCTCCTTTGTAAAGTCTCAATTGGTTGCAGGTTAATTTGTGGAACGCTCCAATTGTTTTGTGATGCATTTCGATAGCGCGGTTTCTTAGCTATCGCCACCGGTATCCAGCCAACGATGTGCATTTTTGGTGAATTACCTGTGACGAGTACGGCAATGTCACGATCATGGCGATCAGATTCCTGAATCCACAAATTTGAGTGTGGATTGCTAGACCATTTGACCTCAATGTGCTGGCCCACATCAGCTTTGGATTTGTCCCATGTGATGCCGGGCGTGTATTCGTATCCCAAAGCTTTGGCAACTACCCACTCAGACACCATTGATTCGGCGTTTTGTGCAACATATTCAAACCATGACAAATTGCGCACGATGCGTGAGCTGTGATCAGCACTCCGATCATGGCAATGAGAAATCGCAGCAATCATGCATTGCACTTCCTCGATGCGGTCGATCATCGGCAATCACCACAAAACCAAATAACCTTTTCGTGATGGTCATATCCTTTTTGGTAGCCAAATGAATCAAGCCTGACAAGCTTTGAGCATTTGTCGCATTGCTCAATTTTGTATTCCTCAATGATTTCACCATTGCACATAAGCTTTGCTTTCATTTCTTGTGGATAAATGATTTCTACAAAATCGCTCATACTTGTGGCTCCCATTTTCCGGTTGATCGCAACACATACCAAAGCGGTTGGCATTGAGTTGCCTTTGTGCGCTCTGTGCAAAAGTAGCCGCCCCATGACTTTGGTGAGCCATCATGTGATTGCTTCCAAATGCGGTGGCCATGTGAGCATTGCGGTGCCTCTTGTACGAGCTCACCACCCAATTGCTTGGCAATCTCATCCATCGATGATCCAAATGATGGGATGCCGGCTTGCTCGGCCTCGGCAGCTGTTTTGTAGCTTGGCACATCACCAAATTTGGTTGCCCATGGATCATAAACATCAGCGGCATTGACCTTTTCCATGGTCTCTTTTGTTGCCTTTTCTGCGCCTCCCATAACCAAGGCCATCACGCGCATCAAAGCTGAGGTGGTCGTATCTTCGCAAAACCATCGCTTCATATTGGAATTAAAAGCCTCTCGATAGCCAAAAGCGTAATCAATGCCGGCTGGCTCTGTTTCCTCTTGGTTGCGCCATGCCTTAGCTTGTACCAGCACATAGCCTTTTTCAGCATTGAATTCGATGATGTGAGCTTCAAGCCTGCCATTTGGAAATGTGCGCAACCAACGATCGGTGCGCTCTTTGTTGCCTTCATAGTTTTCCAAGAATCCGGCCATTACTTGGCCGCCTTGTCATTGAGCTGCGAAATGTGGCGAGATACGGCCCGGCCGCGTGTATAGCCTTGTCGCTGGCCTTCCTTGAATCCGACCGCGTAGCTCATGACAGCCCAAAAGGCTCCAGCAATGATCATAAAGATCACAATTGATAATTCGTTCATTGTATTGCTCCCGATTCGGGAACTACTGTGCTTCGCTCCCAAATAAAGAGTGACAGGCTCAGCCGACAAATTCAACAATCACGCTCAAATCATGGCGTGTCGTTACCGGTAAAACGCTTTTCCATTGCTTTTTCATACTCAGATTTTTGCTGCTTGTCTTTGAGGCCGTTGGATGCTAAAACCCCACCCAATGACCCGGTGAGGAAAATTGCCAAAGTCTTGAGCAAATCGATGAAAGCTGCATCATTGGGAGCTTGTGCCCCAATTGGCTGTGTCACAAAGATCAATGCATATGTGATGCCCAATGTGACAATTAAAAACACAAATGACAAAACCGCGCCAATGAGAAACATCAGCCGTGCCTTGATTTCCTCTTGACTTAATCGCTCTTTATTCTTTGAGGCCATCACCAATCACATCCTCTGTGCAGGTACCTGTCACCTTGCATTGTGGTTTTTGGCACTCTGGATTTTCCCAATTCTCGTGCTCCTGACATGGGTATCGCACCCAACCTTGATAACCACACCCGGCAAGGCTTAGTGAAAGGATCAAGGCCAAGCCTGCCGCGCGTAGTCTCGGGATCATTTCCCCGTTGATCCGAAAGCTTTGTCAGCTGGATTTAGCCAACGCAAAATGACAGGCACAACAGCTGCCACGCCACCCATTGCCATTGCTTTGAGATCGCCACCGGCCATATACACGGCCAATGCAGCTGCGATATATGAGCGGCCCCATGAGGCTGCAATTGCTTTTGCTTGCTCCATCATTTTTCTCCTTTTGGTCGATCCGGCAAATCACCGGAAAACGCGCCATAAGTTGGTCGGCCGTAACCGACAACAAATGACCTTGCTCCCAAACTTCTTGATTTAACCATAACCTCGCCACCATTGCGCTGATCGCCACCGCCTGATGTGTTGCCTTCGATTGTCACAATTTGTTTGTCTGAAACCCGGATCACCAAGCCAATGTGATTGATTGTGGTTTTGTCATCGATGATAAAATCAAAAAAAACAAAATCACCAATTTTTGGCTCGGTGTGCCATTTTCTCATTTTCTTGAAAGCATCAGCTCCAGCACGGGTGCTCACCACATTTGGCACATCCACACCAGCTTGATCGGCACACCAATTGAGAAATGACCCACACCATGGCAGCTTGTCGGCTTTCATGTGTTTGCCATACTTTGTCTCATTGTTGCCGGTTTCAGCTGTGCCCACCTCAGCGAGTGCAACCTGAATCAAGCGCGGCAATGTGCCTTGTGGAAATGTCATGAAAGCAACAATTTTGCTTGATTTTCTGTAATGCCTAATTGTGCAAGCAACGCAGCCTTTTCAGCTGCTTTTGTTGCTTCGGTTTCCGCTTTTGCTTGTGCAGATAATTGATCGGCTTCCCGTTGTGCCAATTCATCTGCGGTCATTTCGCGTTCAATGATTTCGCCTGTTTCAACATTGTGAATTTTAACAATTGGATTTGTCATTATTTCTCCCCATATAAAACATAAGTACCACCTGAAAATGTGCCACTGCTTAAAAATAAATCAATGCGGCTAATTGCCGCAAAAGTTGCACCTGTATTCCACTGAAACCCGTACCAATAAAAATTGGAATTACCTGGTGAAGTTTCATTATTGGTCATGGCTTGGTATTGCCCCATTTTCCAATTACCAGCAAAAGCATAATCTGGTATATCAATAACAATTGATGAATAACTTGTCCCATTATCTTGACCTCCACCGACATTGATTTCGCTGTTACTGAAACCTCGACTTGAATTGGTCATGGCTGCAATGTCGTTATAAGCAGCACTTGAATCATTATTGAAGCGCATACGAATTGGCTGCCCATCATCACTTGGATCAAATCTGCGAATCACCAATCGTAGATTGTTATATGCACCGCTAATTGAACTCAGCGTTACAGTGCTGCCTGATAAAGTACCGCTTGCAAGTGATGTCATACCGCCCGAAGAAGGTGTTGTCCAAGCAAGTCCAGTTGCTGCAGTTGAGTCAGCGGTCAAAACCTGTCCGTTTGTGCCAACGGCTAAACGGGCAGGTGTATCAGCTGCGGTTGCCCCAATAAGATCGCCTTTTGCATCAACAATAGCGTTTTGAATTGCGTTTGAATCATCTTGCGCAACCCATGTAAAATCCATGTCAGTGTTTGATGTCTTTGAAAGTACTTGACCTGTTGTGCCGCCTTTGAGATCCATCAAAGCTGTATCGACAGCCTGACCAAAAACCTCAAAATCGGCTGGCAAATCCGTGACCAAATCTGTGGTCGTTGGCATCTGCCATCCAAAATTGCTCGTTGGATTGCTCATGTTTTCTCCTTACGCCACAATTGTGGCATTGATCCAATCCAAAGTTGGATTGACTGTGTTCCATGCTTCCGTGACCGGTACATCGTTCCATCGCATTGCTTGCAATGAAAATGAAATCGGTGAGACGATCATTGAAATGCTGACTTGATTATATCTGGCGGAAAATGTCCAGCCTTCAACGAAACCCAGAAAATCGCCAGAATTCATATTGAGTGGCAGATTGGCAATGTTCACCGGCATACCCATGAAAACATTGATCAAGGCATCCCGATCAGCATCGTCAATTTCTGGGTTGGTAAGCTCAAAAGTGATGTTGTTGAAATTAAAGCGTGGATAAGCTCTTAAACCAAGGTAAAAATTGGCTTGATCCAAAGCATCACTTGAGTTGTGCAAGGTTGTGCTGATGATCTGCGCCAATTGGCCATACAAGGCAATTGAGGCTGCATCGCTCGCCGATTCCTCGGCCGATGATGTGGCATTGTATTTGATGGTGATTGAATTTCGCACATCGCCTGCGCGTTGCTGGATGCTCAAACCTGAAGCCAAAGCGTGATTTGCCGTGAGATCAACATAACCATTTGCCGCCAAATAGTTTGTGCGGTGTGTGCTGTCTGCATAACCAATCCGGCCTTGAGCATCCTCGAAAATGTAACCCAACCCCGATGTTGCCAAAGCTGAAACCAATGAATAAACATCCGTGCGGTTGGATGATCTTGCTGCCAGTTCGTAATTGCCTGGGCGATCAATTTCTCCCAATCCTGAATTTTCAGCATCTTGCCATTGAGTGATTGGATCATAGGTTGCCCACTCCAAAGCTTGCGGAACCTCTTGCCATGAATCAAACAAAACAGCTTGCAAAACATCAAAAATCTGATCACCATCAAATTCTTTGGATAGCACACCATCGGTCAAAGCTTTTGGCAATCGAGCCAATGCACCCAAAGCAATGATGTTGATTCGCTGCGCATAATCGACCGAACCCACCTCGGCAACCGAGATTGCAATATCAACAACCGAGCCGCCAAAAATTGGCACAAATGTGTCTGTGGAATCTTGCAGCTCAATGGTAACTGAATCATTGATTCCAATTGCAACATTTGATTGATCAAGATTTATGATGTCCAGATTTGTGTATCCAGCCTGCGCTTGCTCATAAATGTTTGTGCGACCGCTCGTGATTGTAAGATTTGCCAAAATAGCGGTTTGATATTGCACACCGCCAATGGTTACCCGCCAAACAGGATTGAAAATGCTCATGCGATTTGCAGGTTATTTGCGCCACCTGTGCCGCGATAAAATGAATCGTTAATCGTGTCCACAATTTCACGCGCTGTTCGTTCGCGGTCAAAAGCACCACTCACATTGATGTTGTAAGTTGCGCCGGATGTTGCGGCCTCAGCTTGTCTAAAACTGCCAGCATTGAATGAGCCTGAAACAATGTTGTTTGTTACAGCTGCGGCTGCTGCCACAGCTGTGCTGATACCTGTTGGCGTTGGCGTTGGCGTTGGCGTTGGCGTTGTGGTTATTTTTGGCACCGATGGTGCTGCAAAACCTGATGCAAATGGGATTGCACCGGTTGATGGTGCTGGCACATCGCTATCGCTTGACCTTGCCAAAGCATTTGCTCCAGCTAAAACGCCCGCAGCTAGTGCCACCGCACCCGCACCCAGCAATGGATTGAGTGCGAAAGCTTGTGCAACGCCTGCCACGATTGCCGATGATTTCAAAAGGTTGTAAGCAGCAATCAAAGTTTTGATGGCCGCAATAGTGGCTGCAATACCTGCGGCAATTTTTGAGACAAGAAAAATGCCTCCGATGACGGCAGCCGTTGTGATTAACACATCCTTGTATTCGATAACTGTGTCGATAACATTGCGAACCTTTTTGCCCCACTCAATTGCCGCTTTTTGTGATTCGGTCAAACCTTCTTTAAGGCCATCCTCACCAGTCAAACCATCAACAAAGCTTTGTACGACAGGCACAACATTGGTCAAAATGTATTCTGTCAAAGCTGTGACCGCTGGCAATAAAGCTGCGCCCACTTGCTCTTTTGTTTCATCAATGGCAATTGATAATTGTTGAAATTTGAATGCAGCTGTTTCGGATTGATTTTCAATAAAGCCATCAAATGTTTTGTTTAGCAATTGCTGTGTTTCATCAAATGTCAATGTTTTGAGAGTTGCAGCATCAATTCCAACACCCAATTTGGTGAGTGCTGTATTTGATCCATCAAAGCTCTTGGCAACCGCATTTGTGACAGCCTCCAAAGGCTTACCGGTTGCCGCTGCAATTTCTTGGCTTAATGTCAGCAATTCCTGTGCCTTGGTCAAATCGCCTGTGGAACGCAATAGGCGAGACAAGGCCGGCCTAATCACATCATCGGTTGTCGCGGTGGCGATACTTTGTGCGGTTACATATTTGTCAATCCCGGCGATCTGTTCAGCTGTGGCATTGGTGGTGTTGCGAATTGTTTCCTCAAGCTTTTTTTGCCCGGCTTCATCCTCAGCAGCAGCTTTGACGGATGCAACAGCAAATGCACCAATTGCAGCTGCGGCTGCGGCAAATGCCACAGCTGCTTTTTTGCCAAATTCGCCAGCTTGATCACCAAGCGTTTTGGTTGAATCGCCAGCTTTGCCAATATCTTTGGTAAAATTTGCAACATCGGCCAGCAAGGCCAGCTTTAAGGTTCTGGATTGTCCGGCCATGTCACCACTCCTTCAAAATGCGGTCGAAAGCGTTGAGCCATTGACCAATCAAATGAGGCTGTTCAGCTCTGAGTGTTGGATAAATAAACCAGCCGCGTGATCCCCGGCCTTCACGACCTGACCACACCGGGAATTGCTTGAATTTGTTGGATCCGAATTCATAACCGCCCCAAAGCTGTTGAGTGGTACCACCACCAGAAAACTTTTGAGATACAAAGCCAAATGACAGCTCACCAATCTTTGAGGATTTGCTTACGCGCGATCCTTGAGCAATTCTGGATGCGGCTTGATTTGGCCGGCTACTAGCTGCACCAATAATTTTGGATTGCAAATAAGTGGCCAAGCCATTGCTCACGCTTTTGGCTTGCTTTACAGCTTCCTCATCCATGGCTTTGAAAGCTGACAAAACGGATCGCAATTCTTGCTTGTTAAATGCAATCGCTTCCTCAGCCATTTCTTTTCTCCAAAATCTCAATTGCCGTTAATAGATCCTCAGCTGTTTTGAATTCGCTGATCGGTTGCCCACTTGCTATGGCTACCTCCCATAAAATCCGATTTATGCTTCCGGGCTTGTAGCTTTTGGGCTTGCATCACCGACAACAATATCGCTGACAGTTTCACACCAAATTTCAAATGGCTTGACAGGCTTGCCGGCCATTTCTCTTTTCATTGCGTGGTAAGAAAGAAACAACAGATCGGACACGCCCATTTTGTCTTGAGCTTGTCCAATTGTGTTGCCTGTCTTGTTTTCCCATTTTGCCCACTCCGCTGGATGTGCAATGTATGTTTCAGCATTGCCATCTGTGTATTCAATTGTGATTGGTAGTTTCATGCTCCCGATTCCTTTTCTGTTAGCTGATTGTCAAAACAGGTGTTGTGACACAGGTAAATGATAACGAAACTGTTTGTGCATCCGGTGCTGTGCCTCCAGCTGATGGCAGAATCGGCTGAACATCAAAAGCAAATGATGCGCCCGAATCTGCTCCAAAAATTACAGACAAGCCAGTATTTGGCGCGCTTGTTGCAGCTGTCCAAAGTTCCTCACAAAGCGATCCCGCTGCTCCCCAATCGGCAAGCATTTCAACAGCAAATGTGCCTTGCGTATCTGTCGTGAAATAACTTTTTCCATCGAGTGTCTGATATGTATTGATCGTTGAATCGACTGTCAAAGTCGCTGATGTGGCTTGTGCATCGTAATTATCACCAGCAATGGTGAAAGTGATGTCTCTGCCCGTGATGATTGTTGTTGGCATGATTTCTCCTTAGTTGGTGTAATAGGTGCTGACTTGTAAATCGGCCGTGAGGTATTTACCTGCACCGACTTCCAATGGTTGAGGTTGATTTACATTGCCCACGACATAGCCGTTTGGCATTGCGCTGATGATGCTGATCATCAATGTTTCGAGATTGTCCAAAGCTGCGGCATTGTTGGCATAAGTAACAACACCGGTCACAGTCAGATTTACTCTGACTTTTGTGGTTGATCCGTTAATCAAAACGCTTTCCAAATAAGGTGCATCCGGGATCAAACAAATGCTCGGAGATGTCATTGTCTCTGGAATTCCGTTGTACACATTGGCAGCAATACCGGAAAGTGCTGTTTTCAATGGTGTGCGGATTGATGATTCGATGCTCATTGACACATCGTTTCGACATCAAGAAACGGGCCTAAAAGCCCAATGACTCTATTGGAAAGGCTGCGGCCTAAAATAAAAGGTGACGGCTGGAAATTGTCTGACATGATTTGGTTGCCGGGAGCTGTGATGCTCTGGAAAATCTCAACGGCTACAACCAAAATTGCATTTTCAATTGGTGGTGTCGATGCGTACAAAGCCGCTGCCGATCCACCACTCAATGTCGCTGTTGCCGCTGGAATAAACGGCAATGGATAAGTTCGATCAGCTGCCGCTGTTGCAGCTGTAAATGTGTATGGCTCAATCCGATCATCGGTGACTGTGTAGGTCGCGTTGTAAGCTCCGGCCCCGGTAACAACAACAGATTGACCCGGCACAAAGTAATTTGGCCGCATTGTGGTGAAATAAATGACGGAATCACTCACATTGGCAAAAGTCACCGATGATTGGTATTGCGTAAGTAAAGGCAAAATCGTTTGCTCAGCCGAATCGATGTAAGAATCCAATTGAGCATCACTATACAAAGAAACCGAGACACCCAAAATCGCTCTCAGCTGTGAGGCTGTAACTATTGCAGGCATCTCGGTTCCTTTCGTGTCAGTAGCGTTCGGGAGCGACCGCTACCGATAGTGATTTATGGGAGGTTGTTAAATTGTGCACCATTTGGCACCTTGGCGGCCAAAGCCCCATAGCCATAGTACAAAATGTCGATGGTTCCATCGCTGTTGATGTTGCTGCGTAGCGTAAAGCGTGGAGATTCGTACCATGTGTATGAATCTGGGTTCACAACTACCATTGAAGAATCGCCATCAGCTGTTGTTGTTCCAGCGTTACCAAATGAGCGTGAAACATAAAGGTTCAGACCCGGTGAAACTACACCGCGCAATGAATCTCCGCGAACATTTCCAGCTGCGTTTGATGGTTGCGCCGCATTGTATAGCGGTGCTCCATTGTCGTTGTAGCCCATGATGTTGCCCCATTGGGTACTGGAGACGATGAGTGAGCGAGCAAATCCTAGTGATGCGCCATAAACATTTGCGGCTGCCTTTGATGTGTATCCAAGGAATCCGGTTGCTGAATTTGCTGATTGTGCTGTCACAGTAGTGACGGCCGCTTGCATTGCTGCAAGTGCGTACTCATCAGTCTCTTTTGCATATGCAAATTCAAGATTTTGTAGCAAAGCTGTTAGGTATTCCGGACGGCTGCGGTCGATCAATTCAACAGTTGAAATTGCACGGCCTTTGAATGGCTGCACAGAAACTGAAAGAAATGTTGCAGATAGTGATGATTCTGTGATTGCGGCATTTTCTGCAATTGCATCAACGCTTGGAACAGCGGTGACTCTTGGCAATTCGAAAGTCATACCTTCTGCAACTAAAGTTTCACGGCTGATGCCATCGATGCAACCGCGATCAGCATTTGCAAGTGCATTGATTACCTGTGTGCTTTGTGGTGTTGGAATCATGCCGGGTGCGGTTGATGTTGTGTTATCAGCTGCCTTTACATATTGGCGTGAATCCTCATCATGCAAAACGCTCGCGCGTAGATAGTGCTCAAGGTATGAAACCTTGTCCACGATTGGTGATCGTGGTGCTGTGTAGTAAGCCGGGCGTGATGCCTGAACAGGTGCGGTGACTTCTGGAGCTGCTACCGGTTCAACGGCAGGAGCGGCTTGTTCGGTAGTGTTTTCCACTTTGTCTCCTTCATTTTGGTTTGTTGTATCTGTAACTGTTTCAGTTTCAGAATCCTCTGATGCGGCTACTTCCGAAACGCGTGCAGATCGCACGGCTGGTTCAGTAACCAAAGCGACAGCTGTGAGCTGCCCATTGAGCACCTTCATGGTGCCATCCTTTTGCATTTCGTAATTGTCCACAGCCAACTCAATTGAGAATCCATCGCGTAGGCCTTCCATTGCCTCTGTCAATGCATCGGTGCCGGCTGTTGTGTTTGCAATTTTAAATGTTGCTGTCATTTCCTTGTCATTTACAGTCATCGCAATGCTCTTGCCAATTCTGCGTGTGTTGTCGTGCTCAAGGTTCAAAAAAACATCTTGTGGCTGAATTGATCCACGAGCAAAAACGACCTTGCCGGTTGATGCGTTTGCCTGCTCATTAAAAGCAACGATGCGACCGCTGATTGTGCGTGAATCTGAATCAGCTGCCGTGATGTGCATTGGTGTTGTTAGCTTCATGAGATCATGTCCTCCATTTGTCTAATTTCATCGGTGGTAATTGCTCCGATGTCACTCAAAATCTTGTAAATCTCTGCACGCTCTTTTTCTGATCCGCGTAGGTAAGCCTTCAAATCAAATTCCACGCGTTGTGTTGAAGGCGTAAAATCTGGCATCGATAAGCGGCTGGCAATGCTGTTCATCAGCGGCAAAAGCGAAAAGTCCAACAAAGTTTGACGCGCCGTTTGGGCGTTTGCATAGGTCATGGATGATCCAGTCGGCGCATCAATAAAGTAAGCCGGAATACCCACGGCACGAGCCAATTCTGTTGCAATAATTTCGCGTGCAGCATTGAGGCCAATTTGCTCCGGTGTAAAACCAACTGTTGTCAATTCAACATCGGCATTGAGAAACGCTGTGCCTCGGTTTCTACGAGCTGCGCCCCACGCATCCAAAAGTTTTGCAATGCGATCAGCTGGCAATGCTGTTCCATTTGATTTCAAAACCATCGATGGCACCGGTTCGCGTGCATACATTGCCGCAGCTCTTTCAAGCTCTGCACCAGCGCGGATTGTGCGACCAGCGCGATTCAATAAACCTTCATCGTTGCCGTAAAACACCACAAGTGATCCGACACCAGTCATTGGCACACGCGATCCATCGACTGTGTAGTACTCAATTTGTGTGCCAATTGAATTCAAGAAAACGCCAACGCGATTGGGAGCAACTCGCCACATTTGGCGGACACGGCCTGTGTCTGCAAATAAATCAATTATTTGAAAATAACTAAAACCTACGAATAACAAATCCTCAGCTGCCCAACACCAGGAAACGGCTCCCGGTACACGCTTGTCTGGCTCTGAAATGACAACAGGTTGATCAATGATTTGACCTGTGTCTTTGTCGCGTGTAATCAAAGGAATTGTGGCGATGGAATTGCAAATCATGTTTCGTGCGCGAGCAATTGCCGGCACACTCATTGCTTCCTCTCGGGTTGCAAGATAATCAGCTCCACCAAATGGAAAAAATGCGTCTAGCGTTGGAGCTGGCCCGATTTGTGCAGCTACATCAGCACCGCGAGTTATCGCGACACTTTCAATTGTGCGCTTTCGATCAAATAATCCCATGAGAGCATTTTCTCAAAATGTCAAGCATCAACCCACTAAAATGTCGATTTCGGTTTCTGGGCGTGTCGCAAAGTGTGTGACCAATGCTGATGCTACGGCAGCGGCCACGGCCGTACCGCTGGCACGCCTTCCAATCACCCAGCCGCCATCGCCTCTACGCAATTGCACAGCTGAAAGAATTTGCTCTGTTAGCTTTGATTGATTTCGATGTTTCAAACGCCCAGAATTGATTGCGCCCAATAATTCATCGCACGCTTGAGGATAATCCGCATCCATGTCATGGATCGGAATACCGGCCGGCTGCATACGAGCTGCAACGGCCCCACTTGTACGCCTTGAATAAAGCAAATATTCAATTGGGTACTTTCGACAATATGAGGCAGCATCATTGGCAATTGCCCGATCATCAAGCTGGATTGTGTTTTCCCATGTGTGCAACAGCTTTACAATAAAGCTTTCCGATCCAAGCTTTTGGGCCGCAACCAATGCAGCATTTTTGCGATCCGGTGAAATGTCGATGGCCATCCATGTGAGCTTGTCTGGATCAAGGTCAATTGATTCATCGCCACACTCTTGCCACTCTTTGGCTCCCACCACGCTGGAAATTGTCTGAACCCATCTGTTCAATACCTCGGTCATTACTACATCGGGAGGATCATTAAAAACGGCTCGGATATTGTCTGGGTGAATTGTTATGTTAAGACCCGGATTGGCAAAAGCTGCATTTTCCAATGAAATCTCATCGGTCGGTGCAGACCACTCAAAATAGCCCACATCATCGGCTGAACCACTAGCTGCGGCCAATCCTCTTTCGCGCAATTGGTTGAGCACCATCGAGTGAGAATCACCGGCCGAGCTGAAACAATTGACCTGTGGATTTTTGGCAGCCATCAAGGTGTACCGCATAGCTGCAAATGTTTCCATGTCGTGAAGCTCTCGAATTTCATCCATGTGGATGGTTTCCGGTTTTGACAATCCACGAGCTGCCGAGCCACCAGCTTTGATGATGAATCGATTGCCTTTAAGCGTTTGGATTTCCTCGGCTCCATGTTGCCAGCGGATTCGCTTTACTTGATTGGCCAAATCTGCATTTTCCTCGATGATCTGCACAATGGCCCGAAATTGCTCCAACGATGTGACCAATCTGTGAGCTGTGGAAACCTGCAATGATTCATCCCAATGAAAAAGACCCATCATGATTCTGGCCATCATGTAAGTGCTTTTGCCATTTTGCCGGGCAACGCTCGCCACAGTCACGGGATGGTGGTACCTCCCATCGGGTTTGATTTTCAAGCTGTGCTCGGCCAACCACTTTTGCCACGGCATGAAGCCGCCATCGATAATCTGGTCAGCGAAATCAATCAATTCAAAGCCGCGTGAAGGCAAATCATTGAGCGGTGAGTGGATTCGTGGAGCTGTTACCGGCAAAAAAACCGATGTGGGCCGATCTGAGCCTGTTTCAGCCGTATCTCCACCAATGATGACCTGAGGCTCCTTAATCATGACTTATCGAGTCGTTTTGGGGTACAAAGAGACCAT
>Ga0315909_10005727_pt1 | contig 14156 bp, 11 predicted proteins | sample LakEriMetagenome_11_FD_203527 | JGI IMG/M metagenome (GOLD analysis project Ga0315909, IMG submission 203527) | Freshwater fungal communities from buoy surface, Lake Erie, Ohio, United States - Buoy 2 MA125 | ecosystem: Environmental > Aquatic > Freshwater > Lake | place: USA: Lake Erie, Ohio...
CATCACCTTCGACTACACGCACGGGAGCATTACGGAGGACTTCTATCTGAAGTACGACTCCAGTGCTCTCACGCTCGCGGGTGGCGTCGACTTCGACTTCGACAGGAAGCTGTCGTGGAAGGCCCTGGGTCATCGCTACCACCGCACGGCCAACGTCCAGGTATACATGGACTTCCTCATGGATGTCACGAAGCCTCAGGACTCCTTCGCCGACCTCGGTGCGAAGATCCACGTGGCCAACGGCAGCGGTTCGGCGGAATGCACTATCACGGGGCAGCCGAGTGACTCGTGCAAGCTGAGCATCTCGGTCAACTCGCCGTTCATCGGCAAGGTGGGCTTCACCGAGAGCTGGTGATGGCCTGACCGGCTAGTCGTGCCAGGGCACGCTCACGCTCCGAAGGGAGTGAGCGTGCCCTGGTCTGTCGGGACCTCTGTGGTCGCGATGACGAATCCGAGGTAGATCCAGACGACGATTCCCAGCACGACCGACAGGATCACGAAGAGCCGGGCGGTCTTGGCCTGCTGTGCGGCCGCCGCCATGTCGCCACGCTTCTTGGAGCCGTTGGCCTTGATGGCGAAGACCAACGCCGGAATCCCCAGCGGCCAGGCGCAGAAGATGATCGACAGGATCGAGGGAATCAGCCAGTCGAAGACCTTGGGCGCGTCGGTCGCCGCTGCCGCCATCGGCGGCGGCGGAGCGGCAGGGTACGCCGGAGGGGGCTCAACGGCGCCCGGCCGTGGGCGGGTCTCCTTCGTCCACGACTCACCCGTCCAGTAGCGCTGCAGGTGGTCGGTGAAGGGGTCGTCGTACCACCCGGCGGGCATGGGCGCTGGCGTGGTCACGTCATCAGCCTAGGAGAAGAGGGCGCTGTAGCCATTGAGGGCTGGCTGACCCCCGAGATGGGCGAAGAGGACCGTCGAGGACGGATCGATCTCTCGGGTCTCGACCACATGGATAAGCGCCGCCATGGACTTGCCCTCGTAGACCGGGTCGGTGACCATGCCCTCCGTGCGCGCGGCACGCTTCATCGCCGCGATTGTCGTCTCGTCGGGGATGCCGTAGATGCCCGCGTGGAAGCGCTCATCGAGCTCGATGTCGGCCTCGGTGATCGAGCGATTGAGCCCGATCTTGCGCGCCGTGTCATCGGCGATGCGCGCGATCTGGGCCTTGGTCTCGGCGGGCTTGGCCGAGCCGTCCACGCCCAGGATGCGGCGCGGACGCGCACCCTCCTGCTCGAGCACGGAGAAGCCCGCCACCATTCCTGCCTGGGTCGAACCGGTCACGGAGTTGACGATGATCGTGTCGAAGAAGACCCCGAGCTCGGCCTCCTGCTCCGCGAGCTCATAGGCCCAGCGCGCGAATCCCATGCCGCCGAGCGGGTGGTCGGAAGCGCCCGCGGGGATCGCGTAGGGCTTGCCGCCGGACGCGACGATCTCGGCGATGGCCTGCTCCCAACTCTCCTTGAAGCCGATGCCGAACTCCGCCTTGACCAGGCGTACGTCGGCTCCCGCGAGACGGCTGATGAGGATGTTGCCGACCTTGTCGTAGACCGAGTCGGGCCAGTCGACCCAGCTCTCCTGGATGAGGACGCACTTCATGCCAGCGCGTGCAGACACCGCCGCGACCTGGCGCGTGTGGTTGGACTGCACGCCGCCGATCGAGACGAGCGTGTCGCACCCCTGCGCGAGAGCATCGGCGACGAGGTACTCGAGCTTGCGCGTCTTGTTGCCTCCGTAGGCAATGCCGGAGTTGCAGTCCTCGCGCTTGGCCCAGACCGCAGCGCCGCCGAGATCGGCCGTGAGGCGCTCGAGCGGGTGGACCGGTGAGGGGCCGAAGAGCAGGGGGTAGGCCGGGTAGTCGAGCAGGCTGGGCATCGCTCTCCTGGTGGGGGGATGTGGAGTCGTGCGCTTGCGTGAGAGCGACCCTACCCAGCACGGGGATGACCTAGGGTCGGGGCATGTCGCTCGTGCTCGCCGCGAAGCGCGTCGTCGATGCCGACGGCGAGCGGCCTGATGCCTGGGTGCGGGTCGAGGGCGACGCGATCGTGGAGATCGGGTCGGGGGCGCCCCCGGAGCATGCCGTCCGCGCGGACGTCCTGCTCCCGGGCTTCGTCGACCTGCACTGCCACGGCGGTGGCGGGGCCTCCTTCACCTCCGCCGACGCTGACGAAATCGCCGCGGCTGCGGCCACGCACCGCGCTCACGGCACGACGACGATGCACGCGAGCCTCGTCTCGGCGGAGTACGACGACCTGGTCCGCCAGGTGCGCGCGCTCATCCCCTTCGTCGACGAAGGCACATTGCGCGGCATCCACCTCGAAGGGCCCTGGATCTCCCCGTCCTACTGCGGCGCGCATGACCCGCGCACGCTGCGGGATCCGGCCCCGGATGAGGTCGCGCGGATCCTCGACGCGGGCGAAGGCCGCATCGGCATGGTGACGCTGGCCCCCGAACTCCCCGGCGCCCTGGAGTCAATTCGCCTCATCGTCGACCGCGGTGCCATCGCAGCCGTGGGGCACACTGCGGCCGATGGCGATGCCGCCCGTGCTGCTGTCGACGCGGGCGCGACCGTGGCGACGCACCTCTTCAACGCGATGCCGCCCCTTCTCCACCGCGACGCCGGACCGGTGGGCGTCCTGCTGGCTGATGCGCGCGTGACATGCGAGGTCATCGGCGACGGCGTACACCTGGAGCCGGATGTCGTCGCGCTTGCTCTTGCGGCAGCGGACGGACGAGGGGCATTGGTGACCGATGCGATGTCCGCTGCGGGCGCGGGTGATGGCGACTACCGGATCGGCAGCCTTGATGTGGTCGTGCGCGATGGGGTGGCGCGACTGCGTGACGGCGGGAGCCTGGCCGGAAGCACACTGCTCATGGACTCTGCCGTGCGTCGCTCGGTGCGACTTGCGGATCGCTCACTCGAGCAGGCGAGTTCGGCCGCGTCGCTTGCCCCTGCTCGGGCGATGGGGCTCGGTGATCGTGGCCTGCTCGCGGTGGGCCAGCGAGCCGACATCGTGGCGCTCGACGAGGATCTCCGCGTGATGCGCGTCCTGCGTGGCGGTGCCTGGGCCTAGATCGTCTCCGTGACTTTGCGCAGGCCGCGCGGAGCATCCGGGTCGTGACCCCGCGCGATCGCCATCGCGTAGGCGAGTTGCTGCAGGGGCAGGATCTGCAGGATCGGCGCGATGTCCTCGCCGGTCTCCGGCAGGGGGATATGCGCGGCCGCGTGCGGGGCTCGCGCGACATCGCCCTCGATGAGCACGTCGGCGCCACGCTCGGCCAGCCGGTCCAATACGGGCTGCATGGCCGCCCCGCCCGGACCGAAGGGCACGACGGCGATGACGGGTCGGTCCACATCGATCATCGCGAGCGGACCGTGCATGAGGTCGGCGCTGGAGAAGGCATGCGCGGAGAGATACGACGTCTCCATGAGCTTGAGCGCAGCCTCGCGGGCCGTGGGGTAGGCGTAGCCGCGGCCTGTCGTCACCAGTCGCTCCACGAAGCGATAGCGCGGAGCGACCTCGAGGCCGTATTCGCGGTCGAGCACCGCGCGGGCGAGACCGGGGAGGACATCGGCGCGAGAGGTGTCGCCCCCGGCCCATGACTCGACGAGCAACCACGACGCGAGGAGTTCGCTCGTGTAGCTCTTGGTCGCCGCGACCGCACTCTCAGGCCCGGACAGTACGTCGACATGGGCATCCGCGGCCCTCGCGAGAGGTGACTCAGGCGCGTTGGTGATCGCGATCGTCCAGGCTCCCGCCTCGCGGGCCCGGGTGGTCGACTCGACAAGGTCGGGGGAGCCACCCGACTGGCTGAGCGCGATCCACAGCACGTCGGAGTAGTGGGGCTGGGCGGCGTAGACGGTGAGAGTGGAGGGGGAGACGAGCCCGACGGGCAGGCCGAGCCGCACCTCGATGAGGTACTTCAGGTAGAGCGCGGCGTGGTCGGAGGTGCCCCGTGCGGCGAGCAGGACGAAGCTGGGATTGCGTGCGGCGATGCCGCGGGCGACTTCCGCTATCGGCGCGCGACCTTCGTCGAGGAGTCGCGCGAGCGCCGCGGGCTGCTCGGCGATCTCCGCGGCCATGGTGATGCCGCGTGCGGCCTCAGGCATCCGGGTCCGCGACGGTGCCGAGGTCACCGGGCGGGGGGATGGCATGCTCCACGCGCAAGGCAGCTCCCATGGCTCCGCCGAGGTCGCCGAGTGCAGCGCTGAGCACCTGCGGTGCCTTCTCCGGGAGGATGAGGTGCTCCAGCATGGCCTCGCGAATGCGCTCGGCGAACGGGGGCCCGAGCCGCGTGCCGAGGCCGCCTCCGATGACCACCGCCTCGATGTCCAGCAGGTTGACCGCACTGGCTGCCGCGAGACCGAGCGCCCACACCGCGCGGTCGACGAGGTGCACCGCGAGGTGGTCGTGCTTCTCAAGAGCCTTGGCCCAGACCCCGCTGGACATCCGGGTGCGGCCCTTCTTCTCCATGATCTTGAGGAGATCGCTGTGCTTGCCGTGCTTGATGCGCCGGCGCGCCTCTGTCTCCATGGCGGCGCGGCCGGCGTAGGCCTCCAGGCAACCCCTGCGACCGCAGGGGCAGGGTGCGCCGTCGGGCTCCACGACCATGTGACCGACCTCGCCCGCTGCCCCGCGTCCAAGCCAGAGTTCGTCGTGGATGACGATTCCACCGCCCACGCCCGTGCCGCAGAAGATGCCGAGCATCGAGGAGTACGGGCGTCCGGCTCCGAGACGGGACTCGGCCATGACGCCCACCTGGACGTCGTTGGCGAGTTCGATCGGTACACCGAGCGCGTCGCGCAGTGGTGCGGCCACCGCGATGGTCCCGAGCCAGTCGGGGAGGTTGCCCGCGTGGCTCACGGTGCCGGCGTCGTGATCGATCTGGCCCGGCGACCCCACGCCGACCCCGAGGAGCTCAGCGGGATCTGCGCCCGCATCCGCGAGGGCCTGACGCACGGACAGCACCATTGCCTCGAGGACGCCGGACGGTCCCTTGTCCTGGGGCGTCGGCAGCCGGCACTGGCCCAGGACGTTGCCGTCCGGGTCCACGATGACCGTCTGGATCTTGGTGCCCCCGAGGTCGACCCCAGCACGCAGCATCAGCGCGACCCCTTCTCCTCGGGTGCGGGCCAGCGCCCGCCGTTCTCCCAGTAGTCCTGGACTTCCTCAAGCTCACGCCCCTTCGTCTCTGGCGCGAGGCGCCAGACGAAGATCCAGGCGAACACCGCGAGGATAGCGAAGATCCCGAAGGACCACGCACCGCCGATGGTGTTGAGCACGGTGAGGAAGAACTGCACGATGATGATGTTGGCCAGCAGGTCCGACCCGAGCATGGCACTCGACCCATAGCCGCGGAGTCGAGCGGGGAAGCTTTCGCTGGAGTAGACCCACACGAGCGCGCCGAAGCCGAAGACGAAGCCGATGTTGATGCCGGCGAGTCCGAGGAAGCCGAGCACGACCTGGGCTGTGGAGAAGGTGTTGCCCTCCTGCGTCGCGAAGGTCACCACCATGGCGAGCTGGGACACGACCATGATGGTGATGCCGGTGAGCAGGATCGGACGACGACCCCATCGGTCCACCACGCTCATCGAGGCCAAGACGGCGACGAGCGCGATGCACTGCACGAGGGTGGCCATGAGGATGGACTGGGTGGTCGTCGTGACGCCCATCGCCTGGAAGATGCGAGGGCCGTAGGCCACGGTGGCGTTGATGCCGGTGATCTGGATGAAGAAGCCGAGGCCGACGACGAAGACCGTCGCACGCAGGTAGGGCTTGCGCAGCATCTCCTTGATGCGCCCACCGCGCTCGCCGCTGATGGCGGCCTGCATGCTGGCGAGTTCGGCGTCGACGTCCGCATCGGGGTCGGACCGTTCCAGTGAGGCGCGCGCTGCCTCAAGCCTTCCCTTGAGTACGAGATACCGCGGGGTCTCCGGCAGGCGCAGTAGCGCGGGGATGAGCAGGACGGCCGGCACCGCCGCGAGCCCGAGCATGATGCGCCAGTTGATGGCGTCGCCAAGTCCGCTCAGGGCCAGGGCGCCGAGGTAGCCGAGGATGATGCCCACGACCGCTGCGACCTGGTAGGCGACCAGCGTGGCACCGCGGATGCGTGCCGGCACCGACTCGGCGACGAAGATCGGCACCGCGATGAGCGAGACACCGATCGCGAGGCCCAGGCAGAACCGGGACATCCCGAGCATGATGGGGGAGATGGCGAGGGCGCTGGCGAGGCAGAAGGCGACGTAGCTAAAGGCCACCGCGACGATCGTGGGCTTGCGCCCGAAGCGACTGATGATGAAGCCACCGGCGAGTGCTCCGATGAGCTCGCCGTAGACGGTCGCGGTGACGATCGTCTCGACGGCCTCGTCGTTGCCCTGGAGACCGAAGTAGTCCTGGAAGAAGAGCTGGGCTCCCGCGATGTTGGAGCCGTCGTAGCCGTAGATGACGCCGAGGGTGGCGGCACTCAGGGCCACCACCCACGCAGAGCGCGGGATGCGACTCGCCGCGTTCATGACACCTCCCCCCGGAGAGGCTAGTGAGGGGGACCCCCGGGTGTGACGCTTCGGTGAACTTGTCACGGGACTGTCCCGCGAGGCCTAGGGTCCCTGAACGTGAACCAGCGCAAAGCGTCGACGGGGATTCTTGCCCTGGGCTCCCTGGGCGTCGTGTTCGGCGACATCGGCACGAGCCCGCTCTACGCGTTCGGCGAGATCTTCCTTGGAGCCCACGACATCCCTGTGACGACGGATCGGGTGCTGGGTGCCCTCTCGCTCGTCTTCTGGACCCTGACGGTGATCGTCTCCCTGAAGTACGTCCTCATCGTGATGCGCGCGGACAACGAGGGCGAGGGCGGCATCATGTCGCTCGCATCGCTCGCCACAGCCGTCGTACGGCGGGCGAGGTCGGCGACGATCATCATGGTCTTCGGAGTCCTTGGTGCGGCCCTGTTCTATGGCGATGGCGTGATCACGCCCGCGATCTCCGTGCTTTCGGCTGTCGAAGGGCTCGAGCTCGTGGCACCCGGGCTGCAGGCCTTCGTTGTACCCATCGCACTCGTCCTGCTGGTGGGACTCTTTGCCATCCAGCGTTTCGGCACCCATCGCGTCGGCGCGATCTTCGGGCCGATCATGCTGGTCTGGTTCGCTGTTATCGGCGTCCTGGGACTGCTGAGCGTCGTCCAATCGCCCGAGGTCTTCGCCTCCCTATCGCCCACGTACGCCGTGAACTTCATGACGAGCGACCCCTGGACTGCGTTCCTGGCACTCGGATCCGTCGTCCTGTGCGTGACGGGGGCCGAGGCGCTCTACGCCGACATGGGGCAGTTCGGCCGGCGCCCTATCCGCCTGTCCTGGTTTGTGATCGCCTCGCCCGCGCTCTACCTCAACTATCTGGGTCAGGGTGCCCTGGTCCTGCGCGATCCGTCTGCAGTCGACAACCCCTTCTACCTGCTGGTCCCTGCGGCACTTCAATTGCCGATGGTCCTGCTGGCGACGGCTGCCACGCTCATCGCAGCGCAGGCCGTGATCTCGGGGGCCTTCTCCATGACCCAGCAGGCCATCCGCCTGGGTTACCTTCCACGGATGACCGTCGTGCACACCTCGGCCACGGAGCGGGGCCAGGTGTACGTGCCTTTCGTCAATTGGCTCCTCGCCGTCGCCGTCATCGGACTGGTCGTGGGCTTCCAGAGTTCGTCCAACTTGGCGTCGGCGTACGGCATCGCTGTCACAGGCACCTTCGTCATCACCACATGTCTGATTGCGGTGGTCGCGCGCCGCCGGTGGCGCCTACCCTTGTGGATCGTCGTGCCTGGGCTGGTGATCTTCCTGGTCATCGACGGGTCGTTCTTCGCTGCGAACCTGACCAAGTTCGATCACGGTGGTTGGTTCCCTCTCGCCGCCGCCACGGTGATCTTCGTGGCGCTCGCCAGCTGGCGCGTGGGCCTGACAAGCCTGGGTCGAGTGCTCGACGATCGAGTCCTTCCCCTTGCGGACATCACCACCGTCCTCGACGCGCCGGGAGTGGTGCGCACCGAGGGCACCACGGTCTACATCACGAGCGAAGAGGGAGTGCCGTACGCGCTCATCCGGCAGACTCGCCTGCTCGGCGTGGTGTCCTCCAGCATTGTCATCCTGCGCATGCGGACAGCGGAAACGCCCTGGGTGGATCCGCCGGATCGTCTCACGGTGAGCGAAGTTGCTGACGGTGTGCTCGATGCGGTCCTTCTGAGCGGCTACATGGAGCGCGCGGATCCTGCCGCGACGGTCGAGCTGATCGCCTCACGCTACCCGCAGGTCGATGCGCTCCATTGCCGCTACACCTTCTACACGGTGCACAGCGAGGTAGCCGCTACGGGGCCGGTGCGCTGGTTGTCAGCCGAGATCTTCGCCTTCATGCAGCGCAATGCCACGTGTGAGCAGAGGTATTACAACCTGCCACCGGAGCGCGTCATGGAACTCGGACGCGTCGTAGCCCTTTAGGAGGTTGCAGGGCTTGCGCTTTCCCCGCTGGGGGCGACTGAGTCGCTCGATGGCGCGGCGCTCGGCGAGCAGCCCGGGCCGCTGGGTGACGGCGACGGTGCAGCGAGTGCTGCGTCGACCTCGGACTGCGGTGCCACGGAGGTGTACGCCGCACCGAGCACCGTGTCGACCGTGGCGTCCTTGCGGCCATCGTCGACAAGTTCTGCGCCGGGGAGGTAGAAGGCCATGAGTCGCGCCGCCTGCTCGCCGGACGGACCGTGGCGGATCTCGGCAACGCCCGTGATGGTCTTGGCCAGCGGGTCGTTGTCAATGACGCCGATGAGGAAGCCGCGCACCTGCAGTTCCTCTGCCGTCGAGGCGGCAAGGCCCGCGCGATCAGTGGCGTTGTAGACGTTGGAGGTCACCTGAGCCGGGCTGGGAAGGCCAGCCCCGGGCGTGACCGTGACGGTGACGCAGGGCTGAGGCTCGGGTGCCGCGCTCGTGGCGGACCCATTGGTCGGCTCGGTGGTGCCTCCGGCATCCGAGGAGCCCGATCCCTGGATGATGCGTGAGAGGCCGTAGCCCGCGCCGAAGAGAATGACCATGCCGATCACAACGAGGATGACCGCGACGACAGGGCTCTGCTTCCGCCGGTGACGGGCGCTGGGCCGAGGCCCGCCGCTGGGAACGCTCATCGAGCCTTTCCTCCTGGGGTGATCGACGCGGGATTCCCCGCGCTGTCATTTCAGTCTAGGTGCGCGCATGCCCTGAGTCGTGTCGCGACGCGGTGGGTGATCTCACCGTGATCTTCCAGATTCTCGGACGCGAGTGGCGCCCGCAGAGCGGGGTCCCGGATCCGCTTGGGTACCCTCGGCGACGGAGGATTCGCCTAGTGGCCTAGGGCGCACGCTTGGAAAGCGTGTTGGGAGCAATCCCTCAGGGGTTCAAATCCCCTATCCTCCGCGCGCTGCGAAGCCCGGGCGGTCCCACCGCCCGGGCTTCGTGCTTCCTCGGCGAGGTCCGCCCGCCCGGCGCGGCGTACACTCGCTCCGACCCCCCGCGCGGCGTCACCCCGCTGAATCCCCCAGGGCCGGAAGGCAGCAAGGGCAGGCGGGCTCTGTCGGGTGTGCGGGGGGTCCCGCATGTCATCCCCCGGGGCTAGGGTGACCGGGTGTCCACGGCCCTCTACCGCACCTACCGGCCGGGGCGTTTGGCCGACGTCGTGGGCCAAGAGCACGTCACCGAGCCGCTCGCCCGCGCCCTGGCGAACGATCGCGTGCATCACGCCTACCTGCTGTCTGGCCCGCGAGGCTGCGGCAAGACCTCGACCGCCCGGATCCTGGCCCGCTCGCTCAACTGCGCGCAGGGTCCCACCCCGGACCCGTGTGGGGAGTGCCAGAGTTGCACTGACCTCGCACCCAACGGTCCCGGGTCCATCGACGTGATCGAGTTGGATGCCGCCAGCCACGGTGGTGTCGACGACACTCGCGAGCTTCGGGAGCGCGCGATGTTTGCCCCCGTCTCCTCGCGCTACAAGGTCTACATCGTCGACGAGGCCCACATGGTCACGACCGCAGGCTTCAATGCGCTTCTCAAGCTCGTGGAGGAGCCGCCGGATCACGTGCGCTTCATCTTCGCGACGACCGAGGCGGACAAGGTCATCCCGACGATCCGGTCGCGGACCTTCAACTACGGCTTCCGACTGGTGCCCACGCGCGTGCTCCAGCAGCACCTGGCGATGGTCTGCGAGGTCGAAGGAGTGCCCGCCGATCCTGCGGCGCTAGCCCTGGTCGCGCGCAGCGCAGCCGGCAGCGTGCGCGATGCGCTGTCGATCCTCGGCCAGCTCATCGCGGGATCGGGTCCCGAGGGCCTGACCCATGACGAAGTCTCCGCACAGCTCGGCGTCACCGATGCGGCCCTGCTCGACGACACCATCGACGCGATCGCGTCCGGCGAGGGAGCGCGACTCTTCTCCGTCATCGACCGGGTCATCGACGCCGGGCAGGATCCTCGCCGCTTCGCTACGGATCTCCTGCAGCGGTTGCGCGACCTCATCGTGCTTTCCGCGATCCCGGGCGAGGAAGCCCTCGCCATACTCGACGCACCCGATTCCGAGATCGAGATCATGCGCGCGCAGGTCGCCAAGCTCAGCCTGGCGGAGTTGTCTCGCGCTGCGGATCTCGTGAGCGACGGGCTCACCCAGCTTCGCGGTGCGACCGCACCGCGCCTGCACCTGGAACTCCTCGCAGCGCGACTGCTGTTGCCTTCGGCAGATGCATCACCCGCCGGACTCGCCGTGCGACTCGATCGCCTCGAGCGCGGTGTGTCTGCGCCCCGACCCGCTGCTGCACCGTCTGCTCCCGAGGCCCGTCGCGGGCGCGCTCCCGAGCCCGCGCCCGAGCCGGTCGAGCCCGACCCACCGGGCCAGGCTGAGGCGCCCGCGCAGCGCCCGTCGTCGCGCCCGAAGGCACCGACTGCGCCACCTCGGAGCGAGAGCGCGGCAGAGCCCGGTGGCTCTGCCGACCCCTCGGGCCGGACCGCCCCACCACCTCCGCCTCGGGTGTCGGCCGTGCTGCCCAGTGCTGCCCCGCGATCCGACGCGCCGTCCGATGCACCCCCCGTGCCCGCCGCCGCTGCGCCGGTCGTCGCCGGAGCGACACCGAGTCTCTCCGACGTCACGACGATGTGGCCCGCCATCCTGGAGGGACTGAAGTCCATGTCGCGGGTGGCATGGATGGTCTTCAGCGATTCGCGCCCGCTGTCGCTCGACGCCGGCGTACTCGCCGTGGGCGTGCCCGAGGAGAGCAAGGTGCGCAATGCCCGCTCGAGCGGTCACGCGGAGCGGCTGCGCCAGGTGATCATCGACGTCATGCACGCCGATGTGCAGGTCGATGTCGTCGCGACCGGCTCGGCGCCTCCGTCTCCGACGGTCGACGCGCCCCCCTCGGACGAGCCCAGCCTCGACGACTCCGACAGTGATGATGACGTGAGCGGTGAAGCCCTCGCGATGCGCGAGCTCGGAGCGACGGTCATCGGCGAGATCGAGCAGGGCTGAGATGTACGACGGCATCATGGCCGACCTCATCGACGAGCTCGGTCGCCTTCCTGGCATCGGCCCCAAGAGCGCCCAGCGCCTTGCCTTCCACATCCTCCAGGCAGAGCCGACGGACGTACGCCGTCTCGCTGAGGTGCTGGTCACGGTCAAGGAGCGCGTCCGCTTCTGCTCCACCTGCGGGCACGTCACCGAGGAGGAGGAGTGCCGGATCTGCCGTGATCCACGTCGTGACCCGCAATCCCTCTGCGTGGTGGAGGAGTCGCGTGATGTCATCGCGATCGAGCGCACCGCGGAGTACCGCGGCCGCTATCACGTGCTGGGCGGTGCGATCAGCCCCATTGATGGCGTTGGACCCGATGACCTGCGCATTCGCGAGCTCATGCAGCGCTTGGCCGATGGGCAGATCACCGAGGTGATCATCGCGACGGATCCCAACCTCGAGGGTGAGGCCACCGCGACGTATCTCGCGCGCATGCTCTCGCCTCTCGGGCTCGAGGTGACGCGGCTCGCCAGCGGTCTGCCCGTCGGGGGCGACCTGGAGTACGCCGATGAAGTAACGCTCGGTCGCGCCTTCGCCGGGCGTCGACGCGTCGATGGCTAGCGCACCTCGTCAGAGTGCTGGGTTGTGACGCACGACACGCCTTGATGACGTGCCACGAGCCAGTACTCGGCGCCGTGGGGTGGGGTCGCGGGGGGCGGTCCAGCCGTTAGACTCAAGGCTCCGCCGTCAGGTGTTCACCCCACTCGGGGGTGGCCGGTGTGCGTGCCTGGGAGCCAGCGTGGGCCTCGTCGTGCAGAAGTACGGCGGCTCGTCGGTCGCCGATGCTGCGAGCATCCGCCGAGTGGCTGCGCGCATTGTGGCAACCCACCGGGCAGGTCACGGCGTCGCGGTCGTGGTCTCGGCGATGGGCGACACCACGGATGAGCTCCTCGACCTCGCCGAGCAGGTATCCCCGAAGCCACCCGGCCGCGAACTCGACATGCTCCTCACCGCGGGCGAGCGCATCTCCATGGCGCTGGTCGCGATGGCCATCAATGACCTCGGCGAGGAGGCCCGCTCCTATACCGGGTCGCAGGCCGGACTCATCACCGACTCCTCGCACGGCGCCGCGCGCATCATCGATGTGACTCCCGGCCGCATCCAGGAGGCGCTCGCCGCGGGTGCCATTCCCATCGTCGCCGGCTTCCAGGGCGTCGCTCAGGACACCAAGGACATCACCACCCTCGGACGCGGCGGCTCCGACACCACCGCGGTGGCGCTGGCCGCCGCTCTCGGTGCGGATGTATGCGAGATCTATACCGATGTCGACGGCGTCTTCAGCGCCGATCCTCGCGTCGTGCCCAAGGCGCGCCAACTGCAGGTCGTCACCTATGAGGAGATGCTGGAGCTGGCGGCGGCTGGCGCCAAGGTCCTCCACCTGCGCTGCGTGGAGTACGCACGCCGCTTCGATTTGCCCATCCACGTGCGGTCGTCCTTCTCCGACCGCGAGGGCACCCTTGTCCTGTCCGAGGCCGCGATCGCGGCCCGAATCGCCGCGGGAGACACCATGGAGCAGCCGATCATCTCCGGCACGGCCGCCGACACCAATGACGCCAAGGTCACGGTGGTCGGCGTGCCTGACCGACCGGGCGAGGCAGCGGCGATCTTCTCCGCGCTCGCCGATGCCGGCATCAACATCGACATGATCGTGCAAAACGTGTCGGCCGCATCGACGGGTCTCACCGACGTCACCTTCACCTGCCCTCAGGGTTCCGTGGCCAAGGCCACCGAGGCGCTCTCCGCGGTGAAGGAGCGCATCGGCTTCGCCGACCTGCTCACTGACGAAGGGATCGCGAAGATCTCGCTGGTCGGCGCGGGCATGCGCTCGCATCCGGGAGTGTCCGCGACCTTCTTCAAGGCGCTTGCAGACTCCGGAGTCAACGTCGAGATGATCTCGACATCGGAGATCCGCATCTCCGTCGTGACTCGGGCCGATGTCGCACAGCAGGCGGTGCAGGCCCTGCACACCGCCTTCGGGCTCGATGCCGACGGCGAGGCTGTCGTCTACGCCGGGACCGGCCGCTGATGGCTCGCACCGATCTCACCGTTGCCGTCGTCGGAGCCACCGGCCAGGTGGGCAGCGTCATGCGCCGCCTGCTCGAGGAGCGCGACTTCCCCGTCGGGCGCATCCGCTACATCGCGTCGTCGCGCTCTGCGGGCACGACGCTGCCTTGGAAGGGCACCGATGTCGTGGTCGAGGACATCGCTACGGCGGACCTCTCGGGCATCGACATCGCTCTCTTCTCCGCGGGAGGCAGCACCTCCAAGGAGCATGCCCCGCGCTTCGCCGAGGCTGGCGCGATCGTGATCGACAACTCCTCTGCCTGGCGCATGGATCCCGATGTGCCGCTCGTCGTGAGCGAGGTCAACCCCGAGGCCATTGAGGGTGCGCGCAAGGGGATCATCGCCAACCCCAACTGCACGACCATGGCGGCGATGCCGGTGCTCATGCCCCTGCACAAGGAGGCCGGCCTGCAGCGACTGGTCGTGTCGACCTTCCAGGCCGTGTCGGGCAGCGGCCTCTCCGGTGTCGAGGAGTTGGACTCCCAGATCCGCGCGGTCATCGACTCCGATGTCACCACGCTTGTGCACGATGGCTCATC
>Ga0315909_10005728_pt1 | contig 14153 bp, 24 predicted proteins | sample LakEriMetagenome_11_FD_203527 | JGI IMG/M metagenome (GOLD analysis project Ga0315909, IMG submission 203527) | Freshwater fungal communities from buoy surface, Lake Erie, Ohio, United States - Buoy 2 MA125 | ecosystem: Environmental > Aquatic > Freshwater > Lake | place: USA: Lake Erie, Ohio...
ATTGTTCATACAGAGAAGCTGCCGAAGCAGGAGTTAAGGCTATGATGACTGAAGCAGAACATCTGCTGACCAATCCAGTCGTGCGTAAGGCCTTTGAAAAATTTATAATGATTTGCGAACTTACCAAGGAGACAAAGAATGCAAGTACGAGTAACTGAAGATTCTGAAGAGTTTGGACGTTGCGGCTGTGGCCGTAGCCCAACAGGAAAATGTTTAGGCTTACATACCCTAAGCGAACAAGCATGGGCAGAACAAAAAACACAAATCTTGGCCAATATAGCCGCAGGTCGTGGCAAGATTGGAATCGAAAAACCTGTGGGAGAACCTGATGACAACATGGTTTGATCGATGGCTATACGGCAAAGTTCGCAACATGTGGGACAATAGCCAAAAATACGAAGAAGACATTTACGTTAACAAAACGAAAGCACATAGGGGATTACAGGTGGGAACAGCAATGGCAATCGAAAAGGGTCGGGCCGAGGGCGAGGATCGTATTAGTTTTGAGCTTACATCAGCAGTAGGCGGCCGCATCCTAAATGTACGCAGATATGATCAGCGTAAAGACATGCACGATACTCAAACTTATGTTATCCCCAGTGGAGAAGACGTGGGTGCCAGGGTAGCTAAGATTTTGAACTTGGAATTGATTAAATAACAAATCAAACAGGAGCATTCTATGGAATACTTTGGTTACATTGTTGCAGGACTTGTTGGAGCGTGGATTGGCTGGCGAACTCGCGGAGCAATTATGCTATACCATCTAAGCGAAAATCCAGAACAGGTAATTGATTCTCTTAAAAAGATCCAAAAGATTAACGAAGCTGAGCAAGCTGGATTTAATTCCGAAGACGCTGTGAAAATTGCAGAAGGTGTTAAAGTTCGCGCAGAAGTCATCAACTCAAATGTTTATCTTTTTGGGCTTGATGATAATCAATTTATAGCACAGGGATCTAGCATTGAAGATGCTTTCCTCGTAGCCAAATCAAGATTCCCTGGCAAAAGTTTTTGGCTGGAAAAACAACACATATCTAACCAAACAGCTTGATTTAGATTACAGATTATTATAAACTAATACTAGCTGTTTAATTACAGCATAATCTAAAAGAGGAAATGATATGAAATTTTTTAACCCAGAGACAAAGACATACAAAGTTTTTAACGCACTTTACAATGGCGAAGCACTAACAGCCGCTCAGGCTTCTAAGCGTTTTGGTGTAAAGAACCTAGCCGCTGAAGCAAGCCGCATCCGTTCAAACGGTTATGCTGTCTATGCTAATAGCCGTACAGCAGGTAATGGCGTTACAGTAACTGAGTATGTTATGGGTAAGCCATCACGTGAAATCGTTGCACTTGGCTACAAGGCTAAGGCAATGGGTATCACCCTCTAATTAATCAGAGGATAGGCCTATCCAAAAGCCCACTTCGGTGGGCTTTTTCATTTTATGTCTTGACATTTTAGTTAAGATGTTATATAATAAACTTATGATAGATACTTTTTTTAAACCTACACTAGAATGGATAAAAGATGACTGGCAATCAAATCCGTTTCGTTTCGTTGTTGAGGTACTGGCTTGGGCGATATCGATTGGATGTAGCATTACGATGGCTCTTACAGTTCCCAATCCTCCCTTACTTGTCCTATATCCTATCTGGATCTTTGGCTGTGCTATGTATGGCTGGGCTAGTTATACTAGGAAATCATTTGGCATGTTGGCTAACTACCTCTTGCTGACTACTATTGATACCATTGGATTAATAAGGATGCTAATGTGAAGTTAAACGATTTATACAGCGGCGGCAATGGCACGATATTTAAGATCAAAGCCGTATTCAATAAAAGTGAAGAAAACGACCCTTGGGTAGAATACTTCAATATCAAGACTCTACAAGAATACTCATGCAGACAAGAAGCCTTCTTATCGCGATTCTCGCCATTGCCGGAATCTCGTTAAACGGTTGTGCTGTTTATACTGCGGCTAGTATAGGTTCATACGCCGTAACGGGTAAAGGCATAGGTGACCATGCAGGTTCTGCAGTCACAGGCGGAGACTGTAATCTTATTAAACATACTGTTAATAGGCAGTATGTTTGTGAGATGCCAGTTGTCTATAATCGGAATAGTTTTTGACAGTTTGCATAAACGAGAATATAATAAAGGCACATAAACACAGAAAGGCACACAATGGCATTTAAACTCAAATACGAAGATGTAGTTCGTAAACCAAATCCGATGGTTAAAATCAATCCACTCAAACGTGGATCTGCTAAGGTTGTTAACCTACAGGATCGAGTTGATAAACTAAACAAGAGTGCAGTTTGGAAAAAGACCATCAAGGCATGGCTGGCCCAAAATAAAACTTTTGACATGACTCGTTTTCCAAAAATCACTAATGAAGAATTAGTTGTGCTAGATATCGAAGAGGATATTCAGCGCGAGTTAGACGAGAAGCATTGTGCTAAAACGATCGCTAATCCTGATGTCTTTGACCCTGCCCTACTACAGCCAGTTATCTGTATCAAAACAAGCAAAGGCAAATTCATCAGTATTGACGCACAACATTCTGTCAGTACCGTTGCGGCCTTAATTGATGCAGGACTAGTCCCTGGACACACTAACTGGCGCACATTTAAATATCCGTTTATGTATATAGAAACGGACAACCTTGCTTATGCTCGTAAGGCGTTTGGTATCCTTAACGGCAAAGGTAAAAAGAAACAGAGTGCTTATCAAGATCTCCGTAATGGCGTTTTTGCTATTCGTATTGACAAGGATAAGAGTGATAAGGACGATGTTGAACTTGAAAAGAAAGTTGCTACAGCAGAAAAGCATAATTGCTTCCCTGTTGAAGTAGACAGTGACCTAAGCAAGTATCCAGGCACCTTTACTAACATCGCAACATTTAAGACTCTTAATACAGAAGAAATTAGTGTTGCCTGTGGATGGCATGACAAATACTTCCATTATGAAAATGTTCACGTTAGTTTGTTTTTTGCCTTCCGTGATTTAATTCGTCAGTCTGACAGTGCAAAGATTAAACTCACACCTAAGTTCCTAGAAGAGCTTGCGGCTCTAGTGCAGAACCTGTTTGGTAATCTGTCACAGTTCCAAGAGAGTGTAACAGAGGCACATCGTCGTTGGACTACAAAGCGTTACGGCTATCAAGCCAACTGGGACGATGACGCTTATGCTTGCGCCCTTGTTCAGCTGTATCAACATTTCGGCGGCAAGGAAAAGATTGCTCCAACCCTGTTAGATCAGTTTGATGGTTTGATCGAATTCTTTGATCAAGACTTGCTAGACATGGCTGACTAATGTATTACTTCTATTTGATCGAATCGTTAGGAGGCCGTGCAGGCTTTGGCATTGCACAGGATCCTAAAGAACGTAATAAACAATACTGCTCACATGCGGGCGGTATTGTTAATATGCATCTGTACGGTGGACTTAGAGCTCACGCCAAAGCCATTGAACGTACAATCAAAACACAGTATATTGATAACATCTGGCAAATAGAAGACTGGAAAACAGAGTGGCTGAATGAAGATGTTTCAATGAAGACTCTTAAGAAATATGTAGAAGATCTTATTAAAGAAAGACATTTCAAATTAAAATTAATTGTAGAAAATTATAATTTTTTACAAGAGCTACCTACGAATTAAATAGCAGTATGAAGATACTAATAACCGGCCATGAGGGTTTTATTGGCCGCAATATGCTGGCTTGGTGCCACCAAGAAGAAGGCTGGCAAGTTGATGGTTGGGAATGGGACCCTATAAATTTACCCGAAGTAGAACACTACGATTGGGTTATACACCTAGGTGCTATTGCCGACATGACCTGTACAGATGTAGATCTAGTCATGAAACAGAACTACGAGTTTAGTCAATGGTTGTTCAACGAGTGCAACAAACATGGTACACATCTACAATATGCTAGTTCGAGTTCAGTATACGGCGATACTAAAGACTTTAGCGAACACTCTGCCTGTCATCCACAGACTCCTTATGCTTGGAGCAAGTATCTATTTGATCGTTGGGTGTTTCAACAAAGGCTTACTGTAATGGTGCAGGGTTTCCGTTATTTTAATGTTTACGGAAAATGGATGCATCTTAGAGGACGTAGGGCAAACGCAATACATAAGTGGCGTACACAGGCTCGCAACGAGGGTAAAATAACAGTATGGGAGAACGCTGAACATGTTCGTCGTGATTGGACTTGGGTTGGTGATGTTTGTCGTCTACACATTGACTTCATTAAACAAGTTAATGGGTCCGGAATTTGGAATGTTGGTAGCGGGCTTACCCACAGTTTCTTAGATATTGCTGAAGAGATAGCAGAGCAAGAAGGTGTACCTTTAGAATTTGTACCCATGCCTGATATCGAAAAAACCCGCTTTAGACACACAACTAAGGCAGATTTAACTAATCTTAAAGCAACTATAGGCAAACGTAAATGGCTAAATGTATTTGAGTTCTTAGCACAGTAAGAACAATAAATACATAACTATGCGAGCAAAAGAATTTATAGTCGAAGACCCTATAGGTATAAACCCTAAACGCCCAGCAAGATCTGGTAGCCGTCCTAGCCGCGGGCACGAACCAGTGCCTCAATACAAATCAGTTGATGTAGACGAAGCAGGAAAGGCTAGTCGTAAACTATGCCTAAGTTCTAAGCCCGACGACGAATTAGGTGCTAGCCAACTGTCCAGCTGTAAGAGTCAAGGTCTACGTGCTCGTGATGGCGAAAAGAGTCATAAACTTGGTAAAAGTCCCAAGAGCCGTGTTAAGGTAGGCGGACATAAGATCAAAGGCCACAAGTACGGCGGGCCTTTGCCCGATTGGAGTTAACGATGCGTTACTCAGAATTTAAATTACTCGAAGGTGTTTTTAGTCCAATCGTGAAACAAATGCAACGATATTTGATATCCAAAGGTTATGATCTAGGTCCTACTAAAGATGACGGAATAATGGGACCTTACACTAAGGCCGCTGTAGACAAATATCTAAGCGGACAGTCGCCAGGCTCAGCACCTGCTCCCAGAACAAACACACAACCTAGATCTCCAACAACTTCCTCAGGTGAAATCATGCCAACCAAGGGCACGATCACAGGACACTATGGTAGAACTGTAACTGGCCCTAAAGGAAATAAAGTTAAACACCCGGGTGTTGATATCGGAGCACCTACAGGAACTCCAGTTATCGCACCTGATGATGGCAAGATACAATTTGCTGGTATGGCAGGCTCAGCAGGCAATCTAGTCGAACTAATTACAGCCAGCGGCGTGAAACATAGATTTATGCATCTATCAAAGATATCAGTAAGACAAGGTGATGAAGTGAAAAAAGGACAAACAGTAGGTGCAGTTGGCAGCACTGGTTTTAGTTCAGGCCCTCACTTGCATTGGGAAAAATATGCAAGCGGTCAACAAGTTAACCCAATAGCAGAATAATATGAGATACGCAGAATTTAAACTATTTGAAGAAGAAAGAAAAGTCTATTCAGTAGGCGATAGTCATGCTGAAGGATTGGCCTATCAGAAAGGTGTTATTAATAGAGCCAACGGTGGAGTTCCATCGACACACCAAAATAATTTTAATGGGCGCCATACAAAGAACGGTGGCCCAGTAGGTATTGAAACTATTCCAAAAAATCAAATAGTTTTAATTAGCCAAGGTGCCAACGATACTGCTAACAGTGCAAGAGCACATATGGATTCTAAAGGTAAAAGACCCTTAGTACCCCCAGCTACGATTGCCAGCAACGTAAGACGAGTAGTTGATGCTGCCAAGGCTGCAGGACATACTGTAGTGTTTATTTTATTTCCAAACGGCCAGGCGAGAGCTCCAGGATTGGCCAAGTATTATTCAGGTGATTACCAAGAAGAAGTTAGACAGGCAATTAAATCTGCTGTAGGTGTTCCTGTTGTTGACCTAGATGGCAAAGGTCTTTCTTCAGATGGAATACATGGCACTCCAGGGGCTTACAAATCCGCGGCCCAAGAAGCTATATCATTAGCAGGTAGGTCCGCTAGCACAACACCAGCAAAGCCGGATCAAAGCGGTAAGCCTGTACAGCCCACCACACCTGGATCGTTTATAATTGATGTTCCTAAGACTCGACGAGAGCCAGCAGTAGCAGACGTACAAAAAGCATTATTGGCTCTAGGCTATAAGTTACCAACACACGGCGTCGACGGTATTAGAGGAAGAGAAACATCTGCGGCAGTAATGCTGTTCCAACGAGACAATGGACTTAGTGTTGACGGAGATCCAGGACCAGAAACTGTCGCGAAGTTAAATGCAATAATCAAATCTAAACCTGAGCTATTCAAAGGCCTAACTAAGAGTACAGATGCAGAAGTTAAACCAGCTAGAGGATCGTTTGAGAAACGTAAGATTGACACTACAACAATACAGGATCCAGACTTTAATAACAAACTACAAAAGATTGCCGATAAGTTAGGAGTAGCTAAATCAGATCTAATTGCTATCATGAGGTTAGAATCTGGCCTTGATCATACAATACAAAACAAAAAGTCTAAGGCTACTGGATTAATTCAGTTTATGCCAGACACAGCACGATCTCTTGGGACAACAGTTGATGAACTAAAGAAAATGTCAGCAGTTGAACAGCTAGATTATGTCTACAAGTATTTTGTCATGCGAGGTGTACAACCAGGAATGAAGTTAGGCGATCTTTATCTTTCAGTGTTCTGGCCTGCAGGTGTAGGAAAACCTAACAGTTACGTCATTGCTAAAAGAGGAAGTGCAGTCTACGACTGGAACGACGGGTTAGATGTTACCAAGGATGGAATACTCACAGCAGGCGATGTCAGAAGAGCGATCCAAGCTCGCGCATAAATGTAAATATTGCATGAACACATTAGTTGGAAATCTTATCATCGCGCCGCCTGCGGTCAAAGGCAGCTTCTGGTACAAGACAGTAGTTATGATTACTGAAAACCATAATCATGGTAGTGTCGGTTTAGTACTAAACAAACGTAGCCAGATGAGCGTAAAAGAGTTTGGAGACCAATTAGGATTTCCACTAGATCGTCCGGGATTCATTTATCTAGGTGGCCCGGTTAACGTAAAAAGTCTAAGCCTATTACACACCAGCGATTGGGAATGTAAAAATACCATGCGTGTTAACGATCACTTCAGCATAAGCTCTGCTGATGATATATTACCTAGAATTGCTAACGGAGATGAGCCCGAACGTTGGCGTATGTTTCTCGGTATGTGTGGTTGGGCGCATGGGCAACTGGCAGGCGAAATCAAAGGTGATCCGCCCTGGAATAAAGAAACTAGTTGGTGCTTGGCTAGTGCAGACGAAGAATTGGTTTTCGGATCGGACAATAAGGATCAATGGTGCAACGCCCTTGACCGTTCCGGATTAGAATTCGCCCAAAAAATACTAGCATAAAAGAGTTGACATAAGTACAATATGAGCTTATAATTTAAGCTCGTTCGGTTGGGTCTGTAACACAACTAAGAAGGAAGTAAAATGTCAGACACCCTAGTTCTGAATGCTGACGGATTACCAGTCAGCTACCTACCGTTGAGCACTATTGATTGGCAAGAAGCCATCAAATACATGGTCCTTGATAAGGCCGATGTACTGTCTTGGCATGACAATTGGATCGTGAGATCTGCACGTTGGGAAACACCTGTTCCTAGCGTTATCATGCTTAGAGACTACATGAAGCCAAAAAATGCTGTCCGCTTCAGTCGCGGCAATGTGTACCTACGCGACGAAGGAACTTGCCAATACTGCGGTACAGGAGTAGAACGTAAAGAATCTACCCTAGACCATGTACACCCTATTTCAAAGGGTGGTAAAACCGTCTGGGAAAACTGTGTGACTGCATGTGGCCCATGTAATGCTGATAAGGCAGACAAGACCCACACCCACAAGCCTAAAATCAAACCTTACAAGCCAGACTACTTTGAACTTGTAAATAAGCGTAAGAAGCAAGGCTTCAACGTGAGGTTTGACGAATGGTTACAGTTCATTTAAAAAAGTGGTTTTGGAAGATACTAGGCTTTTGTAGCCTAGGTATGGCGTATGTCGGCGTGGTAACACCCGGCATACCCTACAGTCCCTTTGTGGTTTTTGCCGCCTATTGTTTTGCCAAAGGCTCACCCAAGATGCATGCCTGGCTGTACAATCATAAACTATTTGGGCCGTTCCTAACCAACTGGAATGAAAAGCGTGTATTCCCCCAGAAAATGAAATATTTCATGCTGGCCATGATGAGTTTAAGTCTTGTGCTTATGTACACAGGCGGAGTAAAGCCTATTGGTATAATCAGTACAGCAGTCTTTATGGCCTGTGTTGCAGTATGGGCTTGGCGTTATCCTAGTAGTGTAGAAGAACACGATCGTCGTATCGCAGAAGGACGTAAAGTAGGTTGGTTCAACAATTATATCTAATAAATACTCTGTAAATATTACGGAGTATTCTATGAAAAAGTTACTGGCTTTATTATTACTAGTTCCAACACTAGCCCTAGCACAAAAAGCACCCAAAGGTGTTACATATGACGCACAAATTCTACGAGTGAGCGATGGCGATACAGTTGTGATCGCCGCCCCCTTTTTACCAGCACCTCTTAAGCCAGAACTTGCTGTCAGAGTTTACGGAGTTGACACTCCAGAAAAAGGACACAGAGCACAATGCCCTAGCGAAGCACAGCGAGGAGAAGCCGCATCTGCTTTTACTAAAAATGCAATCGCCCAAGCCGCAGCCAGCGGTGGTAAATTTCAAGCTACACTCTACGGATGGGACAAATTTGGTGGTCGTGTTCTCGGGGACATTTTAGTCAACGGACAGAGCCTACGTTCAGCTTTAATTGCTAACGGCTTTGCTCGTGAATACTATGGTGATGCAAAACAAAGTTGGTGTAACTAATGAACCCAAACGATTATCCAGTTTATCCAGAGGACGACGGCTATGACCTTCCAAGAAATCCTTACAGCCCTGTATGAGGCAATAGCCCGCTTTGGTTGCGGCTTAGGTGGAATACCTTATGAGAGCGAATGAATTTACTCCCGGTAATCGAGATCTAATCATCTTTGATATAGATGATACATTACTTCACACGACAGCAAAGATTAAAGTTTTAAATGCACAAGGGCAGGTCATACGTGATTTAACTAACCAAGAGTTTAATAACTACCAACTACAACCGGGTGAAAAGTTTGACTTTGGCGAATTTAGAGATGCAGAAAAGTTCCGCCAAGAAAGCAAGCCGATCGTTCCGATGATTAGAAAACTTAAAACAATTCTTAATCATGCAGGTAATGCCAAAGTTATCATGCTGACAGCCCGTGCAGACTTTGACAACAAAGAAGAGTTTCTGCAGACATTTAAAGATTTAGGCATAAACATGAGCCGTGTTCACGTGCATCGTGCAGGTAACTTACCTGGAGATGAATCTCCAGCTTACAAGAAAGCGGTATGGGTTCGTAAATACCTCGACACTAAACAATATGGACATGTTCGCTTGTATGATGATAGCATGAGCAATCTGCGTGTATTTAAGGAACTACAAAAAGAATATCCTCAAGTAGATTTCCGTGCTATCTATGTTGGCCCTGGTGGTGTAACACAGAATATCGAAGAAGCTAAACGGCGTAAGAAAAAGACTAAGTATCGTTTCGGAGCATACGGCCCAGGCCCATATGGTTGGTACGGGTATGACTCAGGCTACAGCGGAGATGGCGGTGGTGGAGACGGAGGTGGCGAAAGTATAGAAGAGGGTGATTTAATACCTTGGCCTAAAGGTACTGTAAAGATCGACGTTAGCGATGTATATGATTGGTATAAGTTAGGACAGCACATTAGCGATCTCGATGGTCTAGGAAAACATGATTTTGGTAAAGGACCTCCACAGACTGTAATGGCTTTTGGCAGTGAACCACTAGAACACGAATACTTAAAGTATCTAAAAGATCTAGGACTAACAACACACGACATAGATGAAAACTTTGCAGATGGACGCAATCCACAAGACAAAGGAGATGCTAAACGCCATGGTATCAATACTAAAGCTAGCATTAGTAGTCTACGTAAGACTGCCAAGCAGGGTGGACGTAAAGGACAACTAGCACATTGGTTAGCTAACATGAAAGCCGGAAGGGCAAAAAAGAAATGAGAAATTATATCAATGTCGTTGAGGCACTAGAGAAGGGGTGTCCACCAGCTACCCAAGATATCGATCTTAATCTAAAGAATAGACAAAAGGCTATAAACGAGTATCATTACGGCCCACTAAATCCTAACGAGCCAAATGATGAATATTGGCAAAAACTAGCAGATAAGTGGAACACTAAAGATATAGAATCAGTTAAAAATAATCGTTGTGGTAACTGCGGAGCATTTGATATATCAGAAAAAATGCAGGATTGTATAGCAACAGGTATAGGCAGTGAGCCCGGTTCAAATCCACACGATACAGTAGATGCAGGGCAGTTAGGCTACTGTAAGTTTTTAAAATTTAAATGTGCCGCTAAACGGACATGTGATGCCTGGATCGAAGGCGGCCCTATTACATAAGGATAGTCATGAAAAATATAATACTAGCATTAGCATTTGTTGGGCTAACCGGTTGTTCAACAATTCAACAATGGATCCCGGTTAAATGGGATGCCAACCAAAGCCATAGCATTACAACAATACAACAGACAACTCGTAACTTTGACTGCAAAGGCGATATTGCACAACAGTCAAGAGACCTAGCACAAAAGATCGAATGGTTTGAAATCTACGCAAAGAGCAAACCAACACGCGACGTAATTGTACCTGTAGGCAAGATGCAGGACTCTGTAAAAGAAATGGTAGATCGTACAGCCAAAGGTCCAGTAAGTCCTACCTATTGCGAAATCAAAAAGAAGATATTAATTCAACAGGCTGATATGATTGCTCATACAGTACAGGGGAGATTCTAAATGTCAGATAGTCTATTACAACTAGCAGGATGTGGTTTACCTTGGGCTGAGACTCGTGCCCAGATGGCACTACAGATTGCCGAAGCTAACCGCAACGGTGAAATATCAGCAGACGAAGCTCGTGCTTTGTTACAAGATTTGGTTAATACAGATAAGTTAAACGAAGAAGCAACTAATGCCGAAGCTCGCTCTATGCTAGTTTTTGGTGTTACTCAAATTGCTCAAATGCTTGTTTAAGAGCATCAACTAGATCTTCGATCATACCGTCATCATGGTATGGTGTAGGAGCAAAGCGTAGTCGTTCTGTGCCTACATCGACAGTTGGGTAATTAATTGGCTGTACATAGATACCGTGTTCAGCTAATAGGTAATCACTGATCTTTTTACATTTCTTAGCCTCACCTACTAGTACAGGAACAATGTGTGTAGTTGAACACTCCATAACTGTAATACCTGCTTTGTTCAATCGATACTTTAATTTACGAGCACGTTCTTGGTGCTTTTCGCGTATTTCGTTATGCTCCTTCAACCACTTGATTGCGGCCAGAGCACCGGCACAACTTACAGGACTCATCGATGTTGTAAAGATGAAGCCAGCAGCCACTGAACGGATAGCATCAACGATATCACTATCGGCTGCGATGTATCCGCCCTGAACACCAAATGCTTTACCCAATGTTCCGTTGATAATATCAATTTGATCTTCTAGGCCTAATTCTTCTACTTTGCCTCCTCCGCGATTTCCGTAGAGTCCTACTGCGTGTACTTCGTCGATATAAGTGATTGCTTTGTATTTTTTAGCTAGGCGACATATTTCTTTGATAGGACTAACATCTCCATCCATGCTATAAACACTTTCAAATACTATGCAAGGAGTATTGCCTTGTGCAAAACTAATTTTAAGTTTTTGTTCTAGATCTTCTAAGTCGTTATGTTTAAAGACTACTTTCTTAGCTTTACTATGTTGTATTCCGACTATCAAACTATTATGATTCTTACTATCGCTGATAAACTCAATATTGGGTACGATCTTGCTCAATGCGATCAGTGTCCATTCATTTGCAACGTAAGCACTACTGAACAGCAAGGCACGTTCTTTCTTATGTAATGTTGCTAGTTCATGTTCCAAAGCTACATGATAATGACTAGTTCCTCCGATGTTACGAGTTCCGCCTGATCCTGTCCCAGTATGATCTAATGCTGTGTGCATAGCATCAATAACAACTTTGTGCTGTCCCATGCCTAGATAATCATTCGAGCACCAGTTAACTATATTTTTAATAGCATAGGGTCCATACCAAATAGCTGTAGGAAATTTACCAGCTTCTCGTACAATATCGTTAAAAACACGATATTTTCCTGAATCTTTTAGATCTTGTAGTAGTTTTTTGAAAGGTTCTTTGTTTATCATAGTACGCTATTTAACACTAAATATAGGATACAGGAAACAATCATGAGAGCCCAAGAAATCATACGCAGTATTTTAGACTTAATTGACGGCCAGAAAACAGCAGAACCAGAAATACAGGTAGTTGCTGTAGCAGAGCCGCAAGAAGAGAATCCGGATACTATTCGCAAATTTAAACAGATAGTAGATCTAGTCAGCAAAGACGATACAGACGGCTCTGCTAGCGTTTTTTCAAATGCACCTAAGGAAGAATATGCAGATATAGACGCAGTAACTAAAGATGCTGGCGGTGGTTGGCAAGAACCTAAACATCCTAGCGATATTCGTGTACAGCATCCAAGTGCTTATCCTGGGCACCAACATAATCCGGAGAATGAATAATGTCAGCTAACGGTATTGCTCATTTAATTTCAGGCGACGGATCTGATCCTGTTGCTAACAAAGCCGCAAGACAGGTGGCTAAATTAGATATTGCACAGGCAAAACGTCAAGGTAAAATAGTTGCTGATGATGGAACTATTTCTGGATCAGTAGATTCATCTAAACCTTATTATAGAACTAATAATGTTTATGATTTAGACGCACTGAGTTTAGCCTACGGAACCACAGCAGATGCAGACCCTTTACTACCAGCTAGGCCCTGGGTAGGAATTGCATCATTGTCGGCACCTGCTACAATTGAAGAAGCAGTTCCTACAGAAACTTTTGTTCAGCTTGAATCTTGGTATGATGGCAGTGATGGAGTACAATTCGTTCCAAGCAACCCTAGTGACGGCCAGACGTTCACGCAATGGACAGACAAGTCTGGTTTCGCCCACAACGCTAACCCAATTGGCGGTGCTACTACTAGAGCCAGTTACCAGACCAGTGAACAGAATACTCTAAGTGTTGTTCGTTTTGACGGTAACGATGGTTTAAGTATCAATCCGTATTCTTCGTTAGCCAGTGCTCCTGCCCTGACAGTTTTTGTAGTGATGAAGATGACAGCAACAACAGGAAGCCCAAATATATTTGTAACCAATAGTGGTGCTACCGGATTGATTTATGATACTACGGCAGGAAAGTTTGTAGCCAAGGCTGCTGGCGGCGTAGGAACTAGTACAGTAGTCAATGATGGCACAGCATTCCATATACATACTTTTGCCTATGACGGTACACAAACTACCAATGCCGCAAGTTTAAAGTACCGATACGATAAAACTGATATTACACTTACATTTGCCGGAACAGTAGGTGATACTCTCAGTGCAAGTAATACTACTTTATATATTGGTAACAATAATGGTGCCAACTACTATACAGGTGATATAGGCGAGTTCTTAATTTTTACCCATGCGTTAAATTCTACTGAAATTTCTAACGTGGAAAACTATCTCAGCAATAAATGGGGCTTGTAATCCATGGGCGTTCAACAACCTAATTCAACTAACTATCAGCATCCGCATGAGTCTAATCTACTAGACCTACATAATACCATGGAGTACAATGCTCTAGGGCAACCTGTGCTTCGTACCACACTTAAGGTAGGACAGACAGATGCGTTTGGCCGTATTCGTATGTCTAGTCCGTTTACCTTAGGCGACTATAAGCATTTATATGGATTAGATCCAAACTTTGTAGATTACCTAGTCAATGGCGGTACTGTGGCATTTCAACCTAACAAAGCCTGTGCTAGACTAACAACCTCAAACGATCCTAGCAGCCGTGTAGTGCATCAGACCAAATTCTATCATCATTATATGCCTGGCAAGAGTCAGCAGATACTCAGCAGTTTTAATTTCTATGC
>Ga0315909_10005731_pt1 | contig 14151 bp, 15 predicted proteins | sample LakEriMetagenome_11_FD_203527 | JGI IMG/M metagenome (GOLD analysis project Ga0315909, IMG submission 203527) | Freshwater fungal communities from buoy surface, Lake Erie, Ohio, United States - Buoy 2 MA125 | ecosystem: Environmental > Aquatic > Freshwater > Lake | place: USA: Lake Erie, Ohio...
CACGCTCTCCCTCGACGAAATCAACACGACCCCCACCGACGGGGCTGCTGCCGTCGTCGACGACGAGGCCGACCGTGCGGCGTTCGAGGCCGATCCCGTGGGGTACACCTTCGGCGGGTAGTGTCCGCGTCAGTGCCCCAGGCAGGGCGACGGGGAATGCCGTCCCCCCGCCCGTCGCCGAAGCCCTCGGACGAGCCGTCGTGCGGATGGTCCGACCCTGAGGATGGCCGGTGTACCCCTTGCGAACCCAAGGAGACCCGGATGCCCATCCCGACCATCCCCCGCATCGCCGTCACCACCTCTGGCCTGGGCCTGAAGGCCCTCAAGACCTCGGGGGGTGCGTACGAGTTCACGCTGACCCACAACGGCGGCCCGACCCAGATCGAGTGGGCCTCCGGAGCGCGGGCGGCGGCGGCGCGGTACGCCCTCGAGGGCATCATCGCCGCCTACCCCACCTTCCACTACCGGGGGATGGATGTCCGCGTCACCCCCGAGATCGTCCTCGGCGAGGTCCTCAACATCGCCGAGATGCGGAAGGCCCTCCGCACCAAGACCATCTTCCAGGTCAACGGCACGGAGTACCAGATCAAGGCGGCCTACGACGCGACCGTCGCCGCTCAGATCCGGGGCATGTACCCCGACGCGGTCATCCTCAACGAGGACCCCGCCTACGCGGTGGCCGCGTGAGCGGGTGGGCGGTGCCGGCTGCCGCCTGAGGTACGTCCGCTGGCGGCAGGACGTCGGCACGTGGGGTACGTCGGGTATGGTGCCCCCATGAACGTCACCGCAGACCTGCCCCGAGTGCTCGCACGCCTCCCCGAGCGGTGGCGGTGGACGGTGCACAACCTCGTCGCACACCCGCTGTCCGAGGTCCTGTACCAGGTCGGACTGCGGCGGTGGTCAGACCTGGTGCACGACAGCACCGTCCCTGAGCACACGCCCGGAACCGGGCGTGGCTGATCCCACCACGGAGTTTCCATGACCGACGACGCCCGCAACGACGACAGGAGCAGGGGGTTCCGCAAGTACGGCACCCCCGTCCCGACCCGTCCCGACCCCGAGTCCGTCCCGTTCTACGACGAGGAGACGGAGGAGGACCCCAACGTGCCCCGTTCGGGGTCGACGTCGCAGGTCCCGACGGGGGACTAACGCCGCCCCTTCCCCTTCGGTGCGGCGGGGGCGGACGGTTCGTCGGCGGGGGTTGCGGGTTCGGGGGCGGGCGGTTCGTCGACCTTCCCGCCCAGGGCGGTGATGGTGTCCACCTCCCCCGCCATGACCCGGGCACGCGTCTCCCAGTCGAGCACGGACACGTCGATGCCGTGGACGACCGTGCCGGGGGGCACGGGGTTCTGGTGGTAGCGGTTGAACACCTCGGTCAGGGCCTCGATCTGCCCGCTGATGTTCGACAGCTTGGCGGTGTGCTGCGTCCGCGCCGCCTCCTTCTTCATCCGCAGGGCGACGATCTGCGGACCGTTGTTCGACGCCAGGACCAGGGCCTCGATGGCGGCGTCGATGTCCCTGGCCTCCTTCGCGAAGGCCTCCGGGATCTCCGACCGCTGTGCGGTCAACTGCTCGATGGTCCGCCGGATGTAGTTGATCTGCTGCATTGTGATTCCCCCCGTGCGCTTGCGTACATGCGCCATCCGCACCACAATACCGCGCCCGCGGTTCGGTGGGCCGCCTATGCCCGCCCCCGTTGTGCGAGGGGCGCTACCCATCGCCCACAGCGTGCCGGTCGTCGTGTGGCGGCCCGGAAAGATGTGAACGACTTCGACGTCGGGGACTGACGGCGCTTTCACCTTTCCGGAGGCCACCACTATGGCTGAGCAACTCAACAACATCCTCATCCTCGCGGAGAACGGCGACGTTCGCGGTCTCCGTCCCGCCGAGGACAGCATCAAGCTCCAGGTTCCCTTCGAGCTTACCAAGGACCTCACGGTCGGCGGTGATCTGACGGTCGCCGGGGACATCATCTCCCGCGGCTCCCAGAACGTGATCATCCAGGACCCGATCCTGGACCTCGGCATGGGCAACTCGACGACGACGGCGACGGCTGGCGGTTTCACCGTCAGCATGAACCGCGCCGCGGGCTTCACCGCCGAGAACGTCACCACCTTCGTGGCCGGTGTGGGTCCCGCGGTTTCCGCCCCGACGTTCACGGTGTCCGGCGGTTCCTCCGCCTTCGTGGCCGGTGACATCGTCGCCATCTCCGGCGCCTCCGACGGCGAGAACGACGGTCTGTACGTCGTCGCCAGCGTCGCTGCCGGCGTCGTGACCATCAAGGGCACCGGCGGCACCGCCCCCAGCGGCTCCGTCCCGTTCGCCCAGACCCAGTTCAAGGCCGCCACCGGCCAGTCCGCCACGGCGTACAAGGTCGACCTGTCGGCCGCCGTGTTCGCCGACGGCACCGGCTCCTTCAAGGACCCGGCCGGCGGCTCCTGGCCCAAGGGCACGTTCGTCACGGCCTACGAGGCGAGCGCCACCGAGGCCGCGTTCCAGGCCAACGGCTCGTACGACACCGCCGCGCAGACCTCCCTCCAGGAGGCCTACGAGACCGGCAACACCATCACCACCTCTGCCGCCGAGGGTGACGTCGTCATCGCCGGCGACCAGAAGCTCTCCGTCAGCGCGACGGGTGGTGTGCAGGTTTCCGCCGGTGGTGTGCAGATCACCGGTGGTGCCCTCGACGTGAACACCTCGGCGGACTTCGATCTGGCCGGCGCGTTCACCGTCGACGGTGCCCAGGCCGTCCAGATCGGTTCCGGCACCGCGGTCTCCACCTTCACGGTGGACGCCACCGGCGCCATCAGCCTCGACGCCGGTGCGGCCTCGAACCTCACCACCTCGTCGGGTGCGCTCACCCTGTCCGGCGCGGGCGGCGTCACGGTCACCTCGACCGGCGGCACCCTCGCCCTGAACGGTGCGGGCCAGACGGTCGACCTCGACGCCACCACGCTCGACGTGGACGGCGGCGCGATGTCGTTCGACGGTACGGCGTTCAACGTCGGCATGGCTCTGAGCGGGGCCCTGCCGGTGGCCATCAACGCCACCACGTTCGACGTGGACGCGTCCGCCGCGGTGACCCTGACCGGTGGCGCGGCCTCGAAGATCAACACCACGGCCGGCGACCTGACCCTCGACGCTGAGGTCGCCAGCCTCATCCTCGACGGTGGTGAGGCCGCCGCCGACGCGGTGAAGATCCACGCCTCCAACGCGGCTGGCGGTATCGACATCGACGCCGGGACGGCGGGCATCGCCGCCGACACCACGGGCGCCATCAGCCTCGACGCCGCCGCGGCGTCGAACCTCACCGTCACGGGTTCGGGCGCGAGCCTGACCCTCGCGGCGGCGGGCGGCGGTGCGCAGAAGGTCGAGATCTCCTCGGCCGGTACCGGTGCCGATGCGGTCGACATCAACGCCACGGCGGGCGGTGTCACGGTGGACGCGGCGGGGGCCATCAGCCTCGACTCCACGGCCACGGCGTCGAACTTCACCCTGACCGCGAACGACGCGGGCGACGCCACTCTGACCATCGCCGCGAGCAACACCGGGGACGGCGTTGCCAACCTCGACATCGACGCGGACGGCGCGATCACCATCGACGCCGTGGGTGCCTTCAGCATCGACGGTGGCGGGGCCTCGAACGTGACCACGACGGGGGCGAACCTCACCCTGTCCACGGTCACGAGCGGTGTCCTCGCGGTCACGTCGGCGGGCAACCTCGACATGGACGCCGTTGGTACCGCCACGCTTGACGCTGCGGGCATCAGCCTCGACAGCGCCGGGGTGGCCTCCAACTTCACCGTGGCGAGCACGGGTGACGCGCAGGACCTGACCCTCGCCGTCACGGGTGCGACGAACTCCTCGGTTCTCGTCGCCTCGTCCGGTACGGGTGCGGACGCCATCGGTCTGAACGCCTCGGCGGGCGGAATCGACGTGGACGCGGCGGGCGACATCACGGTGGACGCGGCGGGCGCGCTGTCGCTCGACTCGACCGGCACGGCGTCGAACCTCACCCTGTCCGCCAACGACGCGGGCGCCGCCACGCTGACCATCGCCGCTGCCAACGCCGGTGCCGGTGCTGCCAACCTCGACATCGACGTGAAGAGCGCGGTGACGATCGACAGCGCCTCCATCAGCCTCGACGCCACCACGGCGTCGAACCTCACCGTGACGGGTTCGGGCGAGTCCCTGACCCTCGCGGCGGCGGGTGGTGGTGCGCAGCAGGTCGCGGTCTCCTCGGCCGGTACGGGTGCGGATGCCATCGACATCAACGCCTCCGCCGGTGGTGTCGACGTCGATGCGGCGGGGGCCATCACCCTCGACGCCGCGCTGTCCTCGAACCTCACGGTGACGGCGAACTCCAACTTGAACCAGACGCTGACGCTCAAGGCGTCGAACTCCGGTTCGGGTCAGGGTCTCGTCAGCGTGGAGGGTGACGAGAACATCGCCCTGAAGACGTCGGCCGGTGCGACCACCGTCCAGCGCAACGGGACGACCGGCACCATCCTCGAGGTGAAGAAGGACAACGCCACGTCCTTCGCGGTCTCGGACACCCAGATCGACGCCAACGTCAACCTCCACCTCAACCGCGCCGCCGGTGTCCAGCTTCAGGCGAACGCGTCGGCGCAGGTTGCCGCCGGGACGATCTGCGCGTTCGACTCGGCCGGGAAGATGGTGGCGGCCGACGCGGCGGCGGGTGGCAACTCCCCGACGTCCGCGCAGGAGATCCTCCGCTACCCGTTCGCGTCCGCCATCACGACCACCTCCGCCGATGCCGTCAGCCTCATGCACACGGTTCCCGGTGCCCGGAACCTGGTGGCCTTCGACACCGCCCCCACGGGCGGTGCGATCGGCCAGATCGTGTACCTGGCCGGTGGCGCGAACGCGGGCAAGGTGACCCTGACGGCCCCGACGACCTCGAACGCGTCCATCTGGCGCGTCGGGTTCCTCGCCGGGACCACCGCGGTCAACGGCCTGTACTCCGTGTACTGGCACCCGCAGTACCTCGGCCGCCGCCCGGTCGCCTGATCGGTGACGTGAGGTGACGGGGGGTCCGGGCGACCGGCCCCCCGTCCGGCGGGGCGGATCCACACGGGTCCGCCCCGTTCCGTTTTTAGGTATCCTATCGGCCCAACCCATCGGGAGAGCACATGTCCGAAGTCGCCCCCCAGTTCCAGCGTCGGATCCAGATGGGCCTGGGCGAGGCCATCCGACGGATGGTCCACCTCGAGATCAACCACGCCAACGGGTACGACATCAGCCCCGCCGTGGCCGCCGAGTCGAAGATGATCATGGACGCCCTGAACGTCCAGTACCAACTCGACCTTGGCTTCGACTGCGACAACGACGGCGTGCCCGACACCGTCGAGATCTTCGCCCGTTCGGCGGAGACCTCGTGCTGCCGCATCCTCCCGATGGACGAGCGCCCCAAGAAGGCGCGGGGCAAGTCCCGCGCGACCAAGTCCGAGCCGACCCTGTCCGTCGTGGAGCCGGCCCCCGATCCGGCCCCCGTCGCCGCCCCCGAGCCGGCCCCCGCCGCGCCCGATCCGGCGCCGGAGGCCACCGGCAAGAAGGGGAAGAAGTCCAAGGGGTTCCTGTCCTCCCTGTTCGGCAACGATTGAGGTGATCCGTGTCCGACTTCCTGCTGACCATCATCGCGGCGTACGGCATCTGCTTCGGGCTGATGAACGACAAGGCCGCGTTCATCACCGGCCCCCTGCGCCGCATCCCGCTGTTCCGCGACGAGCACGGGCAGGGGTTCTTCGCCCGGATGCTGTCGTGCCCGTACTGCACCGGGTTCCACGCCGGGTACATCGCGTGGGCACTCGTCCACGCCGACGCGGTGCTGGCGGCCCCGTCGTGGGGGATGGTCGGCGACGTCCTCGCCGCCGCGTTCGCGTCGAGTGCCGCGTGCTACATGCTGGACATCACGGCGGAGTGGATCGAGCACTGGTCGAGTGACGAGTGAGGAAGCCCAACGGCGTCATCTGCCCGGTGGACATGGGCGACTGTTCCCCGTTCGGGGACTACGTCAACGCGTTCCGGGTGATGTCGGACAGCGACGGGGAACTGCTGCTGGACTTCTGCATCTACTCGGCGCGGGAGAACAAGGCCCAGGTCGTCGCGCGCATCCGGGTCGCGGCGACGTTCCTGACCGACATCCACGAGCGGATCGGTCGCGGGCTCACGGAGATCCGCGCCTCGGGTGCGACCAAGGGTTCGACCGGCCCCGCGAACCCCATCTTCCTGTTCCGCCGCCCCGTGGACGACGAGGAGAGCAACTGACATGCCCATCGGACGCCTGACCAACGCGATCGGCACTGGTTCGTACGTCAGCGTCCCCGGTCCGACGGGGCAGGCCCCGGGTCCCGTTTCGACGGGCGAGGCGGTCGCCATCACGGACGCGGGCATCGTCCCGTGCTCGGTCACGCACCACGGCGCGTCGTTCATCGGGTTCTCCCTCACGGACGTCGCGACGGGGAAGCCCGTGGCCGTCGTGTCCATGCGTGGGTCGATCGTCGAACCCCTCACGGAGGACGGCGGTCCGCTGACCCCGAACCTGCCCGTGTTCCTGTCTATGACCCCCGGCCGGGTGTCGCAGAACCCGCCCCCCGTGACCACCGGACTGATGGTGCTGAAGGTGGGGGTGGCCATCGGCCCGACACAGATGGCGCTGCTGACCGACTTCCGCGTCCTGCGGTAGGGTGTGCCCCTGGGAGGTACGGCCAGCCATGCGCCAGCGAGTCGATGCGTCGGACGTGCGGTTCGCCGACGAGTCCATGCGGACGGGTGCGTTCGCCAACGCGTTCCGACTCACCCCCGACAGCGACGGGGAGTGCTTCCTGGACTTCTGCGTGTACTCCCCCAGCGAGGACTGCGCGTGCATCGTGGCACGGGTAAGGGTGCGCACCGACTTCGTGCCGGTCATCCTCCACCGTCTCGGTGAGGGGCTGCGGGACATCAGCACACTACACACACCTCCCCTCGACGACGGGGACGGCGACAACTGACGACAACCGACGGAGACAACATGGACATCCAGTTCACCAAGGGCGTGTTCTACACGTTCACGGCGGTCAAGCAGGTTCACCTCGGCGCGGCCGAGTTGGACGTTTACGTGGGCGACTCGTTCGAGTACGACGGGCAGACCCTCCGCATCGGCGGCAGGGAGTACAACGTCCCCAACGTCCGCGCGGGCATCCGTGCCGGGTGGTTCGCCGCCGACGATGCCGTGCCCCGGTCCGCGTCCGCCGCGCCGCGCCCCGCGGCACCCCCCGCGCGCAAGGTCGTCCAGACGGTCGACGACGACGAGCGTCAGGTCGGGTTCGCCACCACCGACGCCCGCAACCGTGCGTCCAACCCCACCTCCAAGGTGCAGGTCGACGCGCCCGCCGACGGGGTGACCGTGGGCCGGGTGCGCGTGGCCGCGAAGCAGCACACCGTCCTGACCGACTCGTCGGCGGTGAGCCAGGAGATCAACCGTCTCGACAACATGACGGCGAAGGCCATCCGCGTCCCGGTCGCCACCGGCGACGTGCAGGATGCCATGGCCGGGGACGACCTCGAGGAGATCCTCCCCGACGCCCGGTCCACGGGCCGACCCGCGGCTGGCCGTGCGGGCGAGGGGTCCGACGGTGCCGACGCCAGGGCGCGTGCCGATGAGGCCCGCCGTGCCCGTCTGGCGTCCATGGGGGTGTCCGCCCCCGCCCCCGCCCCCGCCCCCTCCGACGACGGTGCCGACGACGGTGCCGACGACGGTGCCGACGACGGTGCCGACGACGGTGCCGGGGATGTCGGGGACCTGTTCGGGGACCTGGTGTCCGACGCGGACGCCGATGCGGACCTGGCCGGCGTGGACGCCGCGAAGGCGCGCATGTCCCTCGCCAAGCTCGCCGTGCCCGGGTTCGACTGGGACCTGTCCGCCCCGTGGAGCAGCCGGGTCAAGGCCGCGCTGGCGAAGCGCGAGGATCCGATGTACCTCAACGCCATCCTGGCCGTCGAGACCGACACGGTGAAGAAGCACATCGCCAAGGGTCTGCGGGGGTAGGCGTCCTATACGGTGCGGTGTCGCGTAGGGGGCATCGACGTGCAACGGACCGCCGCCAGCAGTCAGGCCGCATGGGCACTTCTCACAGAGGGGGTGACCTCCGCACGGCTGGAGGCCCACCGCCTCCGCCTGTTACTCACGCGGGCGTTGACCCTGTGCGAGAAGTCGGCGAAGCGTGACCACCTGTACGAGGTGGCCGGGGACGTGATCCAGGCGGTCCCCACCCGCCTGGACAACCTCGAGCGCGACCTGGACCGCACGTCGTACGCGCTGTCGGTGCTGGGGTCGGACCACCTCCGGGACGTCCTCCCCATGACCGACCGCAAGGTCGTGGACGACGCCACGGAGCACGCCAAGCCGTTCGGCGGTTCCGGTCGCGCCCGGACGTCCGCATCGCGGGTGGCCGACCGGTTCCTGCGTGCGGACCGCGATCCGCCGCTGGGGTGGCCCGGTGGACCGTGCCACGTCATCGACCGCATCCGCGACCACGTCCGCAACCCGAACCTCCGCGAGGAACTCATCGACGACGTCGAGTTCGGCGATGACCTGACCAACCCCGAGGCGGCCCAGGTGTACGGGGCCAACCTCGTCGAGCGGAACGTGAAGTCCCCGCTCCCGTTCCGGATCCACGAGCGCCGGCTGCTCATCGGCCCGCACGCGCAGTACCGGATGGACCTGCGGGGCGTCACCGTCCCCGAGGTCCGCGCCGCCATCGCCGCGTGGGCCAAGGACTGGGCGAACGAGCGGTCCCGCAAGTCCCCCATCGCCCGCCGGTGGGAGGAGAGCCTGGCGCACGGGGAGGGCATCCGGTACACGGACCGCCGGTCCGGGCTCATCGTCGCGTTCGACTTGATGGGGTCGGACGCCATCAAGGTCATCACGGTCTTCTGGGACGGCGGGGTGCCCCCGCAGCCCCCCGGCGACGGCGGGTGCGACGAATGACCCGCACCGCGTACAGCAAGCCGCCCGGCGACCAGTTCCAGCAGAGCACGTTCCGCACCGAGAAGTCGGTGTCGGGGCTGCCGTCCGGTTCCGACCGTGAGAAGGAGCAGGCCCTCCCCGAGGGGGCGGCCACCCCGAACTCCGTGTCGAAGGACGGCGACCCGGCGGACAAGGGGCAGGGGGCTGGCCAGCGTGCCCTGCCGTACGGGACGTACAACGGCCCGGCGTCCGGGTCCGGCACGGTCGACAAGGCCCGCACGCGGGGCGTGCCCGGCGAGCAGTACGGGCACCCGTCCAAGGACGACTACGGCTACCTGACCCGCCGCACGATGACCGGGGCCGACGACGGGGTCGAGTCCGACATCGTCGCCTACAAGCCCCGCAAGCGGGGTCCCGGGTCGTACAAGCCCCACCCGTTCGGGTGGCGACGCCACCGCCAGAAGCCCCAGCAGCGCAACCAGCGGCGCAAGCGGTACCGCATCCGCCGGTCCCGCGAACTGCAGCAGGCGCGTCGGCGGTACCGCACCCGGTACCGGCTCAGTGCGCGGTTCAAGCAGCGGCGGAAGATGTGTCGCCGCTTTCCCAACCGGTGCAAGATGCGCCCGACCCCCCGTCGTGTCGCTACGACCGACCTGCCCGACGCCATCCCGTTCATGTACGGGTGCGACCTGCACGTGGGGCACGTCGTCGGGGTCACGGACGCCGGCCGCCTTGTCCTGGAACTCGAGGACGGGGGCGAGGCCACCGTGTCCGCGACGGCGTTCGTGTCCACCGCCGTGTTCCTGGACGACTCCGACATCGACGCCGTGGACTACCTGGTCGAGTCCTCCGACGCCGACGAGCCGTACGGCGACCCCACGGACGCCGACGTGTCGGCCGTTGCGGCGCTGCACGGCGTCCCCGTCCCGGCCGACGGGACCCCCGACGAGAAGCTCGACACCATCTTCGAGGTCGTGATGTCCGCGTGCGAATCTGACGGCGTCCCCCGGACCGCCCACGACACCATCCTGTACGACAAGACCCCCGCGTCCGAACTGTCGAACAACTGGATGAACCGGAAGGAACCCACCCGCGAGGTGGCGGACACCCGCCCCTACAAGGAGAACGCCCCCGGCCAGTGGACCCGCAGCCGCAAGGACCAGACGCACACGCCGTCCGACGGCGGGTACCAGGACCCGAACCCCGGCTACTACCAGGGCGGGTCCGGCAAGGTGATCCCCGACGACATGCGACTGGCCGCCGCGTGGGGCCGGGTGGCCCGGTTCGACCTCGCCGTCGGGTCCCCGCTCGTGGGGGTGGCGGTGGACTTCCAGGCGACGCGGTTCCCCGAACCCATCGCCGCCGACGAGTTCGGCGGGTTCCGGGTCCCGGTGCCCCGGTTCGACCTGGACGGGCGGCTGGTGCGCGACCCCGGCGTGGCGGTGTTCATGCCCCAGCACTGGCCGTTCACCGACGTCGTCGAGGCCGAGGCCACCGACGTCCGCCTGGACGACGCGGTGGGCCTCCGGTTCGTGCGCGGGGGGATGGTCATCACCGGCAGGGCCCGGTACGACGTCATGGGGGACGACGGGTCCACGGACTCCCGGACGCTGCGGATCCGGGGGGTCATGCAGCCGACGCCCACGTTCGAGCGCCGGCTCGAGGTCATGCAGGCCCCACCCCCGCCGACGCCCACGGTGGCCCCCGGGTCCGACACGCAGGACGACCGCATCCCGGTGCTGGTCGCGCTGTTCGACCGCGTCGGCGACTGGGGCAAGCCCCTGGTGGCGGACGCCATCGCGGCCCTGCGGGAGGGCCGCCCGCTGGACGCCGAGACCCTGAAGGGTCTGCGCCACCGCTTCTACAAGTCGGGCATGGCGGACGGGGCCGACATGTTCCGCACGGCGTCGCGCACGGCCGGCGTGTTCCAGGCCCCGCCCGCGCTGGTGTCGACCATCGAGCGGTGGGCCGTCCGCCTGTACGCGGGGCACATCCTGGCGTGGGCGCAGTCCGCCCTGACGGCCATGCAGGGGGACCCCGCCGCCGATGCCCGCGCCGAGATCGCACGCGTCCGTGCGCGCATCCACGCCGACGTCGCCGCGCTGACGTCCCCCGGCGACACGCTGGTCATCCCCCTGCCCAAGATGACCCCCGGCGGGACCCGGTCCGCCTACTACGTCGGCGTCCGCCTGGTGGAACCCGACGTGTACCTGCTGGATGTGGGCGGGAATCGGCCCACGTTCCGCAGTCGCGAGGTCGTGGCCTTCCCGAAGTCGATGTCGGGCGTCATCGGAGACATCGCCGCCCCGACGAGGTACTCCATCCTCGGCCAGTTGGAGGCCCTGGTGGACAAGTACGGCGACCCCGTCGACCCGCAGGGACTGGAACGAGACCTAATCAACATCCGGGGCATCGTGTCCGAGGCCCGGCGGTACGCCGACGTCCCCGCCACGGTGAAGTCGTCCAAGAAGACCACCGTCCCCATCGACGCCGCCGCCCTGGCCGGGTGGCGGTACGCGGACCGGATCCCGGCGGACGCGGACGCCCGCCTCTCGGCGGCCGGGATGGGGTCGATCACCGTCGAACTGAACTTCAAGTCCCGCCAGACCATCAAGGGCCAGTGGGACCGGACCACGGCGACGCTGGAGGTCGACACCCCCACGTACTCGGGGTTGCCGTACCCGACGGACGTCGCGGCGTTCCGCGACGGGATCGACCGGATGCGCGCGACCATCCGGCACGAGTGCCAGCACGTCGGACAGGACGTGCTGCGGATCCTCGTCGGGCTGCCCGAGGTGGTGGGCGTGCCCCCCCGGGACATCCGCGACCCGGCGTACAACCCGTCCGGCACCAGCACGCGGACGCCCAACGCCCCCCGGCAGCGCCACGAACTGCGGGACATCGAGTTCTTTACCCGCATCCAGGACGAGGTCGACGCGTTCGTGCTGTTGTCCCGGCGCATCCCGCCCGCCGCCCGTCGCCGGGCCATGGAGGTGTGGACCGGCGTGGACCGTGGGGTCGTCCGCCGGTCCGAGTTCGGCATCCCGGTCGTGGTCCGGGACTTCTTCCGGGAGTTGCGGCTGGAGCAGTCCGGCAAGTGGCGGCGTGCGGTCGCCGAGTTCGTGGCCGGGGTCGAGGCGGCCGGCGTGCGCATCCCGTCCACCGGGCCGGTGCTGCCGTGATCCGCACCGCCGCCATGCCCCGCACGGGATCGTACTCGACCATCCGTTCGTTCCTGAACGTGTACCACCCGGTGTTCCACGCGGCGACGATGCGCCAGTTCCTGCGCAGCCTGCGCACGGGCATCCGGGCGGACGGGGTGTACCCCGAACTGAAGGGCGAGTCCGGCATCCCCCTGTCGAAGAACCTTGCGCACCTGGCGGGCAACCCGTACGGCCGCCCGTACATCATGGTCCTGGACCTCGACGCCATCGAGGGCCGCATGTCCGTCCTGGACATGGGCATCACCGACGACGTCGGGGGGTTCGTGCTGGCGGTGCGGGGGGTCATCCACCCGTCGTACATCCGGGGGGCGATCGTGGGGAACCGGATCTTCAACATGCGGTCCGTCACGTTCGTCCCGCCGGGTCGGGGCAGTCCATCCGTCACGGCCCCCCGCCGCACGCCGCCGGGCGGCGAGGTGCTCCGGTGAGCCGCATCCCCACCCCGTCCCGCGTCGACCTCGCGGCGGACATCGCGGATTCGACCCGGTACCCGCCCGGGTGGCGCACCCCGTACGTCCGGGGGAAGGGCACGGCCCCTCCCCCGGCGGACCTGTCCGATGCGTCCGACTGGTTCGCAGAGCGCGTCGTGGCGACCGAGGGCGGGTCCTACATCGCGGGCGTCCCCCCGATGGACGGGTCCGACGACGAGTTCCGCACCGCCGCGTTCGTGGCCATCCCGTCCGTCGCCGCCGCCGTGTCGCGGGCGATGGGGGACGGGGCCAAGATCACCGTGCTGACCGAGGGCACGGCGTTCGACCCCGACGGGGGCGGGAAGCCCCGCGACGAGTCCGAACTGGTCGCGGCCACCGTGTCCGGCGCGGCACGGAAGACCGGGGCGGCGGTCCCGTCGTTCGACACGTGGGACGACGACCCCGTGAACGTGTACGACCCGAAGTCCACCGTGTGGGACCGCCTCGCGGAGGCCACGGGGGACCGGGACGTCGCCCGCGCGGCCATCGCGGCGCGGATGCTGTCCGTCGGGGCCACGGTCGAGGACCTCCGGGACGTCGGCATCCTGGACGACGGGTCCGCCCCCCGGTTCGAGGAACTGACCGGCCGCAAGGTGCCGAAGAAGGTCACGGACGGGATCCGGTCGGACCTCCGTCGCATGGTCCACCCCCACGAGCACGACGGCGACCCCACGGTCGTGTCGGCGGTGTCGGCCCTGTACGACTCCATGCGGGCGTCGAACCTCCTCCGCAAGGTCCACGAGGTCGAACGCGACGGCGGGGTCGCCATCGCCGTCGTGCCCCCGTGGATGGGGTACGCCCTGAAGCCGGTCATCGCCCGCCAGAACAAGCGGGAACGGAACCGCCGCAAGCAGGCGTCACTCGACCTCGAGGGGGCGTGGGGCCTGAAACTGGCCGCCCGCAAGCCCTCCCGCAAGCCACTGGGGGACTGCTACGAGGCCGCCTTCAAGTTCATCATGGACGAGTGCCTGTTCACCCCGGCGAACGAGTCGAGGTACATCCTCGTCCACGCCGAGGTGATGGGGCAGGGACCGCTCGAAGGGAAGACGTTCGGCCACGCGTTCGTGGTGAAGGACAGGGCTGTCGTGGTCGACAGGTCGAACGGCAGGAACATCGAGATGCCCGCCTTCCTCTACTACGCAATCGGCCAGATCAGTGACATCGGGAACGAGCACCAGTACACGTGGGCAGAGGCGCGGGAGAAGGCGGCGAAGTTCGAGACGTACGGCCCGTGGGACCTCAAGACGCGGAGCGGCCTGTGAAGGACATCTTCGACCAGTCCAGCGCGAAGCGCGAACGCATCGACCCGGACATCCTGGACGCCCTGTCCGACGACATGGCCCGCACGGCGTCCATCGACCTCGAGATGGCGTGGGGATGGAACGCCCGCGTCGCCGCGAAGATCAGCGAGATCATGTCGGGCATCAACCCGAAGGTCGTGTCGGGTGCCAAGTCGGTCACCCCGAAGCTGAAGCGGGCCGACCCG
>Ga0315909_10005734_pt1 | contig 14140 bp, 13 predicted proteins | sample LakEriMetagenome_11_FD_203527 | JGI IMG/M metagenome (GOLD analysis project Ga0315909, IMG submission 203527) | Freshwater fungal communities from buoy surface, Lake Erie, Ohio, United States - Buoy 2 MA125 | ecosystem: Environmental > Aquatic > Freshwater > Lake | place: USA: Lake Erie, Ohio...
GAAGCCGTGCGCCTAATTCACCTTTCAAATACACGAACAATCCACCACCATTAGAAGCCTTCAAAAAGTGGGTAACCTTCAAGGCTATGAATTCGGGTGGAAACGAAAAGACGTTGGAGCAAATCGCTGACAAATATAGAAAGTTAGTGTTCATGTACGGAATCAAGGCCAAACCATTCGTACAACCTTACTTAACAGAAGATAAATTAAACGAATTAACGGAGAACATGGCCGAATATATGGCAGGCCAAGCCGTTGCAGTTCTATTACCAAAATGATATGGCAATAACAATAATAACCCAAGTAGATGAACCAAGGTATTCACCTGCTGGAAATCCGTTGGTGTACGTGGTTGATAGTGATAACAAGACCGAGCCTAACTTCCGATACGTTGCAAATGTTTCTATAAATGGAAACTTGGTAGCAAAGTTGAAAACTGTACCGAGCGTGACGAATAGCAATCGTGGAAGGTTCAACTTTCAGGAAATCGTGCGAGGTTACTTTGAAGTTACCCCACGCATTGCGGATGGTAGTATTGTAGCTTCCGAAAGTTTTGGATGCCCTACTCAATACATTGAGTTCGACGTTGAATTTGACGAAGAGTATACGGGTGGAAGTTCTGCTCCAACCGATGCGGAAACGACTATCATTTACAACGGTGCATGGACTGTTTTTGACTTTGCGCAATTTCCATACTTCAAAACTAATTATTGGATAGATAGCGATGCGGTAGATTTTAAATTACCATTGACAAACCGCCCACAATCAACCAAGGCAGTTGCTTCGGTAACGTACAACCAAAGCGGAAATCTTTATTTCCTTTGCAGTAAAGAACTTGACCCAAACATTGATTACATACGCTATCAATATTACGATTCCGAGAATGCGTTGATTCGTGAGTATTACATGCCAACAATCAATCACACGTCACACGCATCGAGCGAGGAAAACGAATATAATATGATTGCCGTTCCATTCATGCCTTTGGATGTGCGCAATTTAAGTTCAACTTTAACAAGTGATTCTCAAAGTGGCGATGTTGATTTTCCTGTTTCGCCGAATATCCTCGGCACGGGTTACTATACTGTTACTGGATTTCAAGATGAAGGAATTAACCAAGCAACTATTGAATACGTTGTACGGTTAACCGATGAGTGCCCACGATACGACTTTACCGAGGTGCATTTTGAGAATCAATTAGGTGGTGTTGATAGTTACGTGTTCACCAAGCCTAATCGAGAAAGGCAAAGCATTACAAGAGTTGAAGCGAGCCGTCCTTATTTGACGGATGGCTTTGAAGGTAATAGTGGTATTTATGGTGGTTACACTAACTTCTCCAAGTACAACGCCCAAGTAGATTATAACAAAGAGTTTACCGTTTCTTCCGATTGGTTGACCGATCAGGAATTTGAATGGTTAGCGCAAATGGTACGTTCACCACGTCTTTGGTTACGCAAGGCTTTTAATACCGACGAAGGTGTTGTTGATTACTTAGTTCCCATTTTGGTAACCGATACAAGCTACAACGTTTGGAAGCGTGACTTCGATCAACTTCACACGCTTACCATTACCTACAAATTTACCTTTGATGAATCCGTGCCGTTATGATAACAGAACTTTACATTGACGGCAAAAGATTGGATTTAAGCGACGATATTGATATTCGCTTAACCTATTCCATTACGGACATAGAAAACCCCGTAGAGCGCAAAGGAACGGTTAGTAGAACCATTGAAGTTCCAGGTACTCCAAACAACGACAACGTATTTGGTTCAATTTACCTATTTGATCAGTGGGTAATTGGCTTTGACCCGAGCGTGCGGGTTAATGCTTACGTGTTGCAGAACGGTATCGAAGTGTTTAATGGAATTGCTCAACTATTGGCGGTTAAAAGTGACGGTCAATTTAAGACGTACGAAGTTGGTTTGTACGGTGAGAATGTGAACTTGTTTAAGCAGTTAGGCGATAGCGAATTGACTGACTTAGATTTTAGCGAGTTGAATCACGAATGGGAAGGTGCGAACGTGGTGGATGCTTGGTTTAATTCGGTAGGCAGTACGGGCAATGATTACTATTACCCTGCGATCGATTACGGTCAAGCGAGTTTCACACGTACCCAAGCACCTGCACCTTATGCAGACGTGTTTACAACGGCTGATTTTTACCCTGCAATATCGGTAAAAAAGTACCTCGATAAAATTGTCAGCGGTGCGGGATTTACTTATGAAAGTGACTTCTTTACCTCGCAATGGTTTAAGCAGTTGATAGTACCGTATGGCGTTAGTGGTGTGCCTTACATTACCCAAGAACAAGCACAAAACAATTTGTACTGGATTAGATTGAATGGTGATTTGACGCTCAATAACTTAATTTTTCTTACTCAATTTCAGTTTGGCACTTCAACGCCAGCGCCTTATTTCAATGGTGGAAACTATAACACCGGCACCAAGAAATTTGTCGCTCCCGCTGATCGCACGTACAACTTCCAATTGCGCGTAACCGCTACCTTGGTTCAAAGCACTGGACCTACAACGCAAGTCCCTTTAACTTGTAACCTTTACAAAAATGGTGTTAGTGTTGGTCCTAACATGATAGTTCTTTGGGATGTTAACACACCAGCAAACACCACCATTACCCAAGATTTTTTCATTCAAGATACAGCGAGTGTTGGTGATCAGTACGAAATAAGATACACCGGTGGTGCGATTGGTTTTACAATCAACGTTGACAGCTCGAACACGTATTGGCTGAACCAACTTGCCGGCACTCCTAAGATGGAACCGGGCGATACCTGGGACATGAACGAAACGATCATTCCAAAGGTTAAGCAATCGGATTTCCTTATGTACTTGGTTCGTATGTTCAACTTGTTTATCATGCCGGACAAGTACGACCCGAAGAAATTGTACATCGAGCCGTTCTCGGACTTTTATGATACTTCAAATTACCTTGACTGGACTCCATTATACGACGTTGAGAAAGGCTACGAAGTTGTACCATGTGGCTACATGAACCCAAAGACGTACAAGTTCAGCTACAAAGATGCGGGCGGTTACTTCGAGAAACGATACCAAAGTGCGTACCAATCTAGTTACGGTTCACGGACCTACATTAGTTCAAACCAATTCAGCAATGGGGAACAAGCCGAGGATGTTGGTTTTGGCAATAGCGTAATGGTTGGATTTTCTCCAAGCCCACGCATTTACGCACGTTATTACGACATGGATAACAAAGGAACTGCGAGCGGTGGGGATGTTGAATTGAATGTGAAACCAGTCACTCCCAACCTTCGTATTCTTTACCACGAGTACATCCCATTTCCGAGCGACACCGAGTTTGTTTTCGAGGGTACTGAATACACCAGTTACCCGTATGCGGGTAATTTGGATAATCCGTATAACCCAACCTTTGATCTTTGCTTTGGTATTCCACGTGAGTTGTACTATCAATCCGATGAAACCACCGGAGCGATTTACCGGTACACCAATAACAACTTATTCAATCGTTTTTGGTTGGATTATGTCAACCTATACACGAACAAAGACGCGAAGAAAGTCAAGTTATTTGTACAGCTTACACCGGTTGATGTGTTGAACCTTGACTTCCGGAAACCGATTTATATCAATGGCACTCTGTTTTACTTGTTATCGGTAAACGATTACGATGCAAATAGCGACGAAAGTACTTCAATCGAACTTTTAAAAGTGTTGGATTTAGCACCATTTGAACCAACCGTATTTCAATTAACGGGCGGTACGGGTGCATTTATTTCAGACGAACCAAAACCCCAATTAATAACAGAATAATGGCAGACGTACAAAAGGATATAGTATTACGAGTTAAGAGCGAAACCGACCAAGCCACGGGGCAATTCAAGAACCTCAAACAAGAATTGCGCTCGATAGAAAACGAGTTAAATAAAATGGCTGCCGCAGGCCAAACAGGTACGGAAGCGTTTAGGAAATTGCAACAAAGAGCGGGGGAGGTTAAAGACCAAGTCGGTGATACCAAGAATGCAATCAAGGCTTTGTCTTCCGATACATTCCGACTGGATGCGTTCGCCCAAGGTGCGCAAGGTATTGCAGGTGGTTTTGCAGCCGCCCAAGGTGCTATGGCTTTGTTTGGTACAGAGAATAAACAAATTGAAGAAGCGATTAAAAAGACTCAGGGTGCAATGGCGTTGCTTCAAGGAGTAACCGCTATCACCAACGTATTACAGAAAGAAAGTGCGTTACGTTTGGCAATTGCCACAACTGCCCAAGGTGCATATACTGCGGTTGTCGGTGCGAGCACGGGAGCGATGAAAATATTTCGTATTGCCTTAGCTTCAACTGGTATCGGTGCGTTAGTTGTTGGTTTGGGTTTGTTGATTTCTAACTTCGACGATGTTAAGAAGGTGGTAATGAATTTGATTGCGCCCTTCGATGGAATCATTGCTAAGGTTCGGGATTTTCTAAGTACTATTTCTTTCGGGTTGATTGACGATGCCAGCACAGCAAAGACTAAGGCGAACGCTGAAAAATCGATGGATGCTATCAATAAATTAGCAAAGGCGAATGAATCCATTGAAAAGCAAATGCAACGTAATATCGATATTGCCAAAGCAAAGGGGAAAAATGATAAAGAGGTTTTTGACCTTGAAAAGCAGTTGCTTGAATTTCGTTTGAAAAATAACTATGCTGAACAAGAAGCTATTAAACGTAAAATACAAGCAGGAAATGCTACCGACGAAGAGCGAAAAAAGTTATTGGAGTTAGTACAAAGTGCAAGGGATTTATTGAAGGATAAGCAAGTACTTGAAATAAATTACACAAATAAAGTAAAGGAAGAAACTGCTAAACGTATTGCCGAGGCAACAAAAGAATCAGAGGCAAAGAAAAAAGAACTTGAAAAGCTAAGAAGTTACGAAGCGGAATACGAAGAGTTTTTGAAAAAGCAAAGGGAAAAGAACGCAAAGGATTTTCAAGATAGAACAAATAAAGAGTATGAAGATAGTATAAAGGCAAGTGATGGATACTATAACCATTTAATTGTTGGCGCACAAGTAAGCAACCAAGAAACTGAAAAACTTGAACTTCAAAAACTTGAAAACCAACTTCAAATTCAAAAGGACTATGGACTTTCAACCACTGAGATTGAAGACCAAATTGCATTGAAGAAAAAAGAAATCAAGGATAAAGAAGCGAAAGATGAAGCGGATTTGTTTGCCAAAAGGAAAGCAACCGCTATGGAATGGGCGCAGGTAACCATGGATGGATTGAACGCTTTAAGCTCGTTAAATGAAGCATTCTCCCGTAAAGATGTAGAGGGACAAAAGAAAGCCTTTGAGCGGGATAAAAAGTTTAAGATAGCTTCCGCAATTACAGCAACTGCAATGGGTGTGGCGCAACAATTGGCTGTACCACAAGACCAAATTACTGGGTTGAACTTTGCAAAAGCTGCGATCGTACTTGCAACGGGTGTGGCGCAAATTAAGAAAATTAGCGATACAAAATTTCAAGGTGGTACGCCTCCGACAATGAATAATAATGTAGGCGGTAATATACCTTCTCCATCTAACCAAGCTACCCAAACGGCAGGATTAGACGCTACCCAACTGCAATTAGATGCGCAAGGTAATTTGATGCAACAAAAAAGCGTACGTACCTACGTACTTGAAACGGATATTTCAGCAAAACAACAACGTTCAAAAAGACTTCAACAAACAGCAACACTTGGAAAATAATATGAATACTTACAACGATTTACCCGTTTATCAATTAGTGATAAACGAAACAGACGAAACGGGAGTTGATTATGTGGCACTCGTAAACACCCCAGCGATTGAACGCAACTTCCACGCCTTCAACAACCGACAACAATTTTCAGCGGATTCAGCACGCCGAATTATTACGGGTGCGTTAATGATCCCCAACCAACTGATTTACCGACGTGATGAAAAGATGGGTGAGTATTATGTAACCTACGACAAAGCTACGGTTGAAAAGATTGCGCTCAAATTCATGGCGAACCAGTACAACACCAACGTAAACGTAGAACACAAAACCCCGATTGATGGCGTGTTTATGTTCGAATCCTTTATTACCGATTCAAGCCGTGGTATCAACGCTCCCAAAGGCTTTGAAGACTGCGTGGAAGGGACTTGGTTTGGTTCGTACAAAGTCGACAACGACGACGCTTGGAAAGAAGTTGAGGCGGGGAATTTCCGAGGATTTTCCGTTGAGGGCGATTTCATTCACGCTCCGTACAAAGCGAGCAAACACGATTTGGAAGTAACATTGATTGACGAAATTTTAGCGTTGCTATAAAATTTTCTGTCACTTTTTTAACCCTTCCCATTACATAAGTATAAACTTTTACACATGGATATTAAAGCTGAACTTTTAAAGATTAAGAGTTACTTGATGTCTTCTGAAACACCCGTAGAACCAACACCCCAAGCGTTCGCAATGTACGACTTGGAAGGTGGTGGTCAAGTTAGCATCAATGGCGAAATCGCAGTTGGTGCCGATGTTATGGTAATTGACGGAGACGGTAACGAAGTACCTGCACCTGATGGCGAACACGTTTTGGTTGGCGTTGCTAAAATCAAAACCGAGGGAGGTAAGATTGTAGAAATCATGCCTATCGAAGAAGAGCCATCGATTGAAGTAGAAATCGAAGCGGGCGAAGAAATGGCTGAGGCTGAACCGATGCCAGACCACGCAATGGAAATGGAATCAATGAGCGAGCGTATCACCAAATTGGAAGGTATGTTAGCCGATTTGATGACTCGCATGGATGGAATGGGTAAGGCTACGGAAGCGATGACTGCCGTGGTTGAAGTGATTGCAAGCGCACCGACTGCGGAAGTGAGCAAGCCTGCTTCATTTACCTACATCAACCCCAAAACCTCGCAAGAGAAAAAATTTGAAAATCTTTTAAACGCATTAAATAAATAAAAAATGAGTTACAATTTAGCTGGGTTAAGTACTTATACTAATCAACAAACCCTACCCCTAATTACCAAGTCGTTATTCGACGCTCGCACCGTTTCTTTGATCACAAAGCAAGTAGGTGTTAAGTATGTTTCTGCTTTGAACTTGATGGATACCACAACTGCCTTCACCTATGGCAACACTTGTGGATTCAACGGATCAGGAAACACCACCGATTTCACACAGCGTTCTTTGACTGCGGTTCACACCAAGGTTCACGAAGCAATTTGCCCTAAGGCTTTGGAGCAGTACTGGATGCAGACCCAATTAACTGCGGGTTCACGTCCTACCACCATTCCATTCGAACAGGCTTATGCTGAACAGAAAGTTAAGTCAATCCAAAAATCTTTGGAAACTGCGGTTTGGCAATCTGATTCTACCGTAACCGCTGGTGCAATGGATGGATTCGCTAAGATTTTCGCTGATGCTTCCGTTAGCAATTTGAACTCAGGCAGTTTAACTTATGCTTCTTTGTTGACTGCTTCAAATGCTATTTTGTTGTTGAATCAAATTGAATCAGGTTTGCCCGCTGATATTCGTGGTTACGACGACGTTGTTATTTTCTGCGGATTGGACGTATTCCTTCGCATTAAGCAGGCGTTGGTTGCTGAAAACTACTTCAATATTTCTTACTTGAACGGAGTTGAAAGTTTTGAATTAGTATTGCCAGGTTCTAACATCAAGTTGATTGCCGTTAACGGATTGAATGGTACTTACGATTTGTACGCAGGTCGTTTGGCTCACTTCATCTTCGGCACTGACTTGTTGAACGAAGAAGAGCGTTTCGAAATCTTCTACGCAAAAGAAGCTGATGAAGTTCGTTTCGTAGTTGAGTTCAAGGCAGGTGTTCAAATCGCTTTCCCTGATCAAATGCGTCGTTTCATGATGTTAGCATCTTAATCAACTGATTGAACTATTAACCAAGGGGTGGGTATAAACGCCCACCCTTTTTTTTGAACAAATAAAAAAATAAAGATATGGCATGCGCATTAACCGCAGGATACACACTCGCTTGTAAAGACAGCGTTGGTGGATTAAAAAAAGTGTACTTAGAAAATTTTGCAGATATTACCTATGGGGCAGTTACTGCTGGGGTAATTTCAACTATTACGGGTTCAATGTATTTGTATGAACTGCCAATGAACACGGCGCAGTTTACAGAAACTGTTACCTCTTCGGTTGAAAACGGCACTACTTTTTACCAAACAGAATTAACCATTGTTCTTCCAAAATTGACCGCAGTACTTCGCAATGAGTTGAAGCTATTGGCTCAGGCGAAATTGGCAGTTGTTGCTGAGGATCGCAATGGGACAAAATGGGTTCTTGGTTTGGAAAATGGTTGTTACTTAACCACTGGAACTTCCGCTACTGGTACGGCTATGGGTGATTTGAACGGAATGACTTTAACGTTCACCTCAATGGAGAAAGATCCAATTGTTGAAACCTCGGCTACGATTACCGTTCATTCATAAACCTACCTACTTTCCATAATTTGAGGGGTGCGAGCGATCGCCCCCTTTTTTTATTCGTTACATTTTTGGATTTGCCCATTATATAAGTATGCAATTACTAACTGCGAACGCCACGAATAGATTGTTTTTCACCGCTACCGAGAACATGGTTAGCGGTTTATGGTGTTACTTGAACATCCACCATGTTGCGACAAATACAGATTACTTTTATGCTTTTGAAAAGGCTTCCAATCTTTCTGCATTTACTAACCGTGTTGATTGTTGGGATGTTGCTATTGGTGATATACCCAGCGGTCAATGCCTATATACGATTTACGAGGGCAATGCAGGAGCGACGGGAAAAACTGATGAGGAAATTTTGAGGGTGTTGGAAGTTGGATTGTACGAAGTTTTAGCATCCGAGGTTGCTGATATTGTTTTCAGTGCTAACGATGTTACCTATATTGAACCGAATTTATGACGGCAAGAAGAGAAAAAAAGAAGTACGGACTACCGAAAGAGGGCGTTGTTTTCAAGCAAGATTTTGAAAGCAAGTTACCCGAATACAAGGTAGTTAACGGAAAAGATTATGTGATGTACGGGGAGAATAACCGCTACCCTGATTACTTGTTGGAAATGTACCAACGTTCAGCAAAGCACAACGCTATTGTTAACGGAAAGGTGAACTATATCACGGGCAAAGGGTTTACGTACGATGCTACGAAAGTACAAGGTGAGCAGTTAGCTGAATTGAACAAGCTAATGGATAACCCCAACCCTTACGACGACTTGGACGATATCCTTTACAAAACCACGTTAGATTTCGAAATCTTCAATGGCTTTGCGTTGGAGATTGTTTGGAACTTGCAAGGTCGTATTTCACAAATCGCACATAAGAACTTCGGTAACATTCGGCGAACTCCCGAGGGCGATAAGTTTTATTACGCTGATGAATGGAAGGAATTTGGCGAACCCGAAGGACTTTGCACTTACGAGCCATTCAACCCTGAAAAGAGGTTAGGCAAACAGCTTTATTACTATTGCAGTTACGCTCCGAGCGTTCGATATTACCCCGTGCCCGAGTATTTGGGAGCGTTGGCGTACATTGAAACCGATGCGAGGATAGCAAACTATCACGTGAACAATCTACGCAATGGCTTCTTAGGTGGTTTCCTTTTCAACTTCAACAACGGAGTACCGAGTGACGAAGAACAACGGGATATTAAAAGGCAGTTGTTGCGCCAAATGAAGGGCGATGACGGCGAAAGAATCGTGGTGAACTTCAACGATACGCAGGACACTGGCTTGAAAATCGAGCCGTTGAACGCTAACGACTTGGATAAGCAGTTCAATATCTTGAATGAAACCATCCAAACCGAAATCTTTGTGGCGCACCGTGTTACTTCACCCATGCTTTTCGGTGTACGTACTTCGGGTCAACTTGGTGGGCGTGGTGAATTGATTGAAGCGTATGAGTTATTCAAAGCGGTTTACGTTAACGACCGAGTGCAAAAGTTGGAGCGAGTATTTAACTACTTGTTTTCCTTCAATGGTTTGGCAGTTTTAGAAATTGAACCTACCGATCCAATCACCGAGCGTTTGAGCGAAAATTCGTTGGTGCAAATTATGACCAAAAACGAACTTCGAGAAAAGGCGGGATTACCACCCATTGAAGAAATCGATCCTGCGAAGGAAGCGCAAAACTTTAACCACGTTGAATTTCGCAAAGAGAAACAAGAGTTAGAGTTGTTTCAAAAGTTCGGGGTAGATAGCGGTTCATTCGTTGAATTGAAAGCACGCCCGATGCGTTACGGGTTTGAACTCATGGAGCAAGAGTTCGCCAGTGAATACGCTGAATTGGATGCCGAAATCTTGAAGCTAATCGAGAAAGACCCCGCCATCACCTCCGACAAAATCGCTGAAAAAACGAAGCAATCAATCAAGGTAATTTCAGACCGTATCAGCGCACTTATCGAAGCGAAGGCTATCAATATACGTGGAGCGTTAAAAGAGCTTGGTGAGTCTGCAAAGGACTTTATTAAGCCACGCAACCCCGATGGTGTGCCGTTGGTTCAGGTGATGTACAAATACGACGTACTTCCCGAATATGGTCCGCAAAAGCTGATCAGCGGAAGCCGTGAATTTTGCGTGAAAATGATTGAACTCGGTAGGTATTACACCCGTGAGGACATCAACCAAATTTCCCAAATCATGGGTTACTCCGTTTGGGAGCGAAAAGGTGGTTGGTACACGAAACCTGATAGCAACCAACACTACCCTTCCTGCCGTCACACTTGGATGCAAGTACTTGTAAAACCGAAAGCATGAGCCAAAAAGCATTATTCATAACCGAGAAACAACTCAAAGATGCTTCGTTAATTAACGAGAACGTGAGCATGGTAAAATTACGCCCTACGGTAATTATGTGCCAAGAGATGCACATTCAACCGATTATTGGAAGCGACCTTTACAAAGAATTGCAAACGCAAATTATTGCCAACACATTGACGCAAGAAAACGAGGACTTGTTAAGCGATTACATTCAGCCATGTTTGCAGATGTTTGTTCAAATGGAGTTCCCGATGGCGTTCGGTTTTCAACTGCGTAACAAAAATGTTGAGCGTGGCACTGATCAAAACAGCACACAAGCGAGCGTTGGAGAATTGCAACGTTTGATTGATTACTACCGTAGTAAGTCGGAGTGGTACGCTGAACGCATTACACGTTTTATCTTAGCGAATTTAACCGATTACCCCGCCTATCAAACACCGACGGCATTTATCGATACCATTTACCCAAACAGACGTAACTACACCTCTGGTTTGGTGTTGAACAACAACCGTTGTTGTGGTGATTATGCCAAACGTTACCAAGCCGATTTTAACAGAGATTGCGATTGCTATTAATATGAGCGCACACAAAAAGAATCAAGACAAATTACGGGTTTATTTAGAGAAAAATGCAAAGTTGGAACACGATAAAAAGAAGCCTTCGGGAGTTCGCAGAAACGCACCCACTCGTTAATTCGTTTGGGACGGGCAATATACTTGACCCCGATAGCGCAAATATTACCAACTTCGTAAGTCCTGCGGTTGATCGCATTTATTACCCGTTGGTTTTCGCTACGTTGGAAGGTTCACGATTTGCCACTAACTCCGTACAATTTTCGGTGGGGTTGGTGTTCATGGATAAGGTTGAGGAATCGCAAAAGGTAGCAGACCGCCCAACGGGATCGGATGCCTTGGATTTTCAGACGTTACAACCCGATGAGGTGATGAGCGATATGACTCAACTTGCAGGGGATTTCATGATTAAGTACCAACGTACATTTGGCAATGACTTTGATATTACTGCCGATGCGAACGTGGATTACTTTGTTGATCGGTTTGGCGATCGGGTGGCGGGATGCCGTGCCGTGTTAACCTTCAACGTTCCTTTGGCGTTATCTATTTGCGAAATACCAACGCAGGCTAACCCTGATATTTGTTATTACGGAGCGGTTGAAGCGACCATTGATATTGACCTTTACGATGGAAGTGAGCAAGCCGTTGCACCTAACCAACCGTTTGAATTGGTGTTCGATGGTGGGGCGGTTAGCAATATGTTTTTGTGGTTTGCCGTTCCTTCGGCTTATAGCCTTTCGCACTGGTTTAGAAGTGCGTTTGACCAAGGGAACTTCCTCGATTTATTTGAGGTTTACGATACCCAAGACGGGTACACAATTTATGTAACAAGGTGGCAAACGGAAGCCACTGCACCAATGACTTTGCAATGATTAGATTAAGCGATAACTTAGAAGTAAACAAGCCAGCACCCGTTGACGATCGATTAGGTGTTTTCAGTTCAACCGCTTCGGCTTTGGCGTATATTGCCGAGGATAGGCGGTATATTGGATTGACTTTAATAGTTGATACTGGTAGCGGTGCTACCGAGTATTGGTTCGAGAATGGCGTTGAAGATGGCGATTTGGTTGCTAAGAGTGGCGGTGGCGGTGGTGGTTTCAACTGCGCTGATCTTTTGACTTGTACGGATTTCACCGACTTGCAAACCGATGTATCCAATTTGCAAACCGACATTTTAGATTTAGTGCCTTACACGGGAGCGACGCAAAACGTTGATCTTGGAACGTACAATATAACTGCCGATCAGGTCAATTTGAACGTAACGCCTACGGGAACGTTAGCGGTGGGAGGGACGCAATGGAATAACACGATTGGAAGTTCAGAAACACTTTTGAAAGGTGGTTCGGTTACTTTGAAGAATGGCGTTGATTTAGTCGCACGGGTGGTGAATAAGGTAAACCCAAACACCACACTAACCAAGGCATCCTATCAGGTGGTGAAGGTAGCGGGTGCGCAAGGGCAAAGATTGGCGGTTGAGTTAGCGAGAGCAAACAACGACCTAAATTCAGCCGATACGCTCGGGATGGTAATCGAAACCATTGCATCCAACCAAGAAGGATTTATTCTAACCGTTGGACAAATTGAGAACATCAACACCACGGGAAGCTTGCAAGGTGAAACGTGGGCGGATGGGGACGTGTTGTATCTAAGCCCAACAACTGCGGGAGTTATTACGAATGTGAAGCCAAACGGGTTGACGGGGCACATCGTGGTAATCGGTTACGTTGAATACGCTCACGCAAACAACGGAAAGATTTACGTTAAAATCATGAACGGGTGGGAATTAGCGGAACTTCACGACGTGTATATAAACCCCGCTACATTAGCGAATAGGAATGCGTTGATGTACAATAGCACATCACAACTTTGGGAAAATAGACCTATTGCCATTGCAGATTTACCGACTACTGTTCCTTATGGTTACACTGCTCCCATTGCATCAATTGTTTCGGGTGGTGTTATTACTGAAACACAATTAACTACGGTAACAATCCCTGCGGGAGCGTTTAAAAGTGGGGATAGTATTTTAATTACAATTTGGGGAACAAGAACCACGGGCGCATCAAGTGGCGTTAATAGTACAATTTCGTTAAGAGTTACAAATACATCAGGTGCGCAAATGATGACCAACCTAACGGGCAATAGGCATCAAAACTTTACCATTACAGGGCGTGTGCTATCTGATACATCAATCATTTGGTGGCAAAACTCACCAACGACAGCGGCATTAACGACCACCGTACCGAGTCTTTTAAATACTGGATTTACAATTTCAATCGGTTTGATCCGTACAAATACCACGGATGAATTCACGTTGTACAATGCAATCATTCGCAAATATTCTTAACATGAAATACTACTATTCAGACGAAGCGCAAAGTCCATTTATTGAAGTGGAAAGCAAAGATGATTTGATTAAATACCCTGAAAAGATGTGGTGGGAAAGTGAAGATGGGGTTGTTTTAACCATGATAACAGAAATACCATGAAGCAGTTACTCCATGATTTAGGTATCAACCTCGGCTTGTCATTTGCTGGCTTTGCAGGTTCGCTTGTAATGATCGGGAAGAAGGAATTTTCGTGGAAGAAAGCTTTGGTGAGTATTCCCAGCGGTGTGTTTTCTGCTAACTACTTAACGCCTATTGTGGTCGATGGGTTAGGAATGGAAGGCGGGAATGCTGAGTACGGCATTGCGTTTATCATGGGTTACTTGGGACTTAAAGGAACTGAAATTTTTGCAACTAAATTTATGAATAATGAAAAACTTGAAAAATCTTCTACCGAAAAAGGCAAATGAAATGGATCTTAT
>Ga0315909_10005737_pt1 | contig 14132 bp, 12 predicted proteins | sample LakEriMetagenome_11_FD_203527 | JGI IMG/M metagenome (GOLD analysis project Ga0315909, IMG submission 203527) | Freshwater fungal communities from buoy surface, Lake Erie, Ohio, United States - Buoy 2 MA125 | ecosystem: Environmental > Aquatic > Freshwater > Lake | place: USA: Lake Erie, Ohio...
CGATTTGGCATTGATGAGCAGTGCATCGCACTCGGTGTTGTTCTTGCAGCCCTTGAGGTGCTTGGGGATGTGAACCTGACCACGGTAGGTCGAGCGACCGGTGCCGACGGAGATGGATTTAGATACTACGTTGCTAGTAGTTTCATCAGCGGCGTGGATCATCTTCGCTCCGGTATCCTGGTGCTGGCCGGTGTTGGCGAGCGCGATGGAAATGACCTCGCCGCGGGCGCGACGTCCTTTCATGACCACGCCGGGGTATTTCATCGTCAGGCGCGAACCGATGTTGCAATCGATCCAGCGCACTTCCGCATCCTCCATGGCGAGACCACGCTTGGTGACGAGGTTGAAAACGTTCGACGACCAGTTTTGCACGGTCACGTACTGGATTTTTGCGCCCTTGAGCGCGACCAATTCGACCACGGCCGAGTGCAGCGTGGCGGTCTCGAATTTCGGCGCGGTGCAGCCTTCCATATACATCACTTCCGCGCCTTCATCGGCGATGATGAGCGTGCGCTCGAACTGGCCGAACGACTCGGAATTGATGCGGAAATACGCTTGCAGCGGCTGCTTGAGTTTCACGCCCTTGGGGATGTAAATGAACGAGCCACCGGAAAACACCGCCGAGTTCAGCGCGGAAAACTTGTTGTCGCCGGTGGGAATGACTTTGCCGAACCAAGGACGGAAAATTTCCTCATGCTCCTTGAGACCTTCCGTGGAGTTCACGAAGATCACACCCTGCTTGGTCAGCTCTTCCTTGACGTTCGAGTAGGCCGCTTCCGAATCGAACTGCGCCTCCACGCCGGCGAGGAACGCACGCTCTTGTTGGGGGATGCCGAGACGCTCAAAGGTTTCTAACACATCCGCCGGCACATCATCCCAGGAACGCTTCGGTTTCTCCCCATCGGAGAGGTAATAACGGATCTCATCAAAGTTGATGTTGTTCAGATCCTCGGTGGCCCAGTTCGTGGGCATGGGCTTGTCGCGAAAAACTTTCAGCGCACGATGGCGGAACTCACGCACCCACTGCGGATCGTTTTTCACGTCGCAAATGTAGTCTACGGTCTTTTCCGTAAGACCGCGCCCGGCATCAAACTTGTTGCGTTCGGGAAAGGTGAAGTCGCCGATCGAGCGATCGATATTGACGGCTTCGGCGGTTTCTTGGTCGAGAGTTTCTGGGAGAAGATCGAGGGACATGGCGGTAGAAAGTTGCGATGGATATCAGTTCAGGCGGGTGCCAATTCTTTGAGGAAGTCGTAGCCGTTTTCCTCCAGCTCCAGGGCGAGCTCGGGGCCGCCGGAGCGCACGATCTGACCAGCGGCCATGACGTGAACGTAATCGGGAGCGATGTAATCGAGCAGACGCTGGTAGTGGGTGATGAGCAGGAATCCGCGCTCGGGAGAACGCATGGCGTTGACGCCTTTGGCCACGATTTTCAGGGCATCGATGTCGAGGCCGGAGTCGGTCTCATCGAGAATGGAATACCTCGGCTCCAGCATCATGAGTTGCAGGATTTCATTGCGTTTCTTCTCCCCACCGGAGAAGCCTTCATTCACCGAGCGGGCCGTGAATTTGCGATCCATCTCCAACAAATCCATTTTTGCGTAGAGGTTTTTGTAGTAGGCCACGGCATCGATGTCCTGTCCCTTGGGAAGGCGGGCTTGCAGCGCGGCGCGGATGAAATTCGCATTCGAAACTCCGGGAACCTCGGCAGGATACTGGAAGGCCAGGAACACTCCCGCACGCGAGCGCTGGTCGATGTCCATTTCCAGAAGATCAATGCCATCGAGTGTGACGGAGCCGGCGGTGACGACGTAGCTTTCGTGACCGGAAATGACTTTGGAGAGGGTCGATTTGCCCGAGCCATTGGGGCCCATGATGGCATGGACTTCGCCGGCGGGGATTTCCAGATTGACTCCATTGAGGATGGGTGTGCCGTCTTCAAGGGTGGCGTGCAGATTTTCGATGAGTAGGGACATGGTGGGAAGTGTGGAGTGTGGAGATTAATGGCTGGCGATGGTGCCGCGCAGGGTGAATTCGATGTTGGAAACGGTGGTGCCGGGAGGCAGATCGAGGAAGTCTTCCAATCGGATGCCGGGCTTGAAGGCGACGTCGAGAATCTTTCCGGAAGATTGATCATGAAAGTGGCCGTGCTCGTGAAGATTCGGGCAGTAGCGGCAGGATTCGCGATCAAAGTGGACTTGGCGGATGATGCCGTGCTGGGTGAGTGCTTCGAGGCAGTTGTACACCGTAGCCAGGGAAATTTGTGGCAGTTTGTCTTTTACATCGAGAAATACATCCTGCGCCGTTGGGTGAACGCGCTTCGCCATCAACGAGCGATACACTTCCCGGCGTTGGCGGGTCATGCGCAGGCCGTTGATTTCCTGAGGAAAATCCTCCTGTTCGTTCGAGTTGTCAGAGTTGCTAACCATGGTGGGCGGCGGAAAGCTAGCCCAACATTGCCAGAAATCAAGAATGATTCTTATTTTTATTCTAAATTGTTCCCATTCTCAGTAACCGCGCCAAAAACTCAAGGCGCAGGCCACCACGGCGACGCCGTAGAGCAGACCGGCACCGCAGCATCCCTTCCAGCGGCCGGGCGTAGCCGATACCCACGTGACCGCATCGCGGAAAAGATAGGGCATGCCCACGGAAAACAAAGAGACTGTGATGAGCGCGTAAGTCCATAGCGGAATCAGCAATCGGCTGCTCGGATCGCGCAGGAAGGCGGCATCGAGCAGTGGCTGCGCCACCAGCAAACCCAGCAAGCCAAAGGCTCGCACGGAGAGGAACTCGGTGATGGACATCGCCACCAGCACGAACAAAATCGGCATCAGCAAGCGCAGGATGGGCTTGGCCGCGTTGAACTCCGTCATATCCATCGCCAGAAAACTGATAAAGCCCTTGTTTTGCGGCGCGATCAGCAACCAGAACCACAGCATGCCTATGCCTAACAACAGCTGCCCCAGTTTCTGATTGCGCGGAAATTTCCGTAAAAAATTCTGGCTCGCTTCTGATTTGAGAAGCAGGAAAGCGTGCAGCACGATGAGAAACACGCCCAGCACCATGCCTGTGGGAAACAGTTGCAAGCGTTCATAGAGATGCATCGAAGTGCTCATGTGCGGCTGTTCATAGGGAAGCCCCCCTCCCAGCGCAAGCCAAATCAGAAGCCCGCCCCACGATCCACTCAGCGGCTCAAGGTATCCTGCCAGACCAGAGTAAAACCGGCAGCATTCAAAATCGAGGCGGCAAACTCCAGATCATCCACATGCATCGCCAACAACGAGTAGCCCTGATAGACCGACAGCAGCGGATAGCAAAAATCGATGTTCGTCTCCGCCACCATCAGGTGATCCAGGCATTGCAGCAAATTCGGCCCGGCTTCTTTCAGCTCCACCACCAGCAATTCACACACCGTGTGAGGAATGCCTTTTTCCAAAAACAACTGCTCGGTCGTCTCCGGATCACTGACCACGATGCGTGCGATGGTGGCATCGCGGGCGTCCTGCACGCTCAAGCCCAGCACTTCGATCGCCGTGCCGCGCAGCATTTTCACCAGCGCCGCCAGGGCACCCACACGGTTCTGCAGCATCACGGAAAATTGAATGACCGGAGGTCCGTGATTGATGGTTTGCGCTGCCATGACCCGAGGAAACTACCATTTTCCGTGTGTCATGGGAAGAGCGATTGTCGCGACTCAGCGATTCGCCGCCAGTAACAGGGCGCCGATGATCCCCGCTTGCTGACCGAGCGCCGGGGCCGTGAGCCGCGCGCCGATATTTTCGAAATACCCGGCGCTGCATGCATCCAGCATGGCCGATACTCTGGCATGCAATCCCGACGCCTGCGAGACGCCACCTCCCAAAATCAGGCACTGCGGCGAAACCATCGTGCAAGCCGCATACAGTCCCTGCGCCAGATAAAAGGCCTGCATCTCCCAGGCCGCATGCCCCGCAGGCAACAGGTGCGCGGGCTGGCCCCAGCGTTGTTCGATCGCCGGACCGCTCGCCAGACCTTCCCAGCAATCGCCATGATAGGGGCAAACGCCGGCAAAATCATCGTGCGGGTGACGCCGCACCAACAAGTGCCCCATTTCCGGATGCAAGGTGCCGTGCACCAATCGACCACCGCAGCACAGCCCCGCTCCGATGCCCGTGCCCACCGTCAGATACAAAGCATCCCTCATCCCACGCGCCGCGCCGCGATCCATTTCCGCCAGCAAAGCCGCCTGCACATCGGTATCCAGAGTCAGCGACACATCCGACAGATGCTCAGAAAAATACCGCACCAGAGAAAACCCCTGCCACGCCAGTTTGGGCGTCGTCAGGAAAGTGCCGTAATCCTCGCGTGCGCGATCCAACCGAATCGGCCCAAAACTGGCAATGCCCAGCCGCTGAAACGAAGCTCGCTCCCGCCACCATTCCAGTGCCACGCCCAGAGTTTCAGCGGGCGTCGTGGTAGGAAAACGATGCTCTTCGAGAATCGCGCCACTCGCATCGCCCAGCGCCACCACCGTCTTGGTGCCGCCCAGCTCCATCGCTGCGAACACTTCACTCATGCACGCACCTCAGCCAACGCACTGCGTTTGCGGCGCAGGCCTGCTACTTTTTTCCAAAGCCAGCGAGTGAGAATGATGCACAAAATCACAAAGACTACGAACACCACCAAAGCCACCGCCGGAGCCACCGCCATCAGCCCCAGACCTCCAAGGACCAGCCCATCCTCCGCCACGCTCGCCACACTGTTCGATACCGGTTCCGGCGAGGCATTCAGCACCAAGCGCGCACTCGCCTTGGTACTATGCGTGGCCAAGGCCGCACTCCCCGCGCACAAGGCAGCGATCACCATCAAGACCGGATCCAGATCGCCCATCGCCGTCAACGCGAGAAAAATCGCACCCGCCGGGCGGATCAACGTATGCACCGCATCCCACGTGCTGTCCACCCACGGCACCTTGTCCGCAAAAAATTCAATCGCAAACAGTGCGAACGCCACCCCCAGCACCCACGGATTCCCCAACACCGCCAGATGCTCGTAGGGCCCCGCCAGCTCGATCCAGTGGAAACGCAAGGCCATCCCCACGACAAACACCGTGAGGTAAAGATTCAGTCCGGCCAAGGTCGCCAAACCAAAGGCAATGCCAAGCTGATCCATGAGTTGCATGCCCGTCAGTATGCCACATCAAATACCAAAGTCGATGACAAAGCGCAGGGCGCACTTTTTTCTCGCAGTCCCCGCCTCTTGTGGCATCTTATCTACACAACGTTATGAACCGCCGCCACCTCCTCTCGCTCCTTCCCGCCGCAGCTGCCGCTACCGCCACCCGCTCCTGGGGTAAGGCGCTCGATACCGCCATCGTCACCGAGGCCGGCTTCACCATCGCCGTGCAGTGCTGGTCGCTGAAAAAATTCAGTCTGTTCGAAGCCATCGAAAAATCCGCCCAGGCCGGTGCGCAGGGCGTGGAAATTTTCGCCGGACAAGTCCTCAGCCCCGAGCACAAAAACATCAAAGTCGGCTCAGGCATGCCCGCGGACATGGTCAGCGCCATGCAAGAACACGCGAAAAAGCACAACATCGCGATTGTCAACCACGGCGTGGTCGCCGTGCCGAACAACGAGGCCGAAGCGCGCAAACTGTTCGAATTCGCCAAAACCCTCGGCCTCTACGGCATCACCACCGAGTCCATCGGCTCCATCGATGTGTTAGAGAAACTCGCCAAAGAATACGATATCAAAGTCTGCTTCCACAATCATCCAAAACCCACCGCGCTGTGGAATCCGGATACGATTCTCAAAGCCATCGAAGGTCGCCACGCCAATCTCGGCTTCTGCGCGGACCTCGGCCACTGGGCCTCGTCACAACTCGACCCGCTCGAGGTCATCAAAAAAATCGCCCCGCGCGTCCATGCCTTCCACATGAAGGACCGCGCCAGCATCACCGGCCCCACGCACGATGAAATTTTCGGCAAGGGCATCGTCAACCTCACCGCCATTCTTGATGAAGTGCGCAAGCACGGCTTCAAGGGCAACGTCACCATCGAGTACGAGCACAACTGGGACAACAACGTGCCGGACATCACCGGCTGCGTGCAGTACCTGCGCGACTACTCGAAGAAAAAAGCATGAGGATGCCAGCGTGCGATCGTGGGTGAAACGGCACAGGGCGTCATCATACGCGTCACAAAACTAACGGAGACCAGCCTGATCGTACGCTGGTCCACCGCCGAGCATGGCATCATCGATACCGTCGCCAAAGGAGCGCGCAAACCCGGCAGCCCCTTCGCCGGTAAGGTCGATCTTTTTTTCGGTGCCGAGATCGGCTGGCAGCGCTCGCGTCGCAGCAAGCTCCATCATCTGCGCGAGTGTGCCGTGCGGGACTTTCGCGAAGGTCTGCGCCGCGATTATCCCACGACCCTGCTTGCCGGTTATTGTTGTGGTCTGATCGATCAAGTTTCAGAGCCGGATCACCCGCAACCGGAAATGCACGATCTCTTATGCCGGGCGCTCAACCACCTGCAGGAAAACGGAGCCAGCCTGCGGGCACTGCGCCACTTCGAGCGCGAGCTCGCCCGCCTGCACGGCGTCGGCCGCGACCGCGGCGACGCCTACACCGAGCTCGCCGAAATCGGCGCCAGCCTCCCCCAACTCCGCAGCGATCTGCTCCAGCGATTGCGATAACGTAGCGCTTACGATTCTTCCTCGTTCGTTGTGGTTTCTTCGTTCGGAAGCTCCTCCTCTGACGGTGCTTGTTCGGCGGCGTCGCTGCTGCTGTCTTCGCCATCGGGGATGACCTTGGCGATGTCTTGGAGAGTTTCGCCTTCTTTCATCGTCAGCAATTTCACGCCTTGCGCGTTGCGGCCGGTTTCGCGAATGGTGCTGACTTTGATCCGGATGCTGAGACCGGTATTGGTCATGAGCATGAGTTCATCATCTTCCTGCACCGTCACAGCACCAACGACGTTACCAGTTTTCTCGGTGACTTTCATCGTGATGATGCCTTTGCCGCCGCGCGATTGCAGGCGGTATTCTTCAAAGGCGGTGCGTTTTCCAAGGCCGTTCTCGGCGGCCACTAACAAGGTGCTGCCAGGAGTGACGAGTGCGAGACTGACGACGTAATCGCCTTCTTCCGGACGGATGCCCCACACGCCGGTGGCGGTGCGGCCCATGCTGCGGGCTTGTTCTTCGTGGAAACGGATGCTGATGCCGTGGCGCGTGACGAGCACGCATTCATCGTTGCCGGTGGTGAGGCGCACGCCGATGAGTTCATCGCCTTCTTCGAGATTGATCGCATTGAGACCGGCTTTGCGGTAGTTCCGGTAATCGTTGAGCGGCGTTTTTTTCACCAGGCCGACTTTCGTCGCAAACAAGATGAATCCGGCTTCATCGCGGAAGGTGATGTCGTTGTTGTTCTCATCGGTGACGCGTTCGAGGCGCAGCAGAGCGGCGATTTTTTCCTCGGGCTGAAGATTAAGCACATTGCGGATGCCACGTCCTTTCGCAGCGCGCGAGCCTTCGGGGATGTCGTAGACACGCTCGACATACACGCGGCCGGTGTTGGTGAAGAACATCAGGTAGTCGTGCGCCTGGGTGGAGAACAGATGCTCGATGAAATCGTCTTCCTGGTCACCCGCAGTGCGTGTTTCCATGCCGCGCAGGCCTTTGCCGCCGCGCGCCTGGACGCGGAATTCGCTGGCGGGGGTGCGCTTGATGTAGCCGCGGTGCGTGAGCGTGACGATCATCGAATCGTTCGCGATGAGGTCCTCGATCGCGATCTCGCCTTCGTCGGGAAGGATGGGGCAGCGGCGGGGTGTGCCGTATTTTTCGCCGATGGCGCGGAGCTCGTCCTTGATGATGGTGAGCACGCGGACCTCGCGGGCGATGATGTCCATGAAGTCGATGATCTCGGCGAGCACGTTGTCGTATTCTCCCTTGATCTTATCGCGCTCCATGCCGGTGAGTTGATAGAGGCGCAGTTCGAGGATGGCGTTGACTTGTCGCTCCGAGAAAACGTAGGTGTCACCCTGCACGGAGGCTTGCGAGCGAATGAGGATGCCGAGGCTCTCTGCGGTAGCGACCGGGAACGTGTAGGCAGCAAGGCGCTCGCGCGCTTCATCGCGGTTTTTCGAGGATCGGATGATGTGGATGAAGTCATCGAGGTGGCCGAGCGCGAGCAGATAGGCCTCCAGGTTCTCGGCGCGGTCTTCCGCCTTACGCAACAGGTATTTCGTGCGGCGCACGACGACTTCACGGCGATGCTCGATGTAGCAATCGATGGCATCTTTCAGCGTGAGCATTTTCGGGCGCTTTTCGTGAATCGCCAGCATGTTGATACTGTAGGAAGTATCCATGCTGGTGAGTTTGAAAATCTGATTGGCAACAACCTGCGGGCGGGCATCGCGTTTCAGCTCGATCTCGATGCGCGTTTCTTCATCCGAAAGGTCGCGCATGCCGGAGATGCCGGTGAGGATTTTTTCATTCACCAGTTCGGCGATGCGCTCTTGCAAGGTCGCGCGGTTCACGCCGTGGGGCACTTCGCGAATCGTGAGGATGCTCTTGCCGCCTTCTTGCTCATCGATCTCGATGCGACCGCGCAAACGCACGGAGCCGCGGCCCGTGCGGAAATATTCTTCGATGCCCTTGAGTCCGCGGATCTCGCATTTACCGGCGAAGTCGGGGCCTTTGACGTATTGCATCAGCTCGGGCAAGGTGATGTCCGGTTTGTCGATCTGCGCGCAAATGGCATCGACGATTTCGCGCAGGTTGTGCGGGGCGAGGTTCGTCGCCATGCCCACGGCGATGCCTGTGCCGCCATTGACTAACAGATTCGGGAAGGCGGCGGGAAGAACCGTGGGCTCGGTGAGGCGCTCGTCGTAGTTCGGCACGAAATCGACGGTTTCCTTTTCCAGGTCTTCCATCATCGCCATGCCGAGATGGGTCAAACGCGCTTCCGTATAACGCATGGCAGCCGGTGGGTCACCTTCGACAGAGCCGAAGTTTCCTTGGCCGTCGATCAGCGTCTCGCGCATGGTCCAGTGCTGACCCATGTTGACGAGCGTGGGGTAAATCACCGCTTCGCCGTGAGGGTGGTAGTTTCCGGAGGTATCGCCGCAAATTTTCGCACACTTGATGTGCTGCTTGCCCGGCGCCAGATTCAGCTCGCGCATCGCAAAAAGAATGCGGCGCTGCGAGGGCTTCAATCCATCGCGCACGTCAGGAAGCGCGCGCGAAATGATGACAGACATCGAGTAGTCGAGGAAGGAAGTCGAGAGTTCCTCGGCGACGGAGATGGCTTTGATGTGTTCGGTGGACATAGAAAAAATAAGTAAAACGGATTGGTCGGATGTGACGGATCAAACATCAAGATTTCTGACATTGAGTGCGTTGTCCTCAATGAAGCGTTTTCTGGGCTCCACGATGTCGCCCATGAGAACATCGAACATCTTGTCAGCTTCGACGGCGTTGTCTTCATCGAGGCGGACGCGGAGGAACTGGCGTTTGGTGGGGTCCATGGTGGTTTCAAACAATTCCTTGGCGTTCATCTCACCAAGACCTTTGAATCGTTTGATCTGCATGCCGCGGCGGCCAATCTCTAGCACTTTTTCCAAGACCTCGGTGACAGCGAAGATGGGGGTTACGGATTTTTTGTCACCTTCGCCTTCGATGAGTTCGAAGATGGGTTTGTCGGGAGAGAAGAAGTTCGAGGTATCGAGACCTTTCTCGCGGAGCTTGATCATGAGTTTATCGATGGCGTGGGACTCGTGGAGTTCCTTGAGCACGGCGCGGCGGGAGATTTGGTTGGTGTTGGCCGCGAGTTCTTCTTCCGTGAGGCTCTCGCCGAAGAGGCGGAGGTCGCGATTTTCCGCTGCGAAGGCGCGCAGGCTGGCGTCATTGGTGAAGTAGTGAATTTTCTCTTCATTGCCCTGACGCACGCGCACCATGTAGGCGGGCAGGGTGGTGCCTTGGCCGGCGGCGAGGTAGTCGGCGAAGTTGCCGCCGCTGCGCTGGATGGCATCGGCGTAGCGGGTGAGTTGGGAAATGTTTTCTAACACCGTGCGCAGTTCATCGGCACTGAGCAGGGCGTCATTGGCGATGGAGTGAAGGGACACATCGCCGGCACCGAGATCAATGAGGATCTTGGTGAGTTCGTGATCGTCCTGCACATACTCGGCGCGTTTTTTACGAGTGACGAGATAAAGGGGAGGCTGGGCGATGTAGAGGTGGCCGCGTTTGACGAGTTCCGGCATGTGGCGGCAGAAAAAGGTCAGCAACAAGGTGCGGATGTGCGAGCCATCGACGTCGGCGTCGGTCATGATGACGATCTTGTGGTAGCGGATTTTTTCGACGTTGAAGGCGCCGTCCATTTCGCCATCGCCGATGCCTGCGCCGATGGCGGTGATCATCGACTGGATCTCTTTGTTTTGCAGCGCGCGGTGGAGGCGGGATTTTTCGACGTTGATGAGCTTACCACGCAGCGGGAGGATGGCCTGGGTGCGGCGGTCGCGACCTTGTTTGGCCGAGCCACCTGCGGAGTCACCTTCGACAATGTAGAGCTCGGACTTCGAGGGATCGCGCTCCGAGCAGTCGGCGAGTTTGCCTGGCAGACCACCGCCGGAGAGGGCGGACTTGCGCACCGTCTCGCGCGCCTTTCGGGCGGCTTCGCGGGCGCGGGCGGCGTTGACGGATTTCTCGATGATCTTTTTCGCAAGCGAGGGATTTTCCTCGAAGTAGCTCATTAGGCCCTCGTAGGAGATCGAGGAAACAACGCCCTCGATTTCCGCGTTGACCAACTTGGCTTTGGTTTGTGAGTTGAAGCGCGGATTCGGCATTTTCACCGAGATCACGCAGACGAGACCTTCGCGCACGTCATCGCCGCTCAGAGAAGGGTCTTTGTCTTTGAGGATTTTGTTCGCCTTGGCAAATTGATTGATCGCACGGGTCAAGGCGGTGCGGAAACCGGTCAAGTGCGTGCCGCCATCGGGGTTGGGAATCGAGTTGGCGAAGCAGAGGATTTGATCGTTGTAGGAGTCGTTGTATTGGAAGACGACGTCGGCATAGACATCGTCTTGCGTGACCTTGCCGTCATAATCGATTTCGATCTGGCGCTTGCCGGAGAGGGCGATGGGGTGTTCGTGGATGATCGGTTTGTTTTCGCCGAGCTGGGTGACGAACTCGACGATGCCCTGCGCATAGTAAAACGAGGTTTTTTTCGCCGATTCCGGGCGCTCGTCTTCCAGATCGATGGTGAGACCGGGGTTGAGGAACGCGAGCTCGCGCAGACGGGTGGAGAGGCGCTCGAAGCTGAAGACGATGGTATCGACGAAAATCGTGGCATCGGGGAAAAAAGTAATCGTCGTGCCGGTCTGATCGATGGGAGCTTCACCGATGACCGAGAGGGGTGAGGTGGTCTTGCCGCGCTCAAACGCGATCATGTGCACTTTTCCTTCGCGGCGCACTTCCGCCTTGAACCAATCCGAAAGAGCGTTGACGCACTTGGCACCGACGCCGTGGAGACCGCCGGAGTATTTGTAGGCACCTTGGCCGAACTTGCCACCGGCGTGGAGGTTGGTGAGCACGAGCTCTACGGCGGGAATGCCGAATTTCGGATGGATATCGACGGGAATGCCGCGGCCGTTATCGCTGATGGAAATCGAGCCATCGATGTGGATCGTGACTTTGATGCGCTGGCAGTAGCCGGCCAAATGCTCGTCGATCGAGTTATCCAACACCTCGAAAACGCAGTGGTGCAGGCCGCGTTCATCCGGGTCTCCGATGTACATGCCCGGGCGCTTTCTAACAGCTTCCAAGCCCTCCAATTTATCGATTTGAGCGGCGCCATATTGTTGCGCGGCATCGACGCCGGGAGGGGTATTTTCCGCAGGTGTGAGAGGATCTGACATATCTGCCAGAGTATCGGAAAATTCAAACGAAAGAGCAAGGAATTTCACCCCGCATGGCAGGGTATTTTTTGAAGAAAATGGCGGGCAATTTACCCTCCTGCGACCAACGATTTCATCCAATAGGTAGCCGCCGCCAGCAGCAGAATGACAAACAAAAACCACAGCACCATTCGGCCATCGTTGCGCCGTTCCTTTTTCATCTCTTGGCCGTGATTGATTGCCTGATCAGCCATGATGCCACGATTGAGAGAACGCGTGGTTGGTTCGGCACGACTCATGGAGCGTCCGGTCAGCAGCTTCGCATCCGTCACGTAGGTGGATGCGGGATTGGCATGACGTTTGACAGGCGGCTCCTCTTCCGGAGTGTTGACCTGCGTAGGAGAAGGCGTTTGCAGAGATTTCCCACAATGCGGGCAAGGACCGCTGCGCCCGGCAAAGGAAAGCGGCACCTGCAAGGCGATGCCACAGTGATGGCACTGGAACAGAATTTGCGGCACCATGAGCGCGACACGGCTGGACTGTGAGGAGCTCATAAAAAATCGGATCAGAGTTGCAATTGTTCGATTTGCCAGGGCAACAGACAATCGGGAATCTCAGTCTCACCAGCAGCGATGGATTCCGCGACACTGCGGGCGATCAATAAGGAGGGATCGATGTCGAGTGCTGTAGCGGCGGTGTCTCGTTTTTGAATGATGGCATCCACGGCGCGCTCAAAGGCGGCATCTTTTTTTCGCCGGGGTGGACGGATTTTTACCGGCAGATCGTCATCGGTGAGAGCGGCCGCGGCGGCGATGGCTTTTTCGTAACGACGGAGACGCTCGGGGCGCTGAAGATGACGGGGGAGCGCGATGGTTTGGTCTTGTGACAACTGATCTGCCCACTCGATCATCTGCTTGTTATTCACCACCATGAAAGAAGGCTTGTCCCAGGAGGCCGCTTCCGCATCGCGCCATTTCCACAAGGCGCGCAGGTAGGCCAGGCCACGCGGGCTCAGTCGGCCAGAACCGTTGATGCGCCAGAGTTCATCGCGGTTTTCATCGCGTTCGAGGATTTTTTTGCGCGCGGCTTCGCAACTTTGCACAAACCAATCGTAACGGCCCTTGTCGATGAGCTCCTCGACGATGCACTCGCCCATGGGCAGCAGGTAAACGACGTCGTTGATGGCGTATTCCAACATCGTTGGCGTCATCGGGCGCTTTCCCCAATCAGCCTTTTGTGATGTCTTCAGCAAGGTCACACCGAACCAATGTTCCACCAAGTCGGACAGCCCGAATTTCCGCAGTCCTAACAAGCGTGCGCCGATCTGTGTGTCCCACACGACGGGCGGCAGTTTGCCATACTCGCGGCGTATCATTGTCATGTCGTAATCCGCACCATGCATCCAGACTTCACAGGAGCATAGATATTCGGCGAAGGGATACATGTCATTGATCGCCAGTGGATCAATGAGCACATTCTCCCCACCGGCGGAGAGCTGAATCAGACAGAGCGACTCCTTATAGCGATGTAAACTATCAGCCTCCGTGTCAATGGCGCAAACAGGCGCGACTGGCGCGATGCGGCTGACGAGATCGTTGAGGCTGGGAGAATCTTGAATGAGTATCGGCATGAATGGAAGCAGTAGCGGTAATCACAAACCGCGCAACCCCCGTGAGGGATGCGCGGCATTGCGAAGTCGATCAGCGCGGATGCATGATCGGAATCAATAGCCTTTCGTCACAGCGGCGGTAGAGCGAATTCGCACGGTGGCGGGCAGAGCATTCGAAGCCTGAATGCTGGTGGCACCTGTGGTGACCGGCGCGGGAGCCACAGTGTCAAAGGTATCGATGATGGTCCAAGTGAAGAGAGGATTGCCGCTGATTTGCGCAGCTTTTTTATCACGCAGCACGAGAGTTTGTCCTGGCTTGGGAGCGGCGAGTCTGACCCATTTCGATTTGGGATCGGCGGTGTTGTAATTGACCTCATAGCCATAGCTGACGGCAGCACCCACATTTCTGCGCTTGGAGGTGACCAATGCCGTGTTTGGCACACCGGCAGCGGCTGTATCGAGATACACAGGAGCTGCATTGGAAGGTGCGGTTAGACCAAGCGAAGCAAGAACGAGCGCAGAAGGCTGACTGGCTGGCGTATTGTGGTAGGTGTTCCACTCCAACGTGGTGCTGATATCATCTCCATCATCTTGGGAATAGGCGAATTCCATGATGTTGGAAAGACCATCTCCATCGTAATCCGCAGTGGG
>Ga0315909_10005738_pt1 | contig 14130 bp, 10 predicted proteins | sample LakEriMetagenome_11_FD_203527 | JGI IMG/M metagenome (GOLD analysis project Ga0315909, IMG submission 203527) | Freshwater fungal communities from buoy surface, Lake Erie, Ohio, United States - Buoy 2 MA125 | ecosystem: Environmental > Aquatic > Freshwater > Lake | place: USA: Lake Erie, Ohio...
GGCGGACTGCGCGCACCTTGTTGTGCGATGTCACCACGCCTGCAACACGCGTGTTGTAGTGGAATGTCACACCCAGATCAGTGGCGGCTTGGGCAAAGCCGCGCATCAACGCTGCAAAGCCCCCCTTGGGGTACCAGATGCCGTCGTTGAACTCCAGCCACGACACCAGACTAAACACACTCGCACACTTGGTGGGGTGCATGCCCAGGTATTTGGCCGGGTAGCTGAGACCATAGACCAGCCGGTCGTCTTTGAAGTAATTCCAATAGTGGTCGTACAGCGATTCCCATGGGCGGAAACTCAGCGCGTCCTTGATTTCCCGCGGGTTGAGATACCCCAGAATCGAGCGCACCGGTGTACCCAAATATGGCTTGTAGCCCATCTCGTTTTTGCGGATGTGCTCCGTGTACCAGCGGTCAAAGGCTTCGGGTAAATCGGCCCGCCACGCACCAATCTGCGCCTTGAATTTGTCGAGGTCGGAGTCGAGATCCAGCATGCTGCCGTCCCAGAACTTGAGGCGCGTATTGGGGCTCACCCGCAGTAATTTGACATAATTGTCGAATTTGAGCCCACACTCGTCAAAGAGTTCATGGTAGACGCGTGGCACCTGTAAAATGGTCGGTCCAGTATCAAAGGCATAGCCGTCTTTGACGAAGCCGCGCGTGCGTCCACCGGGACGATCGTGGGTTTCGTAGACATGCACGGTATAGCCGGCTTTAGCGAGGCGCATAGCTGACGCAAGCCCGCCTGGACCAGCTCCCACGATGACGACTTTTTGTTTGGCCATGACACCCCTTCTCTCTGTGTGTGTATGGTGCGTTACGGCAACACGTAACGCGTAATCGAGCCGTCGCGATTGCCCACAGCGATTTCGCTCCCTGTGGGATTCACCCCGATGGCGGTGATACCATCCTCTTGTGTGATTTCTGCGACGGACTGACCACTATCAGCATAAAACGTGAGCACACCCGCAAAATTAGCGGTCACAATCAAATTATCTGCAGGCAACGCCTTGACCACCGCAAAACCGTTTGGATCGGTGCTTTTGATGGTGCGCACTGCGGTGTCTGCAGTAAATGTGCGAATTTCTACGACGTTTTCGGCGTTCAAGACTACCACGTGCGCCCCATCGCTCATAAAGTCGATGTCGTAGATGGCGTCGTCGCTATGCCACAGCAATGTACGTGCCGTGACATCCCAGAGCTCGTAGCCAGGCTTTTCGCCTGCACCAACCACGGCCAATATGTTGCTGGTATGCGCAAACTCGGCGACACGGATGTCTTTGAGGGTGGTCTGCAACGTAAACGACGTGCCTACCGTGTCACCACGCCAGATTTGGATGGTTTCACTTGAGCCGACTGCCAAAAACTTGCCGTCGTGTGAGGCCGCAATCGCCAGCGGACGCCCAATCAGCCCCTGCAGCGTCTGTGGGGTCTGTGATTCGGGTGTATACAGGCTGAGCGTGTCCTCGGCGGTAATCATGGCAAAGCGGTTCGTCCCCAAAAAGGCGATATCTTGACCGACACCCGTGTACCCGGCCAAGAACAAATCCTCTTGGCGGTCGATTTGATGCAGGCGCACCGTGCCGTTGTAGCCGGTGCTCGCAATCACGGTGCCGTCGAGGGCATAACGGATGCCTGTGGGGATACCCTGGCCCACCCGAAACGTCCCTAGAATCTGCTCATTTGCTAGATCCCAGATGAGCAAGCGTCCCTCTTGATCGCTCGTGCTAATCAGGCGTGCAGTCAACGGGTCGAGGGTAATCCCAAAAATACTCAGTTCGTGTTGTTGGTACGATGCAGTTTGATTGCCACTTGCCGTGTCCCACACGCAGATGCGCCCATCGAGCCCTGCACTATACAGCGTGCTCCCATCACTGCTCAGCTGCAGTCCACGAATAGTAATCCAGCTGGAGTGCCCTTGGAGTGTGCGGATGATGCTGCCGCTGCTGGCGTCGATTTGCGTGATAAGCCCGCTCGTCGCACCCACATACAGTGTATCGCCGTCGCGGCTCCACACGAGCCCAGTAGCCCAGTACGGCGCCTTGTTGGGATCATCGGGGTTGGCTGGTGTTGTAAACGAAAACCCGACCACTTCGTTGCCAGTGCGTGCCTCCCACTGGCGCACACTGCCATCGCGTGAGGCACTGGCCAGGATCTGGCTGTCAGCCGACCACGCCAATCCCCCTACCAAATCGGTGTGCCCGGTGAGCACGGCCACCGTTTGTTGTTGTGCAATGTCCCAGATGCGAATAGAGAGATCGGTGCTGCCACTCGCCAAATATTGCCCATCCGGACTAAAGGCGAGTGAACGAATCCAGCCGTCGTGACCACGCAACGTCATGACTTCGCTGTTGTTGGTCACATCCCAGATATGGATGATGGCGTCGTTGTTGGCGCCACTGGCCAACCAACGACTATCAGGTGACCACGAAAGCGTGGTGATATTACCCACATGCCCACGAAACACTTCTGTTTCACTGAATTGGACGGCCTCGTGAATAGAAACCACATCCCCGGCCGCAATCGCAATATTCTGCCCATCAGGTGACCATGCTGCCGGTCCAAATGCGGTGCTTGTGATCACACTACCCACCTGCAGGTTGGCCACGTTGCTGGTGTCGATGACACGATTGCTGGCGGCCACGGTCGGAACGCTCGTTGGGGTCGCTGCCACGATCGCCTTGCTGGTAGGGCTCGGCGCGGGCGTGGAAGTCGTGACAGCGAAATTAAAAGAACTGACGAAATTATCTCCGAGTACGGAGCGCCACGGGCTCCCGGGTACAATCAGCAGGAGCACGATACACAACATGATGGCGAGGAGCGTCAGTGTGATGGCTACCGCTACCAGACACCCCAACCGCACATTGCTGGATGCACCAGGTGCGATATTGACGACCGGTGGTGCTTCTTGGTAGTTGCCGGGTAGCATCGCACTCGGGATTGCGTTGCTTGCCACTGGTGATGGATTATCGGCTGCCACCGGCGGCACATCTACCACTGGCATATCGGTAATACTCGTGCTCCGATTGCCCAGGGTGGCAATGGTTTCCAACGAAATCTGCATCTCAGCCGCTGATTGATAGCGATTGGCGACTTTTTCTTGCAAGCCACGCAGCAATACCTGCTCGAACATTTCGCTCAGTTGTGGATTGAGTGTCCGTGCCGGTACAAATTTTGCTCCACCGGCCAGCACTTCGGCGGTGAGTGGTGCGACTCCGGTACTGGCGTAGTAGGCAAGACTGGCTACCGCATAGACGTCGCTAGCCGCCGAGACTGACCCGCCGTTGACGAGCTCAGGCGCCCGGTAGGGTGATGCATGGGTGGTGCGTGTCCGCATCAGCGCAAAGGGCATCAGTTTCCACAAGCCGTCATCGGCCACCACCACATCATAGGGCGTCGGTGTGCCCAAAAAGAGTGCTGGCTGATGATGATTGAGTTGGTCGATGAGTGCGAGCAGTCGAATCGTCTGGGTGGTGACTTCTGCAGGGGCCAAGGCGCCATTGCGCATGCGCACCGTCTGGCTCAAATCGTGGCCACCAGGTGCAGTACACACCGCCATGTAGCCCGTTTCTGTGGCACTATGCGCACTGAGTGGCAACAACACGCCGTGTGCGTCGTTGATGGCACTGATGCGGCTAGCGTTGTCAGCGAGCTGTTGCTGAGATGCTGGATCGCTGGTCATCCATTCGGCCACATAGACGAGCCCACCGCTGTGGTCGTCGCGACAACAAAACACGGCTACACCGTGCTGCTCGTCAATGGCATAGATGACCCGATACCGACCTTGAATGATACGCTCGGGAAGCGACATCGTGTAACCTCGTTGTGTGATAGTGCGTAGTGCCTAGGTGCACCGTGGGGACTACGAAAGAACGCCTTTGGCAATAGCCGTGTCAACCCGTTCGACGGCTCGCCGTGCACTGCGAATAGACCCTTCAATGGACGCCATGAACTCCTGTTGGGTGTAGTCACCCGCCAAAAAGAAATTAGGGATGGGAGTGGCCTGGTCGGGTCGGTACTGCTCGACTCCTGGTCGCGCCGAGTAGACTGAATTGGGGATGCGCACAATGTGTGATTTGACCAGTGTGGCACTGGCTGCTTCGGGGTGCAAGAGGGTGAATTCACGCATCACCGTGCCAAGTACCTCGTCATCACTTTTGCGCATCAACTCTTCGGCTGGTGCAACCACCAACTCGATAATTGAGCCCTTGCCCTTGTGGTAGTCGGGTGATACGCGGGTCAGGTCTGCGTAGACGCTGATGTGTGTGCCCGAACTAAAGATCAAGTTATCCACATCGGTGACCATGCGGTCAAAGTACAGCTGTGTCGTAATCACCGGTTGACCCTTGAGGTGCTTCAAGTTGTCGAGGACGGCGTGTTTGCGCATCGCCGGCGACATCACTTGGCGCAGGCTGTGGACCGGCATCGCTGATACCACCGCATCAGCGTGGATTTCTTCACCGCTGTCGAGGCGTACGCCACCCACTTTGTTGGTCGTTTCGTCATATAAAAAATCTACGACGCGACTTTCAAAGCGAATCGTGACACCTTTTTGTTGCAGTTGCTGTATCAACGGCACCCATAGGCGTTCGTACGGTGATCCCTTGACCAACGCCATCTTGGGCGCTTTGGTCTCCTTGGCAAAGTGCAACAGGGCCGTCAGCACCAGCTTGGCTGAAACCGTGTCGCACTTTTGAAAGTTGAGTGCGAGCGCCATGGCATCCATCAGTTTGTCGATGGTACTCTGCCCCATGCCGTTGGCCAGATGCCACTCTTTGTAGGTGATATTGGCCTGGGCATCGAGATACGCCTGCGAGCCAAAAATCGGCTTGAGCAACCCACGCGCCATGCGTAATTTTTCACCCCAGGTGAGTAGCCGACTCTGCGCTACACCTGCGAGTCCGTTGAGTGGTGCAGGGAGACCTTGCACAAACTCGATGGAGGCGTATTGCCCACCGGGCAGTGCAAAGACCATCTCGGCTGGTTTCCAGTCAAAGCTGTTTTCGAGCCCTACTTCTGCCAAAAAATTGAGGAGGTTGTGGTATGCACCAAAGAAGACATGTAAGCCGCTTTCGACCCAGTCGCCGTCAGCATCCTGCCATGCAGAAACTTTGCCACCTGGCACATCACGTTTTTCGAGCAACGTGACTTGGTGTCCACGGTCATTGAGCCACTTGGCAGTAGCAAACCCAGCTGGACCCGCGCCAGCGATGATGATATGCATAAAAATCCCTCTGTATACAACCACATTTCCTATGTGGTGGTACGCTTTCCACGAAAGTCAGGATGTTAGAGCCGAGAAATTAACACCTTGTCGATGCGCAACCCGTCCATGTCGACTACCTCGATGCGCCACCCATCGGCCTCGGCGATATCTCCTGACTGCGGGATGCGCCCCAACAGCATCAGGGCATAGCCAGCCACGGTATCGAAGCGCGCACTTTCACCGTCACGCACAGCCAACTCGGTGCGTTCGACCACATCGTCGATGGGCGTAGTCCCGTCGACGAGGTACGAGCCATCCTCGCGTCGCACAATGGTGGGTGACGCAGCATCGTCGTATTCGTCGGCGATATCGCCGACGATTTCTTCCATGATGTCTTCCAGTGTGATGATGCCTTCCACCGTGCCGAGCTCACCGACCACAATCGCCAAGTGTTGCTGATTTTTCTTGAACAACCCCAGCAATGTGGCGGCGCGACTTTGTTCTGGAATAAACCAAGGAGTGCGCATGGCCTGTTTGACGGGTGCCGTCAAATCACCAGAGCGCACCAAGCGTAGCACATCGCGCGCATGCACCACCCCAACCACATGGTCGAGATCCTTTTCATAGACGGGTGCCCGCGAATAGCCACTTTCGAGCATGGCATCCACAGTTTCGCCAATGGTTGCATTGGCTTCCAGGGCATAAACGTCGGTACGTGGAGTCATCACTTGGCGCACGGTACGCTCACCAAGTCCAAAGACACCCTCGATGATTTCACGTTCGTGATGCTCGACTGCCCCGCTCTGCGTGCCCTCGCGCACGAGTTGGCGAATGTCGTCTTCGGTCACGGCGCTGTTGTTGGTATCTCGTTGTCCGGCGAGTTTGAGCAATAGTTCTGTCGAAAGCGTCAGCAACCACACCAATGGCCGTGACAGCTTGGCCATGAGTGTCATCGGCACCGCCATGCGCACTGCAATCCACTCTGCGTGTTGCAGTGCCAAGCGCTTGGGCACCAATTCACCGAGCACCAACGACAAGTACGAAATAATCAGCACAACGAGTGCCAGTGCCACGGTATCAGCATAGCTTGCCACATACGGGATGACGCTGATGAGTGGGATGAGGGTTTCGGCAATTTTGGCACCACCAAAGACCCCAGTTAACGTGCTAATCACGGTAATCCCGACTTGGACCGTCGAAAGGAGCCGATTGGGGTCATCTTGGAGTGCGAGTGCGGCCGTCGCACCTTGGCTCCCATCATCGGCTTTTTGCTGGAGTCGTCCACGTCGTGCCGACACCATTGCAAGCTCTGTACCCGCAAAGATACCATTGGCAAGAATCAACGCCACAATTAAAGTCAGTTCTTCGCCCATTCATCCTTCCCAACACATAAATATCACTCATACTATAGCATTTTCTCATGAGAATACGATAAATCTTTGCAATGTGCACCGTAGCGATTGTCCCCATACGCCGTACCTTTTGTGTGTTTGGTAACGGTAGAGTGTGTAGGAGGTGGTACATGTGGGAGTGGTTGTGGCAGTGGATTTTTCCTGATCAGTGTCTGGTGTGTGGTCAGTATGGCACCCCGTTGTGCCTCCACTGTGGTGCTCGTTGCCCCGCATATACTGCAGCACCACCTGATTGTGGTGCTGATTCAGTGACAATCGTCTATCGTTATACCGGAGCCATGCGCCATATCATTTTGCGCCTCAAGTACGCCAAACAGCCGCGGCTCGCCCGCGTACTGGGTACATTGTTAGCACAGGCCACATGGCCAGCCTGGCCGCATGCAGTGGTGGTGCCGATTCCTGGTGCGCCACAGCGGGTGGCCGCCCGTGGTTACGATCAGGCCGTGTTGCTGGCGCAGCAAGTCGCAACAGTGCGGCAGATGCCCATGCAAACCAATCTGATACGCGTGCGCAATACTACAGCACAGGCGCATCTCTCACGCATGCAGCGCCAGCACAACATCAAGGATGCATTTGTATGGCAGGGCGGGATGGCACCTGCGACCATCATCCTCGTTGATGACATCTGTACCACCGGTGCCACCTTGCGTGAGGCGATTGTGGTGCTGCGGCAGGCTGGCGCCACGCACGTCCATGTAGTGGTCGTTGCTCGTGGCACACAACACACCCCCCATGCGTCATCAGGTACGCATGGGGGGTGAGCGATTGCGTTGCCACGCTTATTCGTCGTTATCGTCGCTATCGTCGTTGCCACTATCGAGGGTTTCGAGGCGTTCGTGGTCTTCTTCGTCACCACCAAAGCTTTCGCCTTCGGTTTCCGTTTCTTCGACCTCATCATCACTCGTATCGCTATCGTCAATATCATCTTCGATATCATCGAAGCCAACTCGTCGTTCATTCTCATCCACCAATTTCCCGGGGAATGATACTTCGTGAATGTTGTCTTGGGTAAGGTTGTACGGATTGCGATACGACTCACGAATCACGATTTCAATCTGGTCTTGGCGTTCGCTGATGCGCAACACCGCCGCAATGTAGGTGTTGCCGCGGTTGATGAAACGGATAATCCGTGCCGCAAGGCGTGGCTCGAGCCGCCCAATCGCAACGCTATTGGCATCATATACGTCGAGTGCGGTGGCATCATCGGGCATCGCTGCACCCACAGCCTGTTGTGGTGCACGCAAGTAGAGTTGCTCACCAGGCACCAAGCTAATCGCCTGATTGGTATCAACGTGCAACGTGGTGAGCGTCGATTTGCCTGTTTCAATCGCATACGTACGCATATCCACAAATTCACGCTGTTTGGGATCAGCGCGGCGGGTGCGTTCGATGGTCTGCAACATGCGGCGCGCAATCTGGTTGTATTCTTGGATATCAATCACCAGCTCGTATACCTGCTGTGCGTTATCGAGATCGTTCGTCTCAAAAAAGGCTTTACCGAGCCGATTGAGTGCATCAATGTCTGCCACAGAGACATGTGGGAATTCTTCGCGGCGAAACACAATACGCTCATCCTCAGAATCACCCTGATACCCGAGTAAGTGGGCATTGATACGAATCGCCTCTTGCCAATTTCCTGCTTTGGCACTTGCAATTGCAGCGTGTTGGTCATTCTTGCCATGTAGTGCAGTATCGTTATTGTTGCTCACATCAACTCCTTTTCGCCTCTGCTTAGCTCGAGCGCGCACATCCAATTTCTGGATGATTCACACAATAGGTCACAATCGCTACCGCGATGCTATTGTTCATTGCATGGGCACATACTCCGGCCCACACCGAACCACTCATGTGGCGCAGCCACGCCAACAGTACTCCCATCACCAGGGTCTGACTCACCAAGACCACGGCACCTTGGCTCGCCGATGTGCTATGCCCGATGGCAAACATCAGCGCCGTGCCGATTACTGCCCACCATATGCCGTACTGGCGTTGTATGGCACCCCACAAATACCCACGGAAGAGAATCTCTTCGCCGAGGGGAGCCACCAGACTTGCCACCAACCAAAACACCAGCTGCCCTTGGTAGTCACCGGCCACAAGCGGGTAGGCGGCAGCTTGATTTTGCTGGAGCCCGAATGTAGCAAAGAGCAACCCAACCAATATGTTCACCACCAGCACCAATGGGGCACCGATGAGACTCCACACCAGGACTGATCTCCACTGTGGCACCACCCCCAACAGTTGAGCCGATGAAGTGCGCCACCAGGCAAAGAGCACGAACGCCACGTTTTGCGCGGTTACTACCAGCGCAACTCCGTTGGTACCCAGCTGCTTCATGCTCATCCGCCCCGGCCACATCCCCTGCTGATACCAGCCGACCGCGACCGCCACTCCAAATGTGGCAATCAGCATGATGCCGACGATGCTTGCCACATCGCGTACCAGCCACCAGTTGTGACTAGCCCAGCGGGGTGACTTCACCACACACCGTCCCTTGTAATGACCACGGGCTTGTCGCAGTAACCATTACTTTGGCGACTCTGCCCCGCCAGTCATCTGGACTACTGAAAAAGACCAACAAGTTGCCCGGGGTGCGCCCACGCCACTTGCCTTTGCTTTCGCCTTCTACCAATACTTCAACGACTTGGTCTTGTAAGCGTGCGCTACGCTCTGTCGCAATGGCTTCTTGCTGTCGCTCGAGCTCGATGCGCCGAGCCTGCTTGACCCCTTCGGGTACCGCCATGCTTGGATCCGTCTCCATGTCGCCAGCGCGTGTGCCTGGGCGCGCCGAATACGCAGCAATATGCACCTTGTCGAAGCGAATCTCGGCAAGCAGATCTTTGGTGCCTTGGAACTCCTCGTCACTCTCGCCTGGATGCCCCACAATGATGTCTGTGGTCAACGAAATATCGGGCATAGCGGTGCGAATTTTGCCGATGAGGTCGACATAGCGTTGCACCGTGTACCCACGCCGCATGCGCTTGAGCATGGCATCATGCCCCGCTTGCACTGGCAAATTAATCTCTCGTGGACATTTGGGGAGCTCGGCCATCGTGGCAATTAGCTCATCGGTCATCCAGGCAGGATGTGATGTCAGAAAGCGCAACCGCACTAAGCCGGGCACATCGTGTACCGCACGGAGCAGGGTCGCCAGCGTCGGCCGACCCGGCAAATCATGCCCCCACGAATCCACAATTTGCCCGAGAAGTGTGATTTCTTTGGCACCACGTGCCACAATGCGTGTGACTTCGTCGACAATCTCAGCAAGCGGGCGACTGCGCTCTTTGCCACGTCGCAACGGTATCACACAAAATGCACACGACATGTTGCACCCGTACTGGATGGGAACATGCACCGATACCGGTGGATTCTGCCAGTCAGCTACGGGTAATGCGGGCTCTTCAATGGAGTAAATGGGATTGGGCGCAAGCGCCAATACCTCGTCTACTGCGGATGGCGACACAAAGTGGTCAACCACCGGCAAGCGCTCTTTGAAAATCGATTGGTTGTTGGGACCGACCATACACCCCCATAACACCACCGTGGTGTCGGGGTTGGCTTTTTTGACGCGCTGTAAATCCCCCACCTTGCCCAGAATTCGCTCCTCGGCTGAAGCGCGCACACTACACGAATTGAGGACAACAAAACTGGCCTGGCTCGGCTCGCTGGCTGGTGCATACCCGACACTCTGGAGCGCACTTTCGAGCCGCTCTGAGTCCGAAATATTCATTTGACAGCCGACCGTCCAGACATAATAACGCCGCTCACGGGGCGTGTCGTCCCGTGATGTGCTCGGCGCATCTGAGAGGAAAAGTGGGATGTCCTGCATGGCAGATGATCCTCGTATGGTCAAACCCTAACAACGTATTATACCATAAGCGTGCGAGGAATGCCCCTACCACACGGTAATCGGTAAATCGTTGCTGACGCTCAACTCGGCGGCTTGTCGTAGTGATGCCAAACACCGCATCACGGGGTGCTTTTCGGGGACTTGCATCTGTGTCAGATAGCCGTGGAGCTGATACAACTCGCGCTGCAGTGCACTCGCTGACCCCACACTGATGCGCTCGATGGCTTCTTCCTCTTCCTCGCGGGCATCTGCGTCGTCGTCTTCGTCATCGAAAAACAAATCGATGGGCGCAGGGAATTCGACGGGGATGTAATAAAACGGATCGCCATCAGGTCGTATGAAATGGGGAAACCGCGTCGGCAATTCTTCTTCGAGTACCTTGCCTAACAAAGGGTCGATGTCTTCGTTTTCGTCGAATTTTTTGTTCAACAGCGGCGTGATATCACGCCCTTGTTCGAGATAGACGGCGATTTGACTCAGGCGGTATAAATCACCATATTGTCGGATCCCCCCCTCCCAAATGACTGCCCCTGGATTGGCCATGAAATCGTATTCGACGCCTTCTTGGCGCAAGTAATCCTGCAATTGGGCGACGAGCTCGCGTTCTTCTTCGTACATTTCACGATCATCGTTGGGAGTGTAATTAAATATGGAACCGACTACGAGCGAAATATCGTAATCTTGTTCGTCTTGGCTATGCTTGTGATTGGCGTTGCTCACGCAAAAACTCCTCATCAATGTTGTTACTTCATAAGCATACACAATCAACTCGTATCATGCAACTTTCATGTGGATGAAACTTTTCAGCGATGTGAGCCGTCATCAGTACATTCGGCCAAGATATGTGGTGTGGTGAAAGGGCATATAGTATGCGTAATCGGTTTCAGTGGCTTGTCAGCTGCATCGTGCTATGTACAGTGTTGCTTGGGGTGCGTAGCGCCCATGGTCAGCTGGCTGCCCCGGCCATTGTTGGTGGCAGCATCGCCACTGCCAACGAATTCCCGTGGCAGGTGTGGCTCCATCCCACCAATTACAACGGCGTGTACTGTGGCGCCTCATTGATTAGCACCAACTGGGCTTTGACTGCTGCCCACTGTGTGCAGGGGTATAGTGCCACGGGCTTGGTGGTCGAGCTTGGTATGCACACCATTGGTGGTACCAACCCCTATCGCCAGACCAAAACGATTAGCCAAATTATCGTACACCCACAGTACAATGCGTCCACTATGGACTACGATTATGCCTTGCTTCGCTTGTCGAGTGCAGCCACACTCAATACTGCGGTAGCACCGATTGCCATCGCTACCAGCAGCGATACTGCACTGTATGCCAATGGGGTAAATGCAATTGTGAGCGGCTGGGGGACCACCAGCTCGGGTGGTGCAGTATCGTCTGTGTTGCGCAAAGCGACAGTACCTGTGGTCGATAATGTGACCTGCAATGCCAACTATGGTGGTGGGATTACCGCCCGGATGATGTGTGCTGGCTATCCCCAAGGTGGCGTTGATTCTTGCCAAGGCGATAGTGGTGGCCCGTTGTTTGTCAATACAGCGAATGCCCCCAAGCTGATTGGTGTGGTCAGTTGGGGCGATGGCTGTGCCCTCGCCGGTAAGCCCGGTGTCTATTCACATGTCGCCAATGCCTATAGCTGGATTACCACGTATGTCACACTCACCCCCCAACCGACTGCTACAAGTGTCCCAGCGACAGCTACGAGTGTCCCAGTGACGGCTACGAGTGTCCCAGTGACGGCTACGAGTGTCCCAGCGACCGCTACGAGTGCACCGGTGACCGCTACGAGTGCACCGGTCACCAGCACCCCATTGGTGTCGTTGACGCCCACTGCAACGCGCCCAGTAACCAATACACGCACCCCAAGCCCATCACGTACTGCCACTCGTACGCAAACGCCGTCACGTACGCGCACGGCATCACGTACTGCCACCCCACGTCCCGATTGGATGACACGGGTTGGGAATGGTGACTTTGAATTGGGCAACCTGATTTGGCTCGAAAGCTCGAGTAACTATCCAGCAGTGATTGTCAATGATGGGCGCATCAAAGCGCGTTCTGGCAAGTACTATGCATGGTTGGGTGGCAACAACAATGAAGCATCACTCATCCAGCAGAGCCTGACCGTGCCAAGCGATGCCCCCTATCTGCGCATCTACTATATGCTTGCATCCGCCGAAAAGTGTGGCATGCGCTATGACACTGCGCAAATCACCATCAACGGTACCACTGTACTCAATGGTGACATCGAGTTGTGCAATCGCAACACGGTGCGTGCGTGGAAGGCCTTTACCGTTGATTTGCGTGGTTTTGCTACTCAAACTGTCACGTTTGATGTGCGGGTCAGTACCGACGAGTCAATTGTGAGTAGTCTGTGGCTCGATGATATCGGCTTTGTGCGGCTACCGACCGATGCCATCAACTACTACGGTAAACGCGTCAATACCAGCAATTATGCACCTGGAAATGTGATCCAACGCTAACGCACCATTAGCCCCCCTGCCGAATGACTACGGGAGGGGGGCTGATGTATGTGCCGATTTTGACGAACCAATCTATGTCACTGTGGGGCGCAGTGCTGTGTGTGCGTGGATTTCGACGCTATCCAACAGGGCGTGTTCAGTGTATAGTGGTAGCAGACGACATAGTTTAGGGGTCATGCGTGTATTTCCAGCGGATAGTAGTCATCGGATTCTGTGCATTGTGCGTATTCATGGGGGTGACTCAGCGTATCCACGCCGAACCCGCACCGCCGAGTATTGTGGGGGGTGACGTCGCTGCACCCAACGAATTCCCATGGCAAGTCGCATTGACACGCTATGGGAGTGCGCATTGTGGGGGGAGCCTGATTACGGCGACCTGGGTGGTGACTGCCGCACATTGTGTCACCATGGGCAGTGGTGGGCTACGGGTCGAGTTGGGTATCCACAATATCTGGAGCTTGGGCAGCAACCCATACCGTCAGTCCATTGCCATCGAACAAATCATCATCCATCCACAATACGGCAATACGCTCGACTACGGTGATTACGATATTGCGCTGATTAAATTACAAGCTCCGGCCGTACTGAATACGACGGTCAAACCGATTACACTTGCCTCGAGTATCCATGGTAGCCTGTATGCCCCGAGCTCGTTGGCAGACCCAATCACATGGCCCATTGTGAGTGGTTGGGGGGCGACCAGCTACAACGGGAGTTCATCGCAGCTGTTGCGTAAAGTCGCAGTCCCGATTGTGTCAAATACGACCTGTAACACAAATTACAGTGGTGGCATTACCGAGCGGATGGTATGTGCTGGCCTGCCACAAGGGGGCAAAGATTCATGCCAAGGTGATAGCGGTGGCCCACTCTTTATCAACGACAACGGCACGCCTGTGTTGATTGGTATCGTTAGTTTTGGCCAAGACTGTGCTCTCCCCAATTACCCGGGCGTCTACACCCATGTGGCTCAGCTCTATCCGTGGGTAGCAAATTATGTGCCGTTGGGTGCGATCCCCACCTATACACCGAGCCTGACGCACACACCGAGCAACACCCGCACGCCGAGCCCCACGCACACACCCAGCAACACCCGTACGCCGAGCCCCACGTACACACCGAGCAACACCCGTACACCGAGCATCACCCGCACGCCGAGCATCACCCG
>Ga0315909_10005740_pt1 | contig 14126 bp, 26 predicted proteins | sample LakEriMetagenome_11_FD_203527 | JGI IMG/M metagenome (GOLD analysis project Ga0315909, IMG submission 203527) | Freshwater fungal communities from buoy surface, Lake Erie, Ohio, United States - Buoy 2 MA125 | ecosystem: Environmental > Aquatic > Freshwater > Lake | place: USA: Lake Erie, Ohio...
GCGGATATTATTAAAGTAGCCATGGTTCGAGCCCACGCCATGATTCCCCAGGAAGCTCGCCTGTTGTTGACCGTCCACGACGAACTAGTTACCCTTACACCAGACCATTTGGTAACTGAAACCGAGGACGCAATTAGAGAGGCTATGGAAGGAATCAACCTTTTGAACGTACCTTTAATTGCAGACATCACAACTGTACAGCGTTGGGGAGAGGCAAAATGAAGTGGAAGTTTTGGAAGCGCAATAAAGCGCCAAGACTTGTTGCTGAAATATCACAGGATAAAGTTCCGCTCAGCACTCTTATACGCTGGTATTGCTATGACCTTGGTATTGAAGATGTAAACGATTTAGTCAAAGCCTTTAGTTTGATGCCGGTAAGTCAAGAGGGCGAAGATTTTGAGAAAGAAGCCAGCGAACGTCGTATTGATGCGGTTGTCCCACTTATGCCTTTTATAGACATGATTGCATCCATTAATGCAAAGGCTATAAGCACAATTCAATTACAAGACTTTAAAAATGAAGAGGTATTAGAAGCCGACCTGGACCCAGAGATTATGGAAGGCTTGTATCGTCAAGTTTCTTTTGCTGCAGTGGTTGCAGCATTTTCCGCAGCATTTGAGTTAGGATTGGCTAACGAAAATCACGGACTGATGTTCATGGAAGGAAAAGATGAATGAGTAATAACTGGTGGGCTCAAAAATTAGGTGGGCAACAACCCGCTCCAGTACAACAACCGCAGGCTCGTCCTGTAATGCCACAGTCCCCGTCACTTCCTCCAACTCAACAACCAGTACCACTTACTCCACGTTGTCCAGGATGTAACAGCGTTAACTATTCAGGCACTGGAGATTCAAGACCTCGCTGTTACGACTGCGGGTATCCACTTCAACAGAGTGGTAGTGGAATGGGTAGAGGTATTAGCGTGCCTTTGGAAGGCCCAACTCAAGCCGCAAAACAAGTAGAAACTGGCGGTTGGAACCCTACTGAAATTATTGGTAAGCTGGGGTAATGAACGCAGACCTAGCAAAAGTATTAGCAAAGATAAATAAAAAATTTGGCGAAGACACCGTTGTTCTTGGCTCAGAGATAGTAGAAGTTCCTCATCGTTTTACTTCTGGCTCTTTATCTCTTGATGTTGCCTTGGGCGGTGGTTGGCCGGCAAATCAATGGCATGAATTAGTTGGTGAAGCAAGTAATGGAAAGACTGCTATTGCTTTAAAAACAATTGCTGCCAATCAAAAGAAAGACCCTAACTTTACAACCGTGTGGGTTGCAGCAGAAGAGTGGGTTCCTGGTTACGCTGAACTTTGTGGCGTTGACCCATCTAGAGTGTATGTAATTTCTACAAATATAATGGAAGAAGCATATGGTGCCGTTATTGAAATTGTTGGGTCTAAAACAATTGATTGTATTGTTATTGACAGTTTACCCGCACTGGTTCCTTCAACCGAAGACGAGAAAGAAATGGAAGAAGCTACTGTTGGACGCGGAGCTTTACTCACAAATAAGTTCTTCCGCAAAGTTGGAAAAGCATCAAAGCGTTCATTAACTCAACCAGAGCGTCCTTTTATTGGTTTGTTAATTAATCAGTGGCGTTCAAAGATTGGCGTCATGTATGGAGACCCACGAACAACTCCAGGTGGGCAAGGAAAAGATTATGCGTTCTTTACACGTATTGAAATTAAACGTGATGATTGGATTGAGGTTGGCTCAGGACAAGAAAAACGTCGAGTAGGCCAGACCATCAAGGTTCGCACCTTGAAGAACAAATCCGCCCCACCATCACAGACTGCTTTTGTAGATTTTTACTTTGCTGACGGAGGTAACGCTCTGCCTGGCGAGTATGACTTTGCTAAGGAGATTGTTGCGCTAGGCATCATAAATAAGGTCATAACTCGCGCAGGAGCCTATTACCGGTATGCCGAACGGCAGTGGCAGGGCGCAGATGCTATGGTTAGCTCAATACGAGAAGAGATTGACTTAAAAGAATCACTGGAGAAGGAGGTTCTTGAAACTGTCAAGGCTGGGTCTAAGTACGTAGTGGAACCAGACAATGACGAGGAGTAAAGGACAGAAGGAGTCAAGGAAGCACGAGGACCGACTCGCTAAGAAAGTTGGCGGAAAGCGTAATGCTGGAAGCGGAGCTTTTTGGAGTCGAAAAGGCGATGTACGTTCAGAAGATTTGCTCATAGAGCATAAGTGGACGGGCAAAGCCTCCGTATCCGTTAAGGCTGCGGTTCTTGAAAAGATTGTCAAAGAAGCAATTCTTGACAGTCGAATGCCTGTCCTTGGCTTTCATCTCAACGGTGAAAATTACGTTTTGTTAACTGAGGACGACTTCCTGGAACTGCGCCAATATCTCCAGGAGTGCTCTTGTACGAAGACGAAGGTGTAGAAAAGTGGCGTTACGATGCCAAATGTAAAGGCATGGACACCGAGATGTGGTTCCCGCCACGAGACAAAGATTTATATAAACCAATTGCTAACCAAGCTAAAGCCGTCTGCTTTGGACGCGACGGTTTGTCAGAGTGCCCTGTTAGAGTACAGTGCCTTCTGTACGCAGAGGGCAATGACGAACAACATGGAATCTGGGGCGGACTTTCTCACAGAGAAAGAAACGCTCTTCGCAGAAAAGCGGAGAAAAAAGGTTTCACACTAGAAGAATGGGTTAGGAATAATAAATGACATACAAGCCAACGGGAGCGCTTAAGAAACTGGTTGACCTAGGAAAGGTTGACACTAGAGTTCTTGGGTCGGTAGAACGGTTTTTACTTTCTAAACCAGCCGATACATCACGTCGAACTGATGTACTGCATCCGTCTGCAATGGTAAAAGATGATTGGTGTTATCGAGCGTCTTACTTTGAGTTACAGGGCGCAGAACCAGCACCTTCTAAATACAAAGCCAGCCTTAAACAAGCCATGGTGTTTGACGAAGGACACCATATTCACCATCGTTGGCAAACTTGGTTTAAAGAGATGGGCCGTTTAAAAGGTAAGTATGAATGCTTAGAGTGCGGAGACGTATTCTTTGGACTCCCTAACGACCATGACCCAGAGGCACCTGCGTCTGCATATGAGTACTTAGAAGTACCGCTTTATTACGAACCGTTACGAATCTCAGGTCACGCAGATGGCTGGTTAGTTGATTTTAACGACCCCCTTCTTTTAGAAATTAAGTCTGTAGGCATTGGCACTTTTCGTTGGGAAACTCCAGACCTGTTCTTTAAACACGATGGGAATTTTGAAAAGATTTGGAAAGATGTAGAAACGCCGTTCTACACCCACATCCAGCAAGCCCAGATGTACATGAAGCTCATGGAGTTAATAGGTTATGAAGATGCGCCAAAAGAGGCCCTGGTTCTTTACGAATCCAAGGCAACCCAAGATGTAAAAGAGTTTGTAATCCAAAAGAGTGATTTTGGTATCCAGCCGTTGTTTGACGCAGCCCAGATGATTGTTGACTCGATTAGCGCTGGGGTCATGCCTGACTGTAATATTAACGGTGCGGCAGGATGTCGCAGCTGTAACCACCATATGGAGCAACTAAATGCAAAAAATGGAAATTAGTACCAGTCACGGTACTCCTACTATTCAAACCCTGGGCAACCAGGGATTACAAGTTCGAACATCCATGCAAATGGATACTCCTAAACTTCCAATTGATATTACGGAAGTAGCGGATGAAGAACTTATGGATATCTTTTCTAGGTTAACTGCGTATAACAACTTCTTATCAACGCAGTTAGCGTGTGCGTTTATTGACGAACGAAACGCAGAGCAAGACTTAGACCAAGAGGAAAGCGTTTTGTTCCTGCAGCACTACAACGGTAAAGCAACTAAAGACACTATGACTTTGATAAAAGCAAAGGTTGCTGTTGAACCTAGAATTAAAGATTTAAAAGAAGTTTACATGGCCCGGTATAACTATAGAAAACTAGTCGAAGTTATGGTAAATAACGTTGAGCGTGATACATCCTTGGTTAGCCGTGAACTTACTCGACGAACCTCAGGATTAGCATTCCGCTCCCGTGGTGAGCGGATGTTTCCGTGAAAGTTAAAACATTTGGACCCGGCCTTACACCCAACAAAAATTGTTGGCTAGGCATAGACCAGTCATATAGCGGATTTGCTATGACGTTCCTTGCAGAAGATGGTTCGTATATAACTTCTGTAAAAAGATTTGAAGACACCGGAATTCGCCGTTTGGCGTCGGTGTATATGTCAACCCTAGATACTCTTAAAGCTGTAGAAGAATCAAACTTAATTGTTGATACCTGCATGGAAGGTTATGCCTTTGGAAGCCAGATGGCTAACATGGCAGGAGAACTAGGCGGTATGGTTAAGTTCACGTTGTTCTCCCATTTTCAAGGACGTCAAGGCGAATATCCTCTAATTGTTCCACCAACTACATTAAAAAAGTATGTAACTGGAAAAGGTCAGGGCGTTGCTAAAAGTCAGATGTTGTTGTACACCTTTAAGAAGTGGCACGCTGAGTTTACAGACGACAACGCCGCCGATTCATACGCGTTGGCCCATCTAGTAGCCAAAAGATGTTCAACAGCCGTAGAAAAAGAAGTGTACGATAAGATGCAAGACCCAAAGTTTAGGGAGAAATAATGCCTACATACGAGTTTAGGTGCACTAAATGTGACGCCATGGGCACTGCTCAGTTGTCTATTGAACAAGACAAGGTTATGCGTTGTCCAAGATGCCAGGTATTTATGGACCGTGTTTATTCTGCCCCAGGCTTGGTTTTTAAAGGCGGCGGATGGGGCGGCAAATGATGGACCTCAGAGATAAAGAAAAGCCGTTACATATCTGCGTTTGCGGCTCAATGCTGTGGAAAGTCCAAGCCATGTTTGAAGATGGCGAGATATCCCTATATATGCTTGATATGGAGTGTGCCCTTTGCGGTTCTTTAGCTACAGCTCCAACCCCCATTGACTAAGACATAAGTACAGATATACCTCATAATATTTTCCGCGGGACCCACTAAACGTAAACCGAGGTATAAAACATGTCTGAAACAGTCCAACCTGATGACCAGGTGCTCAGAGTAAGCGCCGGCTCAAACCCACAATCCGTAGCATCTGCAATTGCCCATAGCATCTATGAGACCCGAAGCTGCAAAATCAGAGCCGTTGGCGCTGGTGCAGTAAATCAGGCCGTAAAAGCAATCGCCATAGCCAGAGGCTATACAGCCCCAAGAGGCTTAGACCTGGTGTGTATTCCAGGCTTCGCATCGATTGAATCCCACGATGGTCAAATTTCTGCCATTGTGTTCGTTGTAAATGCAAGTTAAGCCTGACATTTATTAATAAAACACCTATTGTTAGTTAAACCCTTTAGGCCAAAGGAAGTTAAATGAAAGATTCAACAAAGAATCCGAAGCCGATTGCTCCAGCATCAGCTGAGCCATCCGTTTCTGCAAGTGCAAAACCAAGAGTTGCTATGCCTGAAAAAGGCAAACTCATGAAGAAGACAGGTAACGCCAAGGGCGGAACTGACCCTTACGCACAGCCAAAGCCATCACGTACAAACGTGTTGAGTTCTGGTGGTCGTAACGGTGCCGCATACGGCATCCGTGCAATGATTCCTGCGTATAAGTCACCGGAAGCTAGTGCGACGCAGGGTAACGGCAGAATCATTTCTGCATCAGTGAACCGTTCTCGTCCTAATTTCCAGGATTCGGTTCACGACTCCCTGGCCTAATTTAGGCCGTTAGAAACCCCCTGGCATTTGACCGCCAGGGGGTTTTCTTTTGCTTGTTTAAATTTAACATGTGCTAGGCTTGGCGCGTTGCACATATAACAAACATGCAACAGGGAGACTACATGTTAGAAGTGCTGCAAAAGCATTTGGAGCAACACAAGGCTCCAACTAAATGTGCCGTAGGTACTTGGTTAGACACTCTTGATAATAAATATAGAGAGTTGTTCAAACAATTAATTGAAGAAAAGGTTGAGTCCGCAGGACTGTATAGAGATTTAGTTAGTAACGGTTATGAACTTCCATTTAAGTCAACCGTTTTCCGTCAACATATGAAGGGTTATTGCGTATGCCAGAAATAAATCTATCGGAGATTTTAACCCAAGCACTAAACCGAAATGCAGCTGAGTCTTTAAAAGACTGGTCCTGGCCACCTATTCAAGTAGCAAAACCGACTATTGTTAAACCTTACGAAAATAAAAAAGCACCAAAGAAACCTAAACATCAGTATCGTTTAGTTGTTTTTGTTCCAGACCCACAAATTGGTTATCGCAAGTATGAGGACGGAACGTTAGACCCATTTCATGATGTTCATGCCATTGACGTGCACTTTCAAATTCTTGCTTATTTGGAAGAACAGTACGGCGTAGATGAAATTGTGCACTTGGGTGATTACCTAGACCTGCCAACCATGGGTAAGTATGCTCAAGAAGAGATGTTTGCTCATACAGTGCAGCCAGCCTTGGACTACGGTCATCATTTACTAGCCGTACAACGTGCTACATGCCCCTCAGCAAAGATTGTGATGTTGGAAGGTAATCATGATTGCCGTATGCAACGGTATGTAATTGCCAACGCAATGGCCTCAAAGGGCATTAAACGAGCCGCAGCAGTTCCAGAAGAGTGGCCTGTCCTATCTATCCCATATCTACTACGACTCGACGAACTAAAGGTGGACTACATTGGAGCATATCCTGCTGGAGAATACTGGCTTACAAAAACACTACGAGCAATTCACGGAACTATTGCAAGGTCTAATGGCTCAACCGCTAGCGCACACGCCAACAAAAACCCGCATATCTCAACAGTATTCGGACACACGCATCGTCAAGAGCTCCAATACAAGACAGTTGCAGACGCAGACGGTCCAATACGAAGTGTCGCGGCAAGTCCGGGGTGCCTCTGTAGAATTGACGGCGCGGTTCCTTCTTACGGCTCTGGTCTTAACGACTTTGGTCGACCAGTCAAACATTGGGAAGACTGGCAACAAGGAATCATGATTGGCTGGATACGAGAAGACGGCCACTTCACTTTACAGCCTATTCATATCATGGATGGTTGGGCAATTCACGAAGGAACGGAATTTACCTCAAAGTTGTAGGCATTTAGGCGTATCATTTAGGTATGCCTAATCCACATCAAAATACCCAAAACCTAGGCGGTGGCGGGCTTGCGGGTACCTATACCAACTATGGTGGCGGTGGTGTTCCAGTCGCACGTTCCGACATGGACTTTTTACGCATGGGTGTTGGTCGTGCGCCACAAGCAGAATATCCAGATGGTTATTTAGGAACTATTCGTTCACGTCGTGATGACCGTGGCCGTCCTTCTAGCGCATCAGATAAAGTCCTTGATGGTTTGAAAGCTCGCGTTGGACAACGCAGCTACCAACGTGGTGTGCACAGAGGCGAACGAATTGATTCGTCTGATTATTATTATCCAAAAGGTTTAGAACGCGAACGTGGAGTTATGCGTCAGATTAAAGCCGCAAACAAAGGCGTACCTGTTTCACGTTACGTGTACGATGCGTTAATTGCTCCAGCACCACACCTACCAAATGATGGAAAAACAGGACCAACCGCTCGTAGCGATTCGCCTGTTCTAGTTAACGCAGCACGCCAAGACCAAATGGCACGCATGCGTCCACAGTGGAGATAACTAATGCCAGGTAAATACGCAAACGGCGTTTATTCAAATCGTCCGTGGATAGCACCAGAAGAAGGCGCATACCCACCTCAGGCATATCTAGGCCCATTTCAAGGAAACAACGACCGTTTACTTGGTCAAGCTTTGGCCGTTGGCGCTATGACAAGCGAAGAGATTCAAGAGTACGTGCGCCCAAACCTGCCGCAGATAGACCTATTTCCAGATAGATACGGGTATGTCACTACAGAAATAGGAATTCAAGATATTGTTGAGCTTGGTGGACGTGCTGGTGGACAGCGTGTTGAGTCTGACTACTCCAACACTCCAAACAGTCAGCAGGGAACCAGCCGAAATACGTTAGGACAGGTATAAAAATGAATCCTCCAGATAGAGCTAATGACTCACGACGCGTTCCTGAGTACCGAACAGAGCCAGATAGAACTAGCCAACAAATGCCAAGCAGAGATACTGAAATTATTACTAAAACTGCTTACAAAGAAAAGCATGGTTGGGTAAGTGCGTGGCCAGTTGGTCACCCAAATCACAGCCCAGTGGTAACCCCAGAAGAGCAAACAAGAAATATGCAGAGGCGTTGATAAACAAATGAAGGACCCAGGACTATTCACAGACGCTACCGGTGAGGGTATGGCCGGAGCTACAGATATTTCCTTAGAAACGCAACAAAATTTGAAAGAAACCCAATACAATGGTGCCAAGGCATGCAAGGGCTGTGGAAAATCCATTAACCCATACTTGGCTATGACCAACGACCATTGCACGCACTGCTCACGAGTCAAAGCGAGCAAACTAGTAAAGAATAGGATGGCAGAATGACCGTTCGTAAAGTACGCTCAGAGAACGCTGATATGTTGGAAGGCGCAACCGACGGTAAGTATCGCAAGCGTCGTCCTAATACAACAGTAGCCCCAGGAATGGGAGACCAAACTGTAATGAAGAACCGTGCTGGATTGCACCCTTACATGAATTATGGTTTTATTAATTCAGAAGAACCAAGTAAGGTCAACCCAGGAGCAAATTAATGAAACTTCCACGCCGCCGAGAAAAAGACGAAACCCGTGTATTAAAAGATATGGGTAAAGCATTAGGTTGGAGCAACTACGACACCACTGGTGGTCGTGCAATTGCTAATCCAAACTATAGAGACAACGCTTTAGAAGTTCCAGGAAAAGGACACGTAGATGTCCGAGCATACGAAGGCGGTACTGCAGCAAAGTTTAAAGGCACTAGAGGTATCGGAGGCAAAAAGTAATGGCAAAAGAATTTGTTCCTGACGAATCTGATTTAAGAGACGTAAGCAGCATGGACGCTAGTCCTCAGCTACGTTCAAGTCGTCCAAGCCAAGACCAGCTTGATTCTGAAGCCTCAGCTCGTGCAGCAAAGAACCGCGCTATTTTTAATGAGATTGACCAAACATGGGGAAACAAAAAGTTTAATCGTGAAGGAACACACGAAGAATTAAAGGCATTGAACACAGCAATTAGTTCATTTAAATCAGCCCCAAGAGGTCCAAAGAAAGAAGCCGCTCGCAACTCAGCGTGGAATATCGCGCAAGGTATCAAGGCTAATAAGGGTATGACTAACCCTACAAGAGCCATCATTCCTCACGGCTCAGAGATGCCATGCGGAAACAGCGGGTGCGACAATACTGTAAGCTTCAGTGGAGATGACGCAACCTGCGCTGAAGGCAAGTGCACCGTTTCAAATGTAGACGTTTGGCGTAACAAAGGACAATAAGTTAGTATTAATTCGTCTCACTGATTAGGAGCATAAAATGGCGGACAATCTCAAGGATATTGCGACCAAAGAAACAAAAGAACCGCAGATACGGCTGCTCGTATGCCGTAATTGTAAGACCGCGGAAGAACTTCCCGATTGGGAAGGTCATCCAGACGACGATGTTTTATTGCAAATTACCGTCGAACGCCATCAACAACCTGCTCCACACACAGGTTTGTTATTTAAGTTTCCCGTAAAGTACTGGATGCGTCCAGACGTCAAAGCCTCCATCATGAAGCAAATTCAAGAGGGCTCGGCTGGCCTTGACGTATTTGGAACTAAGTTCTACGACACCAAGTCCACCTTCCAAGAAGATGCGATGAACTGTTACGCCCTGCATAACCGTCCAATTGGGCAATGCAGTGACTATAAGTCCGATAGAAAAATATTAAAGCCCGATACCGCAAAGGAACGTAAGGCGGAAGGTCTTGGAGAGTCCCGGGCTCCAAAGATTTATTTATGCGATTTTTGCCCAGTCAAGTCCTACAACATGAAAAAGCACAATGAGCAGAAGGGAATGTACAAATGAGCGAAGAAACATTGCCAGATTTTGAGACAGCCTTCATCGTGGTCAAGTCCTTTGACGGCTCCTTCCATGCCACCCACGAGTTGGGGTCCGAATTCATGGTCGAGAGGCTGGCCAACCGTACTGACATGAAGCAGGGATTCCGGGATTTATTGGACGCCATGGCTGCCGATGACCTGGCTCAGCGGGTTTTTAATAAAATTCACGAAAATTCCTCCGAGGATAGCCAGCGCAAAGTGGCTGCGATACGGCAGTCTTTGGTCAACAGGGATATCCTGTAACGACAGGGGTGTTGGAATGTTTATTGAAATGTCTTGCAACTGCATGGCCTCATTTCAGGCCGAAGTAGAAGACGCAGATACTTTAATGCTTACTTGGGCGAATTCGTTCGTTGAAGCGCATCGTGTATGTGGATTTATGAATCCATTGAACACTGATTCGCCAGAAAAAACAAAACGATACGACGTCGCGCCAGAGATTAAACGTAGGGAAAAAGAATAATCAAGTAAGATAAGCCTTATGGACTTTCATGAGGCATTATCTAACAAAGCAGAACCCGTAGAACTTACCCGAGGCGATTCGTCATACTTCAGCAAGCCTCAACTTGGACTTGACCCCCGTCTATTTCGCAATAATCATATAGTCCCAAGTGTTAGAAACGCAGTCTTGGCCTCGTTGTTTGGTCACCTCAATAATAAATATAACGCAGCTGAGTCATGGTCACATGTTTGGTTAGCTGGTTCAGGCGTGTCACATCAATGGGCAGCAGAGCGAGAGCCTGCCGACCTGGATTGTTTGATAGGGATAAACTACGAACAGTTTAGAATGTCTAATCCAAACTATCGAGGGTTCAGTGACAAAGAAGTTGCGTCAATGTTAAACGAAGGATTTAGAAACGAATTACAAGAGGACACCAAAAACTTTTTGGGTTCGTTTGAACTTACATTTTATGTAAACGTTCAAAGCGATATAACAAAGATTAAACCATATGCCGCTTATTCGTTGACAGATGATGATTGGACAGTAGAACCTGTGCAGTCTTCAGCGGAACATCGACAAGATTGGGACCTAAAAGTAAATAGGGACCGCATGATGGCGTTGGACATCCTTAGTAGATATACACAGGCGTTGAATAAACTACAAGCCGCACAGAACGATGCAATGCGAGTAAACGCAGAGCGTGAAATTTTTCTGGCTGCAACGCAAGGCACTGCGTTATTTGAAGACATCCATCAGGGACGAAAGTCAGCATTTAGTGAGGCTGGCGAAGGTTATTCTGATTTTGCAAACTACAGGTGGCAAGCCAATAAAGACTCTGGTGTAATACCTGCGTTGAGAAAGTTAAAAGATTTAACTGATGAGTCAAAGAAAGCAACAGAAGTTAGTACATACGGTGTAGAGTTACCAAGTGCTGACGTATTAATTAGACGGGCAATGATTCGAGAATAGACAGGAATATTCGTGGCACTACTGATGTACATAGACGGAGTACTTAGAACTAAAAAGAAAGTACCCATCAGAGAAAGCGTTGCGCTTTACCGCACCCTAAAAACAACGCAAAAGATATTTATAATCTGTACGGACAAGACAGAGGCTGAGCGTTGGTTAAAGGAAAACAACCTTGGCAAGTTTGACGACCTAATCGGTACCGACGTCCCAGATTTCCACAATAACCCGTTGGTAAGTCAGGCAGAGTACGTTCGTTCTCAAGGACCAGTAGACCTGGTGATTGTTGCCGATACGGAGACAGCTAAAGAATTGTTAGAAAGAGGGTTTAGAACCCTTTTATTATTAGACCCATACTATTTAGACCCTGCATCGCGCCCCGACAGCAAAGAGGGCCGCAAGAGCTGGATAGATATCCAAGCTGAGCTAGACAAGCAGCAGGAACTATATTTAGAAGACCCAAGGGTATGAAAATAATATATTTGGGGGCCGAGGTCCCTAGTAATAGAACCCTTCTGGAGTCAGCTGGAGCTACAGAGGTTGGCGTGAGCTACTGGCGGCTGGTCAAGCGCGGGTTGCCTAAAACCAAGGCGTATTTGCTATCTAATTATTTTCCAGAGAGCATGAAAATATTTGTCCATGCTGGAATCCCCCGTAATCAACAGTTAAGCCTGGATGAGCTCGAGCAGTTTGCCGCCGACTACGAAGAATTTATTGCTAATAATATTGACCGTATTACCCTGTTCTCAGAGGTCATTCACCCTGGCCTAAGCCCGGAGTTCATAGAGGTACAGCGAAAGACCGCCTGGTCCCAACTACCGCCGGCAAAGTTTTTGCCGGTCTGGGACCCATCTAGCGGTAAACGCGGGCTAAATGAGATGGCGCAAAAATATTTAGACATTGGCATACCAGGTGAAACCATAGAGGAAATGACCTGGTTAGCATCCGATAGCCGAATGATTCAACGGAGGCACGGCACCCGGTTCCATGCAATTGGATGTGCAAAACCTGACAATCTACGCCAGATAATATTTGAGTCAGCCTCAACCCTTTCCTGGTTGTCGCCGATGACTCACGGTGAGACAATTGTCTGGGATGGCACACGTCTAGTACGATACCCAAAACGGATGAAAGAACAGGCACGTTCTAGATACCGCCAGATATACGAGAAGGCATGGCTTGATGTCGACAAGATATTAGCCGACGACCCCCAAGAAGTTTGCCGATTGGCAATCTGGTCATACGAGCAGATGGAGACTAAGATAAACATGATGAACCATAGCGGCTCGGATGACGAGTTATATACTAATAGCGATAATCATGACGATGATACTAACGCGGAAACTACCCTTGCCAATGTTGATAAGAAGGGTGTTGGCATGCGGAAAGTTGAACCCCGTAATCCCGATGAAATGGGACCACTTCCAGTGTTTGGATACGAGTATAAGAGCGTTGTTGAACAGGATGAACAGGGTCATGATGTCATTAAAGAAGTACCTGTTGTTAGGTCACAATCCGCCACGTTACGTCAGTGCGATACATGCTTTGTAGCCGCTAACTGCCCAGCGTTTAAGCCCCAATCTGCGTGTGCTTTTAACCTGCCAGTAGAGGTTAAGACTAAAGAACAACTTAAGAGTTTGATTAACGCAATCATTGAAATGCAGGGTCAAAGGGTAGCTTTCATGCGTTTTAGCGAAGAAATGAACGGCGGTTACGCTGACCCAAATGTTTCGCAAGAAATTGATAGACTATTCAAACTCATCAAAACAGTTAAGGAATTGGATGATTCCCGCGAGTTTATTCGCATGACTGTTGAGCGTCAAGGAACTGGTGGAGTCCTGTCTGCAATCTTTGGAGACAAGGCGCAAGCCCTCAAAGAGTTACCTAATAATGGACTGAACGAGGAGCAGACCACTAAGATTATCCAAAGTTCTATAGAAGACAATTAGTATATAAGAAGCCAATTCAACCCATGAATTGGCATTACCTATTTTTGAAAGGGAGAGCATGCTTTCGTTCCATTTAGCAGAAGATTTCGTAGCCACATATAAGGGCAAGAAAGTACCTTGGGGATACCAAGATGCGGCTGGAAATTCGGTCGGAGAGATTACATTTTTACGCACATATTCCCGACTAAAAGCGGATGGAACCAAAGAGACTTGGGTGGATGTATGTGAGCGTGTCATCAATGGCATGTACTCCCTGCAGAAAGACCACGCCAAAACCCAACGCCTTCCATGGTCAGACGCCAAGGCACAAGCCTCAGCCAAGGAAGCATTTGACCGCCTGTTCAACTTGAAGTGGACACCTCCAGGACGCGGGCTTTGGGTCATGGGTACACCCCTAGTCAATGAACAGAAGAACTCGGCCGCTTTACAGAATTGCGCCTTTGTATCCACAATGGAGATGACCAAGAACAACCCAGCCAAGCCGTTTGCCTTTCTAATGGAAGCCAGCATGTTGGGCGTAGGAGTTGGGTTTGACGACAAGGGTGCAACCAAAGACTTCACCATCTATGAACCACAAGAAGGAGAACAATATGTCATCCCCGACACCCGAGAAGGATGGGTCGATTCCACATCCGCTCTCATCAATGCTTACCTCCGACCAGATACGAAGGCTCCAGTATTTCGTTACGAAGAAATTAGACCAGCAGGGACGCCAATCAAAACCTTCGGAGGAACCGCAGCAGGACCAGAACCACTCGTAAAACTCCATAA
>Ga0315909_10005741_pt1 | contig 14126 bp, 16 predicted proteins | sample LakEriMetagenome_11_FD_203527 | JGI IMG/M metagenome (GOLD analysis project Ga0315909, IMG submission 203527) | Freshwater fungal communities from buoy surface, Lake Erie, Ohio, United States - Buoy 2 MA125 | ecosystem: Environmental > Aquatic > Freshwater > Lake | place: USA: Lake Erie, Ohio...
TCTCTGCAATTTCAAATGCCGTATGTGCGGCGACATGTTGTCTAGTAGTTGGGAAAGTGAGCAAAGACAACACGACATGGTCAATTGGCAAGATCCAAAAAACAATTGGATGCGGCCTGAAATCAAAAAACAAATTGAACAGTTCCAGACTACTCAGATTGAAGCCGAGTTTGCAGCAGCAGTAGAGGACCACCGTGTAGAGGAAGTATATTGGGTGGGCGGCGAACCGTTAATGTATGAACAACATTGGCGGTATATGCAGCGAATTATTGAACTGGGAGATGGACCAAATGTTTATGCTAGATACAATACTAATCTTAGCCGCATTGATTTTAGAAATTGTAATCTTTATAGGGATATACTTGCTCATCTGCGCGACTGGCAAATCTGCGCAAGTATCGATGGTACAGGCCGAATTGGAGAATATATCCGCACAGGCCTTGATTATGAAGCGTGGCTTGAAAATTTTAAGGCAGGAGTTGCGTTTGCTAGACACCCAAGACAAATGAGATTAGACTTCACACTTACTCTTCCGGGTATGTTTGAAGTCGTTAATATACACAAGTTAGGTCATGATTTAGGAGTAGATATCCTTGCCAAAGTTGTGTTTAGTTTCTCACCGGATATAATTATGTCACCATTAGCCCTACCTAGATCAATTTTAGATTCCTGGGTAGATGAAATCTTAGACTCCGGAGTGGCTGGTTCATTACGAGATATATTAGTTCAACTTAAAACACGCCCAAACTTTCAAGAGCAATATGGTATTGATGCTTATCTTAAAGGAGTTGCTCAAGGCAAAGCTCGCATGTTACAATTAGAATCTATTCGTACACAATCAACAACTATGGAGGAAATACTATCAAAGAGAGAGAACGTATATGAATGGTGGACGGCCATTGGTTAAAGTTGTACTACGAGACCCTTTAAATTACAAGGATCAATTTGATTATAGTATAATTCCTCATGATAATAGTTTAGCTCGAGACTGGGTACTGGCGCTCAAAGAGTTGTTACAATCAGGAAATTTACTTGAAAAAAACTTTTGTTTTATGGGGTTCCCATATACAGCAAGAAATTTAGAATATCTTTGTAACGAGTTAAATTCTGCTGTTGCTACTATTAACAATTTTTTTGATGATTATCAAATTGAGGATATATATACTCCAGAAAATGTTATTGCATTCGATTATACAGATAATGGACTCAACCACGACATATTAAATAGGCTACATAATCATTTTGAAGTTTTGCAAGGCACAGTTTGGTCTTTGAGTGATTACTATTGTGAAGCCGACTACGAAACAAAGTATGCAATCAGGCAGTTAAACAATATCTGCCATGAAATGGAAAACTTAATTTTAAGTCAACGCAAAGCTGCTACACTTCCGTATTGGGTGCGACCCAGTCAAATTACAACATTTTTAAATGCTAATAGATACAACCTAACTGATGAACATAGAAAATTGTTTGCTGTTAATGGATATGATAGAGTACTAGGCGGTGTTTATATGCATTGGACTCAAATTGGAAAAACATTTTATGAAGTATTTAGAGATGAAGGTGCACCAAAATTAACTGAAACGGTGTGTGAGGCAATAACAGAATTAAAATACTATTCAGGCGAGTTTGATGTGGAATGGGGTAATGATGTAGTATACGGAGGTCCTCATCCATGGCATAACACAGAACAAGATAATTTTAGACGTTGGCTTGCGGATAATGGTCGAGATTATATGGATCCCGGATTGAGTTGCGGATACTTGCCAATCGGTCAAGTTGATCTATTAAAAAGCTTTGGTACCAAGGATCATAAAATTGTATGGGACATTTTAGGTAGTCATTTAGACATTTATCAAATTGAAGTAGATGGAGTTAGTAACACGTTTGAATATAGTTGGGCCGATTCTAATTATAAGCAAATGCAAATAGATATGATGAGACCAGGATATGATTTTAGTAGCAGGCGGTGACAGTTTTGTATACGGTGCTGAATTAAAGGACCAATTTCCGGGATATAGCATGAGCACCTATCCTGCTTTATTGGCAAAACAAAACAACATGGAATATGTTTGCGCCGCCTGGTCAGGAAATGCTAACAATGCTATAAGTAGAATGGTCATAACAACATGTGAGCAGCTGAAAGAAAAAAAAGAAAAAATTGCGGCTTTGGTGACTTGGACATTTTTTAATCGTTACGAATTTAGATTTAATTATGATACAAAACAAAAAAATTCTCCGTGGTATAGTATAAACTCTTGGTCAGTGCTAGATAATACATCTGAAATTGAGGCGGAATTTAAATCTAAAAACGAACAGGTATTAAATTTTCAAAAAAAACATATTAATACTGCCAAACTAACAGGAATATCTGAGTTTGCAAAAGTATTTTTTAAACATGTGGGTAACAGTGAGTACTATGAATTATATTCGAGCTTGAAAGAAATTTTATTTTTGCAATTCTATTTTGCACAAAATAATATTCCTTATTTGTTTGTTTCAGCAGATAATGTTTTTTTTGAACACCCAAACTTTTTAAGACAACAAGATGTTTTTCTTGATACAATATATAAACAGATTGATTGGAATAAATGGTTTTTCTTTGACGCAGGATCTAAACCTAATGAAACAAATTACCCAAGAGGTTTTTATCAATGGGCTGCGGAAAATAAATATCAAATGGGCACTACACACCCATTAGAAGAGGCACACGCAGCAGCAGCTGAATTAATTAAGGAAAAATTCAATGAATTGGTTACGCAACCTATGGAACAGAATTCGATTAGAAATAAGATATCGCCGTAAATTGAGAGAATTACGAAAACGTGATCCGTTTATATATAAATGATATACGCAATTGGTGACAGTTTTACCTTCGGAGATGAACTATCATCCCAAGAGCTAGCATGGCCGTCGGTGTTGGCTAAAAAATTAGATAAAGAAATCGTTAACAAAGGAAGACCTGCTACAGGAAACAATCGCATGGTCAAAAGAGCAATTGACGCTGTAATAAATCAGTCCAAAATGGTTATCATTGGTTGGTCAGATTGTAATAGACAAGAATTTGCCGACGATAAAGGTATCTATGATATTTGGGCAGGTAGGAATTTTAGATCATTCTTTGACGATACGCATAGGATAGGTTTAATCAAACATATGACCGCGTATGATACTCCAGAGTATTATTATGCAAAATGGTTACGACAAATTATTCTTGTGCAGAGTTTGTGCAAACTCAATCACGTTCCTTGTGTTATGTTTATTTCATGTGGCGCAAATTTAAGTCACAACTTGTATAGTAATAATTTTCCCAAATTAGTAAATGCAATTGATCAATCATTTTTTGTAAGTGATATGTCAACTAGTGTTGCTGAGTGGACTTGGGGTACACCGCATGGTCCAAACGGTCATCCGTTAGAACAAGGGCACGAAATAATAGCTGATAAAATTTATGAACATATTAGGAATAAGTGCTGGATTCCATGATGCTGCTGTAAGTGTAGTAGATCATCAAGGTGAAATACTGTTTGCTGCTCACAGTGAACGTTACAGCAAGATTAAAAATGATGCACACATTCATCAAGATTTAGTGCGTGACATCAACAAGCATGGCCCCATTGTGCATATTGCCTATTATGAAAAGCCGTGGAAAAAGCAACTGCGTAGAGCATATAGCGGCGAAGGCATTGAATGGAATCGACTTACTACAAAACAAATATTATCTAACGAATTTGGAAATGATGCTATAATTCCAAAATATAGTTGCCATGACCATCACTTGAGTCATGCCGCAGCAGGATTTCAAACCAGTCCGTATGATCGTGCAACTGTGGTAGTGATCGATGCAATTGGAGAATGGGATACAATTAGTATATGGGGAGCAGAGTACAATAATCGAGGTTTTGCACAATATAAAAAATTATGGAGTCAACGCTATCCTCACAGCATAGGATTATTTTATTCGGCAATGACCGAACGTGTGGGCCTCAAGCCAAACGAGGATGAATACATTCTAATGGGAATGAGTGCTTATGGTAGAAATGGCTACGCAACTTCGTTACAAGATTTATTAGTAGAAAATGAATGGCAAGCAACTTTCAAGCAAAATTTACACATCGGTATAGACAGTGCAGGGTTTTCCAAAGATGTTCATGATTCAGATATAGCAGCCGCCGCACAAAAAGTATTAGAGCGATTGGTATACAATGTAATGCGCCGTGCTAGAGACTTTGGGTGGAGTACAAATCTTGTTTACATGGGCGGTGTCGCACTTAATTGTTTAGCAAATAGAAATCTAGGAGAGTATTTTGAAAACGTTTGGATTATGCCTAATCCTGGTGATGCTGGTAGCAGTCTTGGCGCTGCCGCTCTCGCTTATGGGCGTCGTGTTAATTGGGTCAATGCTTATCTTGGCCACAATATTCCGGGTCCATATCCCGTTACACCTGTTCTTGACACTTTGCTATCTGACGGGATTTGCGGTGTTGCTAGCGGTCGTGCTGAGTTCGGGCCTCGTGCGTTAGGCAATAGAAGTTTGTTAGCAGACCCAAGAGGACCAAACATTAAGGATAGAGTAAATGAAATCAAACGCAGACAAAAATTCAGACCTTTTGCCCCTGTCATATTGGAGGAGATGGCTGATCAGTACTTTGTTTTCCGCAGTGGGTGGTATAATAACCGTTATATGCAGTCAGTGGCTCAGTGCAGGTATCCTAACCGTTTTCCTGCTATCTGCCATTATGATGGGACCAGTCGAGTACAAACGGTTCCTAAGGATGGTTCAGGAATAAGAGAACTCTTAGAAAAATGGTTCATGCTAACAGATTGTCCTATGTTACTTAATACTTCATTAAATATTAAAGGAGAGCCTATAATAAATGATCGAGCAGACGCAGATAGATTCGAAAGTAAATACGGAGTACGGGTGTTTTCATGAGAGTTTTAACAAATGGCTGTAGCTTTAGCAGGGGACCTGATAGTTGGCCGTATGCTTTACAATCAATGTATAATTTTGAATTGATAAATCTTGCACAGTCTGGTGCTGGTAATACCTATATTTTTGAATCTACAGTTGCAGAATTATCATTGAGAAATTATGATGCAGTCATTATTATGTGGTCCCACCCGCATAGAATAGATTACAGAACTGAAAAGGATTTGAAAACCATTTATACTTCAAATTACCAGCACAAGCAAAATGACTGGCCTGAAAAAATAATACATCCCTTTAATGATCAAGACTTGGTTCAAACAGATTGGGTGTTTGGTTGTGGTTATTTAAATAATGATAAAGAATGTGTGAACTTATTTGATCCATACTATAAAAATATAAGTTATAATCAAATGGTAGACTCTTTTTTAATAAAGGTAATTTCTTTACAAAGTATACTAATACAACTAGGAGTACAATATATCTTTTCTTTTTATCAAGATTATGTTTCAGAATTAAAAAATGTAAATGAAAAATTTTTTAATTTAATCAATTGGGCTAATTGTTGTACAACAAATAATATATATAGTATCACCAAAAAAAATAATTGGTTTGATAAAGATAAAATACACCCAGGTAAATTAGCTCATAATGAATGGGCATTAGAACTTAAAAAACATATAGAAGATAAAAAATTAAATTTTAAAAAATCAGTTAGGTATTTTCATGACAACTAGAATATTAATTATGGGCTTACCTGGTGCAGGAAAAACTACACTAGCCTTGAATTTACTAAATTACTTTAGTCCTGATGTTCTATGGTTGAATGCTGATGAAATTAGGAGAAAATTTGATGACTGGGATTTTAGCTACGAAGGGAGAATTCGTCAGAGTCGCCGCATGCGTGAAATAGCAGATGTATCTAATAGAGATTACATTGTTGCTGACTTTGTGTGCCCTTTACCTGAAATGCGCAGCATATACGATCCACATTTTTTGATCTGGGTAGATACCATCGCAGAGGGCAGATTTGAAGATACTAATCGAGCATTTGTTGCACCTGATCATTATGATATTAGAGTAACTGAACAAGATGCAGGACGATGGGCAAGGATAATCTATGAACAATTATCTAATAAGATTTAATCGTGCTCATAACGACACCGGAAAAATGTGGCGTGTGTTTGAGAATTTTGATCAGGGCACAGAATATCTAGTAGAACATTTAGATATAAATGTGCCTTGTAGGGGTAACATTACCTTTGAATATGATACTGACAGCTATAATTTGTATTGTGAAGGTTATATTTCTATTGTAGATGGAACAGCAAGAATAACACAAGCTCCATTAGAGAATATTGATACTGAACAGTACAAAACAACAATTAATTTCAACAATCCATTACCTAAGGATTACACATGAACAAATATCACATAAGATTCAATCATCAACACAAAGATAGTAGTCAAGTTTGGCGTGTGTTTGAAAACGGTGTAGAATATCTGGTGGAGCATATAGATATTCGTGTACCCATGCGGGATGATGTCACTGTAGAAAACGGTGTAGAAAAATGGAACGTGTATTGTGAAGGATATCTATCGATTGTCAACGGTACTGCTCGAATAGAAAATACTCCTACATTTGATTGGAGGAAACCTACTGTACAAATGCTAGGACGTTGGCAACCATGGCATGCAGGTCATCGTGCATTGTTTGAACGTGCCATTAAAAAAACAGGCCAAGTGTGTATTATGATCAGAGACTGTCAAGGGTGGAACCATAGCAATCCATTTGGATTAGAAGAAGTCAAAAGATATATTAGTGCTGATTTAGATCCTGAGTACAAAGGTAGGTATGAAATAATTGTAGTTCCTAACATTGTTAATATTACCTACGGTCGAGATGTTGGTTATATTATTGAGCAAGAAACATTTGATGATACAACACAGGCAATCAGTGCCACTGCAATTCGCAAACAAATGGGTGTTGAATGAAAGAGAAGTTTAAACGGGCCTACATGCAAACTGCTCAAACTTTTGCTGAACTTAGTCATGCACGTAGATTAAAAGTTGGTTGCATCATAGTAAAAGATGATAGAATCATCTCCATTGGGTATAATGGCATGCCAGCGGGTTGGGATAACAACTGCGAACATGAAATGAAATGGCCCAATGGAGAAATAAGATTTTTGCAGACCAAAGACGAGGTGTTACATGCAGAATCAAATGCTATAGCCAAACTGGCACGTTCTGTAGAAAGCGGAGAAGGCGCAAGTTTGTTTGTGACTCATAGCCCCTGTATTGAATGCGCAAAACTTATATATCAGTCGGGCATTTCTTCTCTTTATTTTTGTACAGATTATAGAGATATGGCTGGAGTGGAGTTTCTAAAGAAATCCGGGGTGGTAATTGAGCAATTGCAGATTTAAGATTGTCTTTTAATTCTTTCCAACAGTTGTCGATAAATTCTTGATTATAAAACCAATTATAATTGTGTTCTAAAATCTCTGACATTTTTTGTTGCAAAATATATAACTCGTTTAGACTCATAGCACAAATATTTTCCACTATATTAACTACAGCTTGTAATCTATGCATTGGATCTTCGATTGTGTCATAACTTTCGTCCCAGAACTGATCAAAAGTTTTAAAACCATAACTTCTTAAATATTCCAAATTGTTTGCACAACCCAATAGAACAAAGGGTTGTTTGGCCACTATAGGTTTAAATATTTTTTCAGTTAAATGAGTTTTTTCTTCCCAAAAACAAGTTTCAGTTACCACATGTAAGAAACTATCAATCATATAAGACAGTGCCCCTAAGGTTTGACTGTCATTTCTAATTTCGTTGGAATTATCAATGTTCAGTTTGCGTTTCAATGAATTTAGTGTAGTAACACATTCTTGTATATAATCATACGGCAATTGATATTGTTTGACCAAATCATATAAATTGTTGTCATACCTTCCGTATTGAGGACAATTTAAACTGTAGCTTACGTATCCTTGATTTAATAAATTTTTTTTAACAAGTTCTGCAACTAAAATACTGCGATATGATCTTGCTCCACCGGTCAATCTGTTAAAAGTTATAAATTTTTTTTTGAATTTTCTTTGATGCAGAGGATATATACTAGTGCAATATCTATAACCTCGATACCAATCTGCTGCTGCAAATGCGTGGAAAAAGTAATTACAATCTACAAATCTGTATTTCTCGAGAATTTTATTTTTTGCTACACTATGTCTTTCTGTGTTAAGTAATATTGAGGGTTTTACATTACCATAATCATCTACCATTTGCCAGGATGTATGAAACAAGTTGTCATTAAAATTTTCAATAATTGGTTCTTGGTCGTAACAAAATAATAATGGACCAAAGCCACCATTGTCAACAATTTCTAAATTTTCAGGTTGCGTAGCACCAAAAGGGTGTAGATATGTCAAGGTTGGTTGTGCTATAATAGATTTAGCATAAGATAAAATATTTTCATAATGACTGTTAATATTATACATGTTTGACGTTTTTTATTCAGGCAATAAACCAAATTTATTTGCTTTTGAAAAGTATGCTGACAATTTAGAAGAAGCTGCTTTGAAGAGTAGAACTAGGCTCTACTGGTTTATTTATGGCTGTAATGATTACAGCAATTTTGATTTTGATTGGCGTCCTGCTCCTTGGGAAGAAACTCATATTCATTGTTTTGGTACACAATGGCAACGTACAGGCGGAGCTTATCTAGCCAATAAAGAAACTGTTAAAAATAAAGAATGGCATTTTAGAACAGAACAAAAAGTCACACGCTGTGTTGAGATGTCATCTTGGATCGTTCCGACTAATATAAATGACAATGATTTTGATTACTCGTGGCATCCTGATGAATTAGAACCTGATTACGAATATCATTTTCCTACCAATTGGCAACAAGACGGCGGTCCTATTTATAAAGGAACTGCTGGAATAAAATATGTCAGCAGTCAAAAAATCCGTACTAATGCTACACAAATATTCTACATGGACTTTCTTAACGCAGAAAGTCAAACACAGTACTTGGATCTTAAAAAAACATTTCCTGATATAAAACTTACTCGTTATGTTGACAACCACTTAAATGTGTTCAAACGTATAGTTAATCTTGCTACCACTGAATTTGTTTGGATTACAAGCAGTATTTGTGATTACAGCAAATTTGACTTTACCTGGCATCCTGATCCTTCACAACAAGAAATGGTACATGTGTTTGCCAGTGGAACACAACGTCGTGGTGATACGTTTTATATTCATGTACGATCATTCAAGCAGCAATTATATGAACTAGAATTATTAGATTGGTTCAATGTTATAAATTACTGCACAGATCAAACGGTTAATAGATTTCGAGAACCCACTGTAGTATATGATGGTGATACTGTAGTAGAGGCAGTTAAAAATTATGAATTTAATTTTCCTTACGCTACATTTATTAACAGCAATGAGTTTATATACCGGGAAGAAACAATATGTCTTTGGAGTGCTAAAGACAGAGTAGTTGTACCTATTTCATGCAACGGTGGCACATCTTTAGTTCCTAGAGATGCAAAAAGTTTTGTTGAAACACAAATATACGACTATCCATATATTTTAAAAGATAAAACCAAAACACCAAACAAACGTTTAGACATAGTTTTTATCAGCAACGGTGAACCTGATGAAGAATTAATGTTTTATCATACTGAGTACATGACCAATAGTGATGTTAAATGGATACGTGGAGTTAACGGTCGTGTTGCAGCCTATCAAGCAGCAGCAAGAGCCAGTACGACACCTTGGTTCTTTGCTGTATTTGCAAAACTAGAAGTAGAGGGCAATACCTTCCCATGGTACGAGTGGCAACCAGATTATTGGCAACAACCCAAGCATTATATTTTTAATTCTCGTAATCCTTTAAACGGCTTGGAATACGGACATCAAGGCATGATCGCCTATAATAAAAAATTAGTTTTAGAAAACAACTCGCCGGGAATTGATTTTACACTAAGTCAGCCGCACGAATCTGTGCCTTTACTGAGCGGAGTAGCAAGATTTAATCAAGATCCATGGACCACATGGCGTACAGCATTTAGAGAAGTGGTCAAACTCAAACACTTCATGACAACGCAACCCACTATAGAGACTGAATATAGATTAGATACTTGGTTAACAGTTGCTAATGGAGATTTTGCTGAATGGTGTTTAAAGGGCGCAGCTGACGCAGTTAAATACTACAACGAAGTTGATGGTGATCTTGATAAACTCATGTTGAGTTTTGAATGGGCGTGGTTGCGAGAAAGATTTAATCTAACAAATAATTCTTAATTACAGCAGCAACAGATTCTACTTCACCATCAGTAAGTTCAGGATATATTGGTAAACTCACACATTCTCTTGTGAATGCTGCTGTTTCAGTATAAAGATCTCTACTGTAGTCAATGTAATTAAAGCCTACTCCTATATCGTAAAGTGCATGTTCGTAATGTATTTTGCTTTCAATTCCGGCCAATGACAATTGATAAATCAAACTGTTTCTGGCATTGGTTCTAATCACAAATTTATGCCAAGCATGTTGAACATCTTGGTTAGGTATCAGTATGTCACAATATTGATACAATTGATCAATGTAATAATTGGCTATATCAGTTCTACGTTGTTGCCAACTCTCAAAATATTTCAGTTTGACTAACAGTTGGGCACAGTCGGCTTCGCTCATCTTGCTATTGGTACCGGCATTGTCATGCAAAGGTTTACCATTATCTCTAAGAGCTCTACATGTTTCGTATATGTTATGGTCATCAGTGAGAATCATTCCGCCTGATCCATAATTGTTTAAATTTTTAGTCGGATCAAAACTGAGTACACTTACATGGCCCATTTTTCCGCTGGGTATTCCTTTGTAAGATGCACCAAAACTTTGCGCTGCATCTTCTATTATTTTTAAATTATCATTAAAAAATTCTGTTTGTATTCTAAATCTATCGTAATTGACACAGTTACCAAACAAATTCACATACATAACAGCACCAACACTGTTATCTAGTTTGTGTTCGTATGCATCTAAGTCAATCAAACCTTTATGATCAACGTCACAAAAAACAGGCGTAAAGTTGTTCATAAGCACACTGTTAATAGTGGCTACAAAACTGAGTGTAGGAATTAATACTGAATAAGGCGTGTGATCAACAGTGGCAAATAAAGAAAATATCAATGCCTGTGTGCCGGAGTTGACTGCAAGAGCATATTCTCTATGAGTTCTTTTGGCGATTTGTTTTTCAAATTCGTGTGTGTATTCACCGTCAAGAACTCGACCAGTAGAATATACTCTGTCAGTTATGTCTAATATTTCTTCGCGTAAATTATTATATTGTCTGTGTACGCCAAAGAAAGGGATTACATGCATAATTTCTGTTGCCAATAAGTCGAAGATTGGAACCAATCATAATATTTCAAGAACCCTTCTTCCACATTAACTGAAGGAGAATAATTAAAATCTTTAACTGCACGATCAATATTCAATCTACCGCGCTTGGGAAATGCCAAATCTCTATCTTGAATTTCTAGTGTTCCTCGGCCTGCAATTTGAATAGCAAGTTCGGCTGCATCTTGAAGTGTATATTGTCGTTCAGAACTACGTGTAATATTATAAATTTTGTTGGCACTATTTTTACTTAGGGTTGCCTGCACAATACCTCGAGCAGCATCTTGTACGTAAGTAAAATCAAGTACCTCGCTTGCGCCTTTTACTTTTAAAGTATCACCTCGCATGGCACCTAGCATGAATTTAGAAACCACACGATCTTCTACATCTAGTTCACCGTATACAGCACTTGGACGAATTATAACTGATTCAAATCCGTACTGCCGGGAATAATCCTCTACCAGTTTTTCGCCCATGTATTTCATGATGCCATACTGTCCAATAGGATTACACACAGCATCTTCAGTTACATCTGACTCAAAATCTCCATACACCATACTACTACTAATGTAAACAAATCGTTTAACACGATTAAATCTAGCTGCTTCTAGTAAATTTATTAAGCCAGTACTCATAACTTCACTAGCTACTACAGGATTCTGACCAACTACTTTTTGTCTTGGAAAACTGGCTAAATGAATAACAGTGTCGCAATTGAAAATTCCAATTCTACTTCGAATGTCATCTGTGTTTCTAATATCAGCTACTAATGGAATTGATCTTATTCTTTTAAATCTTTCTCGTAAAAGATAATCAAGTTCGTCTTGAGGAACAAAACCGTAATTGGTCCTATTATCAATACCAAAACATTCTACACCTTGTTGTTCTAAAATACGTACAACATTGTGTCCTATAAATCCTGCTGATCCTGTTATAAATGCTCTCATCGGTATTTTAAAGTAAAGTATGTTAGTGCTTCGGGTTTAAGATTACCTGTTATCACAACACGGTATCCATAGTTTTGCATATCAGGAGTAATGTGAAATGTGGGTTCACCAACAACATTTTCCATTACCCAACGACCGTGTTCGGTTTGTTGCCATTCACTCAGCGGAAACGCTGCATACAAATACGGATCTTCAACATCCCCCATTGAAAATGAATGTAATATCATACTGCCATTTTCGCCCGAATAGCATTGTGTGATTGATATCCTTCTAGTCGAATATCAGCCATAGTAAATTTGGTAATATCAGTGATATCAGGATTAAGCCATAGCCGTGGAGCAGGTAATGGTTCACGCTTCAGCTGTTCATTTACCTGTTCTCGATGATCCAGATATATATGTGCATCGCCGAGTACGTGAACAAACTCGCCTACTTGCAAACCACACACCTGTGCAATCATGTGTGTTAGTAAACTATAGCTCGCGATGTTAAAGGGAACCCCCAAAAACATATCGCAGGATCGCTGATACATCTGGCACGACAATCTTCCATCTGCCACATAAAACTGTGCAAAGCAATGACAGGGCGGTAAGGCCATCCTATCTAGTTCACCCGGATTCCAGGCAGTTAGGATATGTCTTCGGCCGTAGGGATCTAACTTGATACCTTCTATCAATTGTTTTAACTGATCAACTTCACGAACTTCAACATCGTTTCCCTGTCTGCGATAAGTTACACCAAAGTCATCGCGAAAGGTACCACCGGCAGCTCTAGGTTTGATAGTACGCCAATGGCGCCATTGTACTCCGTATACTCGCCCTAGATCGCCTTCGTACTTGGCCTTGGCCTTCCAATATGATGCTAGAGCATTAGGAGTCCAGATAGTGACTGTGCCTTCTCTAGTACCATGTGTGATTTCTGCCAGTCTGCGTTCGTCGCCAGAACCTTCAATCATCCAGAGCAGTTCGCCTACCACAGCATTCCACGCTAATTTTTTTGTAGTAACAGCCGGGAATCCTTGACTTAAATCATACCGCTGTTGCATACCAAATCGAGATACAGTACCTATACCCGTACGATCATCTCTGCGTGTTCCGTTTTCTAATACGTCACGCAAGGCATTTAAGTATTGTTGTTCCATTTATAAAGGTCTGAATATATCTACATTTTTGTAGATACTAAAGTTTAACATTTTATCTGTGCTAGGTCTACTACTTGTGATTCTCATTCCAGTCATAAAAGCTCTCATATCTATCCTTACATCGCTAAAAGCAGCTCCTTTACGATGCGTTACATATGCATAATCTATTAGATCTTTACATTCCATAATAATACTTGGTCCGCCAATTATGAAAATATTTTTGTTTGGATAAAGAGATTGCAGTTCTCGGATTTTCTTTTTAACATCACCTGATATTCTACGTACAGTATTGATATTAAGTGGCTTGTTTGAAATAACACAGTTGATTCTGTCGGGCAATGGCTTTTTCATTTTGGGATCGTCCCATGTGTTCCGTCCCATTACTACAATTTGATTTAGTGTGTGTTCTCGAAACCAAGCCATATCTTCCGGGTGCATCGGCCAAGGTAATGTTCCGCGATTACCAAATGTGCCCACTTGGTCGGTAGCAAAAATTGTACAAATCATAAATTTTTTAATAGTTCGTCTGTAGCAGGTTGTACTGCTTTTTGCACTGCTGATACACTTATATAGAAATCTATATCCTCTATAATATAATCTAATGCAGTTAGTTTTGTTTTTAACATCTTTTCAAGAACGTCAGGATCGTTTCCCTCATCAAGAAGTTCTTTAATGTT
>Ga0315909_10005752_pt1 | contig 14111 bp, 16 predicted proteins | sample LakEriMetagenome_11_FD_203527 | JGI IMG/M metagenome (GOLD analysis project Ga0315909, IMG submission 203527) | Freshwater fungal communities from buoy surface, Lake Erie, Ohio, United States - Buoy 2 MA125 | ecosystem: Environmental > Aquatic > Freshwater > Lake | place: USA: Lake Erie, Ohio...
AACACCCTTGATGTTGAGCGCCAAAATTTGCTTGACTACAGGCTCGTCCATTTGGCGACGCAACCAGACAAAGGTTTTCTCATCGTCCTTGAGTTTTTTGTCCAACTCGGCAGGGGACATTTCAAGCAAACGAGCCAACTCCCGCAGCTTGGCCGGATCACGTTCAATGTCCTCAGGGTTGGCCCATATGCTGGGGGCAGGTACGCTGGATGCCAACAACATGCCGTTGCGGTCCAGCACACGCCCCCGATTGGCAGGCAAGCTCAGTGTTCGTGCAAAACGAACTTCACCCTGACGCAAGAAAAAGTCGTTTGCAATTACCTGCACATAGGCGGCCCTGCCCACCAACCCCATGAAACCCAAAGCAATGGCAGCCACAATGAACTTACTGCGCCAAACAGGTGTTTTACTGGCCAACAACGGGCTGGATGAAAGCTGAACGCTGCGGCTCATGGCTGAGTGCCTTTCACCGAAACGCTGCCATCACTGATGGAGATGTACTGTGTGATGGCCGGCGAGGCGGTGCGCATCTGCAACTGCTGACGCGCAATTTGTTCTACACGCAATGGGGTGGCTTGAGCCCGCCGCTCCACTTGCAGCCGGTCCTCGTCAATTTCAAGGCGCTTGGCCTCTTTTTTGGCCGACTCAAGCGCCATGAACAAGCGCCGTGTCTCATATTGACTGTGCACCAACATCAAGGCACTGGCCGTGACCGTCAGCAGCAGGAAAATACTCAGACGGCTCATGCGGGCACCTCGGTGCGCTCTGCAATGCGCATGATGGCGCTGCGCGATCGGGGATTGCCACGAACCTCAGCTTCAGTGGGACGCACACGACCACAAGCCTTCAGGCGCATCTTGACCGGTTCGGCAAAGGGCACGCGACGGTCCACCACTTCTTTGGAATGCTTGGCTATGAACTGCTTAACAATGCGGTCTTCGAGCGAATGGAAGCTGATCACCACCAAACGCCCCCCCGCCGCCAACACATGCAAGCTGGCCTCTAGCGCCTGTTCGAGCTCCTCAAGCTCGGCGTTGATGAAAATCCGAAAAGCCTGAAATGTCCGCGTTGCAGGGTTCTGGCCCGGCTCGCGAGTTTTGACCGTGTCAGCCACGAGCTGGGCCAAATCGGTGGTGGTTGAAATTGGGCCCCGCTCTTGTCTGCGAGCCACAAGCGCCTTTGCAATCTGAAAAGCAAACCGTTCTTCGCCATAGTCACGTATGACCTCCGTGATGTGTTCGACCGATGCGGTCGCAAGCCAGTCGGCCACGCTCTCGCCGCGCGTGGTGTCCATGCGCATATCGAGTGGGCCTTCAAAACGAAAAGAAAAACCCCTCTCGGGGCTGTCAATCTGGGGTGAGCTGATGCCTAAGTCCATCAGGACGCCGTGAACACTGGAAGGGGGCAGTTCACCCAGATTGGCAAAACCCTCGTGCCGAATCGAAAATCGGGCATCTTCAATGCGGCCTGCTTCGGCAATAGCCTCCAGGTCTTTGTCAAATGCCAGCAAACGCCCCTTGGAAGAAACGCGTGAAAGAATCAAGCGCGAATGCCCCCCTCGGCCAAAAGTGGCATCCACATAATGGCCATCAGCACCTGCAGAAGATTGCAACAACGCCGCCACGGCCTCTTCCAAGAGCACGGTGGTGTGGGTCAATACGGCGTTGATTTGGGAGGGGTACATGGGGTTCAGAAAGAAAAGTCCTTGAACACATCGGGCATCTCGCCCTCCATGGCCTGCGCCTCTTGCGCGTCATAAGTGGTTTTGTCCCACAACTCAAAGTGATTGCCCATGCCCAGCAACATGGTGTCTTTGCTGATACCTGCGGCTTGGCGCAATTCGGGTGAGATCAAGACACGGCCGGTACTGTCCATGTCCACATCCATGGCATTGCCCAGAAAAATCCGCTTCCACCACTGTGCCGACATGGGCAACTGGGCAATGCGTTCGCGAAACTTCTCCCACTCGGGGCGGGGAAACAGCATCAAACAACCGTGAGGATGCTTGGTCATGGTCAATTGACCTTGCGCAGTAGCGTTCAAGACGTCACGGTGCCGGGTCGGTACAGACAACCGCCCTTTAGCATCCAGACTCAGCGATGAAGCCCCTTGAAACACTGCAACGACCTTTTTCAGTTAAACCACGCAATTGAGGACACTTTTCCCCACTTAATTGCACTTTTTTGCACTGTATCAGGAAATCAATGCAACTCAACAGGTGTAGACCGATTTTTTTCAATAAAATCAATGGCTTAGAGCTGAAACAGAACGTTAATCAAATAGAAATTCCCATGTAAATTAGGGACTTACAGATGGCAATGAAAGTAACATCTGAAGGATTTGTAAATAAAAAAATTAACAAATTCAGCAAAGATAAAAAATTGCCGAAGTTCAGCATTCCTTCAAGCTTGGACGTAAAAAAACCCCTCAAGAGGGGTTTTTTTACGTCTTTAGCGAATCGTAAAGCTCAATCACCGAACATTTTTTGCTTCAATTCTCGGCGCTGCTGGGCTTCCAATGACAAGGTCGCTGTGGGTCGGGCCAATAAACGGCCTACGCCGATGGGCTCACCTGTTTCGTCGCAATAGCCATATTCGCCCGCATCGATCAAGACAATGGATTGCTCTATTTTCTTGAGCAACTTGCGTTCACGGTCACGGGTACGCAGTTCTAGGGCGTGCTCTTCTTCAATGGTGGCTCGGTCTGCGGGATCAGGCACTACCACAGTGTCTTCGCGCAAGTGCTCAGTCGTTGCGCCTGCACTGTTGAGTATTTCCTGTTTCAGGATGGACAACTTGCGACGGAAATAGGCCATTTGCAGGCTGTTCATGTATTCCGTGTCTGGCATGGCCAGAATTTCGGCATCCGTCAAAGCTTCAACAGGCTTGGTTTTCCAGTTGTTGGCTAATTTGGGGTCTTTCTTGATGGGCGCAAAGGGGGCTGCCACAACCGCTGCAGGTGCGCTTGGCATGAAACTGGCCTTGGCCGCTGTAGAGGCCACAGCAGGCGGCAATGAAGGCACTGTGATTTGAGCCAAACGAGCAGAGGGGCGGGTGGCTCGAATCAATTGATCGGGAGCAGCAGGAATTACAGGCACCACGGCAGATGGGGCGACAGGAGGGGTCGGGGCCGCCACGTTTTTAACAGTCATAGATTTCGCTTCAGGTACAGGGGGAGTCTTTTTGGGGGAAGGCGCAGGTGCTGCCTTGGCCTTGGGGGCCGGGCTTGGCTTCAGGGTTGCAGAAACGGCCTTTTTGGCGGCCGGTGCTGCAGTTTTGTTTTTAACTGCGGGTGACTTGCTAGACGCCCGCGTGGTTGAAACGGGTTTTGTCGTGACAGAGGCCGCTTTTGGGGTCTTGGATGGAGCAGCTGTTCCCGTCTTGACCAAGGACTTGGCGGGTTTTTTGGCGGGTGCCGCCGCTTTGGCTGGCACTGACTTTTTAGCGGGTACGACCTTGGCTTTCACCTTGGGTGCCGTCACTTTTGCCGTCACTTTTGCCGCTGCTTTTGCCGTCACTTTTGCAGGCACTTTTTTGTTTAAGGTCTTCACGTCTTGTCTCCTAGCCGTGTTGAAGGGCAGGTCCAAACCGGTTGCCGCAGTGCAGCAAACGATCGGAATACCTGTTCATTAGCGTTTCAAACCCTTGTTATCGACCTTTTGGGGTTCACCTGACTTACCAAAAGGGTAGGCGTCAGGCGGGCGATTGTAGCGACAAGATGGATCAAAAATTGCCCCATCGAAGATTAAAGACAGGTTCAGCTGAATTGTCCTCAATCGGTCCAATCGACGGGGCTGCCTCAAACCAAACATTGCTCCAGACCTTGCAACAAGATATCTTTGGGCAAATCGATGCCGATGAACACCATTTTGCTCATTTTCACTTCACCTTCGGCCCACAGGGGGCCCAAATCACTGCCCATCAACTGGTGAACGCCCTGAAAAATCACCTTGCGCTCGGTCCCGCGCATGTGAAGAACACCCTTGTAGCGCAACATTCGGGGACCGTAAATGTTGACTATGGCACCCAAAAAATCTTCTAACTTGGCCGGTTCAAACGCACGGTCTGACCTGAATACGAAGCTTTTCACATCATCGTCGTGGTGGTGATGGTGACCATGGGAGGGGTGATCACAATGCTCTCCGTGTTCATGGTCATGGTCGTGATCGTTCTGGTGCGAGGGGTGATCGCAATGCTCTCCGTGTTCATGGTCGTGGTTGTGGTTGTGGTCATGATCATGGGCTGAGTCGGTCAGAAAATCAGGGTCAATGTCGAGCTTGGCGTTCAGGTTGAAGCCCTTTAAATCAAATACCTCCGACAAGGCCACCTCGCCAAAATGAACCACTTTCTGGGGTGCGCGGGGGTTCATGTGTTTCAAGCGGTGCTGCAAGGCATCCAAGTCATCGGCTGATACCAGATCGGCTTTGCTGATGAAAAGTTGGTCTGCGAAACCCACCTGACGGCGCGCCTCCTGACGGTCATTGAGTTGCTGTGCCGAGTGTTTGGCGTCCACCAAGGTCAAGATCGAGTCGAGCAAAAAAGTCTCGGCAATTTCATCGTCCATGAAAAAGGTCTGCGCCACAGGCCCTGGGTCTGCCAGGCCGGTCGTCTCAATGACGATGCGGTCAAAGCTCAGCAGGCCCTTGCGGCGTTTGGCTGCCAGCAACTGCAAGGTGGCCCTCAGGTCTTCTCGGATCGTGCAGCAGATGCAGCCATTGCTCATCTGGATGATTTGCTCATTGGTTTCAGAAACCAGAATATCGGTATCAATGTTCTCTTCGCCGAACTCATTTTCGATGACCGCAATTTTTTGCCCGTGGGCTTCAGTCAAGACGCGCTTGAGCAGAGTGGTTTTGCCCGAACCCAGGAAACCGGTCAGGATGGTGGCGGGAATAAGAGACATGAAGGGGCTCCGCTGAAAGGGTCAAATAACAAGAGTTGGGGAGTTTAGCGATGATTTAAAGCCTAGGACCAAAGGGATAGACGGTTGGCCCGCCCTGCTGGCATAACTTAGCTGACACCGAAGCCTTGGCTTCATTTACGTTTAGCACGGGGGTGTGCGGCGTCATAAGCTTTGGCCAGATGCTGAAAATCCAACCGGGTGTAAACCTGCGTTGTCGTGATGTTGGCATGTCCCAACAGCTCTTGTACAGCGCGCAAATCGCCGCTGGATTGCAGCACATGGCTGGCAAACGAGTGCCGCAACATGTGGGGATGCACCGGGGTGGCCAAACCCGCCAAAAGGCTGCGCCGCTTGAGTCGCTGGGCGACACCTCTCGCTGTCAAACGTGTGCCATGGCGACCGGGAAACAGCGCCAGCGACTGGCTGGATGCACCCAACACAGGCTGCGTCAGCATGCCTGCCAAGCGAGGCCGGATGGCCAGCCAGTGGGTCAGTGCGTCCAAGGCCGATCGGCCAAGAGGCACACTGCGGCGTTTGCTGCCCTTGCCCTGAACCAGCACCTCGGCATTTTGCAGATCAATCCAGCCACGCCCGGCACGGCTGGCCTCTGCCGTGGCCACCACATCCAGACCTGTCAGCTCGGCAATGCGCAAGCCGCAGCCATAAAGCAATTCGACCATGGCGGCATCCCGTGCTTCCAGCCAAGGGTCGTCGTCTGCCTCTTCATGCTGCGCCAATTGCACGGCCTCATCAACCCCCAACGCTTTGGGCAAAGGCTTGGCCACGCGGGGAGCCCTGACGTCGAGTACCGGGTTCTGCGTGATCAGTCCTTCGCGCCCCAACCAGGTGTAGAAACCCCGCCAACCCGACAAAATGAGTGCAATGCCCCGGCCGCTGCGCCCGGCACTGTGCATTTGCGCCACCCAGCGGCGAACATGCCCGGTTTGAACCTGCAACAAAGCCACACGGGAGGCTTCGGCCATGTCGGCCAAGCGCGCCAAATCCAATTGGTACAGCGTGCAGGTGCGCTCGGCCAAACGCTTTTCAAAGCGCACATGCCCCAGATAGCGTGAAACCAGCGGGTCGGGCTCGGCAGCCTTTGAAACCTCTGGGGCCTTGTCTGAGAAGTTCATACCGAGCCCACCACGATGGGCCCAAGGCTGAAAGGGGTGAAACGCTGGGCCAAGGGCAAAGGAATGTGCATGGGCGCACTATTAGGCTTGGGGTGCGCGCAACACCGACAAAGCGGCCCCGGCCAACTCAGCCAGGCGCTCCAGCAAGTCAGTTCCCATCTGGCTGTTAAAGCGCTGCGCATCCGGTGAGGCCAACACCAGCAAACCAAACGCGGGTTGCCCGGGTACTGCCCGCAAAGCCAACAAAGCCAACGAGGCGGCTTGCGATGGCTCGGCCAGCCACTGAACCGCCTCGTAACCCGCGTTGGGACCCACATAAGGCCTGTCGAGTGAAGTGGCCAGCGTCTGCACCGCTTCAGTCACGCCCTGCGCATAAGGCGCATGGGCATGTTCCCCTTTTAGAGACCACAAACGCAAGCTCACTTGGGGCACCTGAAACAGGTCACGAATGTTGTCCACCGCCGAATCGGCCAGGTGATCAGGCGGCGTCACCCACAACTCGCAGGACCAGCGGTGCAACTTGTCCATCAGGATCATGTTTTCATTGCCATGTCGGATCATGTCCATGATGCGGTGCTCCAAGCCCTTGATCTTGTCTCGCAGCATCTGGGCTTGGCGCTCTTGCAAACCCACGGTTCGGTGACTTTGTGGGTGCGTCAATTGCACTGTAGCCAAAAGCGAAGCATGCCGCTCAAAAAAATCGGGCGTGTTGACCAAATAGTCAGCAATGTCGTCTTCGGTGATGGGGCTCATGGGTTCGGATGCGTTCATGTTTGGGGCTCCAAAAATTCAGTAAAAGGTGTCGGGCACGTTGATTTCGCCCTCAAAAACAGGGGTCGCGGGGCCAGTCAGTAAAACAGGGCTGTCGGCCAAGCCGGCCCATTCGATGGTCAGCACCCCACCTCGGGCATGCACATCGACACGGCTGTCCAGCCAGCCTTGCCGAATGCCCGCCACCACTGCGGCGCAGGCCCCGGTGCCACAGGCCAGTGTTTCGCCCGAACCTCGCTCGAACACCCGCAACTTGATCTGGCTGCGCGAGACAATTTGCATGAAGCCCGCATTCACCCGCTTAGGAAATGCCAGGTGGTTTTCTATCAAAGGCCCCTGCCCCAGCACCGGAAAGCTGTCCACGTTGTCCACACGTTGCACTGCGTGCGGGTTGCCCATGGACAACACCGCTACCCGGGCAATGACCGGAGTGGCGTCTGGTGCCGCCAGCGTCAAATCAAAAACAGGCCAGCCATTGACCTGATCACTGATCAGACCCAAGGGATTAAAAGGGACACGCTCCCAATCGAAGACAGGGGCACCCATGTCCACGGTAACTCGGCCATCGGGGTTCATGTGCAGTTCAATCTCACCTTGCTGCACTTTGACGCGAACCGAGGTTTTCTGAGTCAGGCCTTTGTCGCGGACATAGCGCACAAAGCAGCGGGCACCATTACCACAATGCTCCACCTCACCACCGTCGGCGTTGTGGATGATGTATTCGAAGTCCAGTCCGGGGGCGGGCGAAGGCCTGACGGTCAAGATTTGGTCAGCACCCACGCCAAAGTGGCGGTCTGCCAAAAACCGGTATTGGGCCACGTTGAGGCCCAGACGGCCCCGGGTCTCGTCGAGCACGACAAAATCGTTGCCGGCTCCTTGCATCTTGGTAAAGCGAATGTGCATGGGCGGGATTATCGCCCCAGGTCAAACCTTAAGTCGTCTGATAATGCGGCATGGCACGTACATCCCAACTCCTAAACCCCCAACGCGAACCCGCCCCTTTGCGACCCGCAGCCACCGTGCTGCTGCTTCGCGATAGCCCCAATGGCATTGAGGTCTTGATGACCCGCCGGTCCATGACCGCCAGCTTTGCACCCGGCGCTTATGTGTTTCCGGGTGGCGGCATCGACCCTGCTGACTCGGCAGCCCATGCCCTAGCCCACCGTCGCCCCACCCAAAGCGATCTGCACCTGACCCAAGCCATTGCGGCAATCCGTGAAAGTTTTGAAGAACTGGGCATCTTGTTTGCTCGACACGCCAATGGCCAATGGGCGGAAAACACCGATATTTCAGCTATCGACCGCAAAGCCCCTTTCGCAGCCCAATGCCAAGCCATGGGATTGACCTTGGCAGCCGACCAGGTGTTTGTGCTGGCCCACTGGATCACCGACCGGGACCTGCCACGCCGCTTTGATGTACCTTTTTTGGTGGCACGCATGCCCGAAAACCAAACCCCTGTGGCCGATGAATCTGAGCAGTTTGAACCGGTCTGGGTGCGCCCCGCCGATGCCTTGTCGCGACACGAGGCGGGGGATTTTTTCATCGTTTTCCCGACCATTCGCACCTTGGAACGCCTGAAGTCTTTTGCCAACGTGAACGCCGTTTTGCAGGCTTGTGCCGTCAACGATGAGCCTTTGTGGACCAGTTGCCCCCGCGCCGGTTGGCTGGCGGGCAATGAGGCCCGCTACATGGAACATGAGGCCCCTTTTGGCGAACTGGCGCTGGTCAGCCCGGACGGTCAAATTCAGCACCACTTGGATTGGCAAACCGACCTGCCGGTTCCTTTGCTCAAAAACGTGCAACGCCTCACGGCCCCCAACCCTGGGGTCATGACCGGCCCCGGCACCAACAGTTACTTGGTGGGCGACCCGAACACTGGCTACTTGGTGATCGACCCCGGACCGGCAGATGCGGACCACTTGCAACGCCTGTGGCGTGCCGCTGCCGGGCAAATTCGCATGATTGTTTGCACTCACTCACATCCAGATCATTCTCCAGGGGCGCAACCCTTGCAAGCGCTTTGTACCCACAAACCGCCCATATTGGGCCTGGCCTCGCGCCCCACGGCACGCGCCAACAGCCAATTCACACCCGATCGCGAACTGGCCCATGGTGAAAAATTACGTTTAGAAGGCACGGGGGCTGATGGTGACATCGCCCACACTTTGCGTGTGCTGCATACCCCCGGACATGCCGCCAACCACCTGTGTTTGGTCCTTGAAGAAGACGGGTTGCTGTTTTCGGGCGACCATGTGCTGAATGGCAGCACCACGGTGATCGACCCACCCGATGGCCACATGGGAGATTACCTCGACTCCCTTGACCTGTTGGCCGAAGCCTGCAAGAGCGACACCCTTGAATTCATCCTGCCAGCGCATGGCCATGTGCTCGGCTTTGCGCACCAAGCCATTACCCAACTGAAGGCCCACCGACTCAAGCGCGAAGCGAAAATCGCAGCCGCCATGCAGGCCCTGCCCAAGGGCAGCCTGCAAGAATGGGTCGAAAAAGCCTACGACGACGTCCATCCAAGGCTTTGGCCCGTGGCCGCCCGATCCCTGCAAGCGCATGTGGACCACATCCGCGAGCAAACCCTGTCCTGAAAGATTTGATGATTCCCTCTGAAGAAGGCATTCGACTGGCTAAACGTGTGGCAGCCGATCAAAACTGCTCGCGCCGTGAAGCCGAGGCCATGATCGTGGCAGGTGGCGTTCAGGTTGGCGGCAAAGTGGTCACCGACCCGGCTCGCCGCGTCAAGGATGAACAAACCCTGAACGTCAACCGCCTGGTCTCCATGGCGGCGCTGGCCCCCTTGACCGTGGTGCTGTTCAAGCCCGCTGATCTGGTCGCCAACTTAGCCTGGCTGCAAAACACCGTGGGCCTGAAAGCCGCCCAACCCGGCATTTGGGGTGCCGAACGGCTGGCCAAGATGCAACACCCCCTGACACTGCCCAAGGGAGCCAGTGGTCTGTGCATTTTTTCTGACGATTTGAGCGTGCTCAGGCACCTGGAAGACCGCCGCAGCCCAATGGAAGAGGAATGGATGGCCACGCTGCAAGGCGAAGTTACCGAAGCCACTTTGCGGGCCCTGAACGGGCCAGGTATCCGAACCAGTGTCAACCGTCAGACAGAAAGCATCACCGTTTTGCGCATCGCGGGCAAAGACATCGACGGTCTGGCGCTGGGCCGTTGGCTGGACCAACAATGTCCTTTGCAGGACCTTCGCCGCCAGCGGGTGGGCCGTCTTAGCTTGTCGCCGCTGGAGCCTGGGCAATGGCGCCAATTGGAAGCTTACGAGCGCTTTTAATTGATTTACAACAAAAATACACGGGATTTACCCTTGAATTGAAACGGTCAATCCCCAATTTATTCAGGTATCTGAGAAAATTACTAACCAGTAACTTTCGTGAACCGCACAGAAAGTGAACCGACTGAGTCCAACAGGGCTGAGTCCAACGCACAAAGGAGCACACCATGCGTTTGAGCACCAAGAGCCGATTTGCCGTAACTGCCATGATTGACGTTGCGCTGCGCGAAGACCGCGGCCCCGTGTCATTGGCCGCCATCAGCGTGCGCCACCAGATTTCGCTGTCCTATCTTGAACAGCTTTTCAGCAAATTGCGCCAACAAGGCTTGGTTGAAAGCACTCGCGGCCCTGGCGGCGGGTATTCCTTGTCGCGCAATGCCGAAAAAATCACCATGGCCGATATCGTGGGGGCCGTTGATGCCCCCTCTGACGAAGAAGCTGCGGCGGACGGCGGATGGATGAACAGCGACCTCTGGGCCAGTCTGAACGAGAAAATGTTGACGCATCTGCAATCCATCAGTCTGCGGCAACTGGTGGCTGAACAGCGCACCAAAGGCGTCACGGTTGAGCCAGCACCCCAGCCTGCGATCAAACGAGGCGTTTTTGCCAAGCCCAAAAGCACCTTGAAAATCACCGCGCCCAACTCGGTGTTTGCACTGGCCAACAGCCTGATGCCATCCCGCAGCTGAACTCGGCCAACCCCACAAAAAAACCCGCTTCGGCGGGTTTTTTTATGGCTATCGCTCAATGTGCGTAAAAGTGTGAAGCTCGCCGATAAGCCGGATTCTGTGCACAGCGGTTGCCCGCTGCGTGACCGCCATTACTCTGGGCCGGGGGTTGCCCACCCGGCTCGATGCTACCTACCCGCCAACTCACCCCGCGGAACCACAGGGAGAAACAATACGGCGAACCGCATCATTTCAGGAAGGCCTACTTGGTATTGCTGCGCGTAGAGATTGCCCGTTTCACCCGCATCGGGTTGCCCCGCTGCGACTCGTCTCTGTTGCTCTGATCCTCACCTCACGGTGGAGAGGTGTTACCTCCTACGCTGTCCTGTGCAGTCCGGACGTTCCTCCAGTGCACCCTTTCGGGTCTTGCACCAGCGACGGTCTGGCGAGCTTCACGACGTCATTATCGCTTGCAGCGATGCACCAATACCTGTAACGATCTCTAGGAATGGTCTAAAACAATGGGGATCTGACCCCGATTGATTCAAGGTCAAGGCGATAATCGGGGTTCTTGCTTGATAACTACAAGCCACAGAGGTTGCCATGATCCGGATTTCAGAACTCAAACTCCCCTTATCCGCCTTGCCAGTCGAGGTGCGACGCTCGGCAGATGCACCGTCAGAGACCGACGAAGACCGCCTGCCCACGCCTCATCCTGACGAAGCATTGCGGCAACTGGTCGCCAAGGTCTTGGGCATCGCCCCTGAGAGCGTGGCCACCTTGCATGTTTTCAAACGCAGTTTTGATGCCCGTAAAGCCGAGTTGCTGGCCGTCTACATTGTGGACATCGCGCTGAGTGACCCAGCAACTGAAGCCGACTTGCTGCAAAAATTCGAGTCAAACCCCCACATCCAGCCTACGCCCGACATGACCTGGCATGCGCCGTGTCTGGCCCCAACCCATTTTGGTGAACAGGAAGGCCAGCGCCCTGTGGTGGTGGGCTTTGGGCCATGCGGCATGTTTGCGGCACTGGCGCTGGCCCAAATGGGTTTCAAACCTATTGTTCTGGAGCGGGGCAAACCCGTACGGGAACGCACCAAAGATACCTGGGGCCTGTGGCGCAAAAAAGTGCTCAACCCCGAAAGCAATGTCCAATTTGGCGAAGGCGGCGCAGGCACATTTTCTGACGGCAAGCTTTACAGCCAAATCAAGGATCCGCGCCACTTGGGCCGCAAGGTCATGGATGAATTCGTCAAGGCCGGAGCGCCTACCGATATTCTTTTTGCAGCGCACCCGCACATCGGCACCTTCAAACTGGTCAAGGTAGTGGAAAACATCCGCGAACAAATTTTGGCACTGGGAGGAGAGATTCGTTTTGAACAACGCGTGAGCGATGTGCATCTTTCACCCACAGCCGATGGCTATCAATTGACCGGTTTACAAGTAGAAAACTTGCGCACAGGCCAGAGCCAAACTTTGCACACGCGTCACGCTGTGCTGGCTTTGGGCCACAGTTCGCGCGATACCTTTGTCATCCTGCACCGCCGTGGTGTGGCCATGCAGCCCAAAGCGTTCTCCATTGGCGTGCGCATTGAGCACCCGCAAAGCGTGATTGACCAAGCCCGCTGGGGTCGCCATGCCGGGCACCCGCTTCTGGGCGCTGCCGATTACAAGCTGGTACACCATGCCAAAAACGGGCGGGCGGTTTACAGTTTTTGCATGTGCCCGGGCGGTACCGTGGTCGCGGCCACCAGCGAACCCGGTCGGGTGGTGACCAATGGCATGAGCCAATATTCTCGCAATGAACGCAATGCCAACGCGGGCATGGTTGTGGCCATCGACCCGCCGGACTATCCATTCGAGTCCAGCGCGTGGCAAGCCGCGTTTGGGATGCAAGAGGGTGCGCAACTGGCAATGGAAGCCGAGGCATTGTCGCGTCAACAACCGCCACAAACGCACCCGCTGGCTGGGATAGTGTTGCAACGTCAGCTAGAAAGTCTGGCATTTGAAGTGGGCGGCAGCAACTACGAAGCGCCCGGACAACTGGTGGGGGACTTTCTGGCACAGCGCCCGTCCACTGAATGGGGCAGCGTTCAGGCGTCTTACAAGCCGGGCGTCAAACTCGGCGACTTGGCCGAAGTTTTACCCCCCTACGCCATTGAAGCCATGCGTGAAGCCTTGCCCGTTTTTGGTCGAAAAATCAAAGGCTACGACATGGCCGATGCGGTGATGACCGGCGTGGAAACGCGCACGTCTTCGCCCTTGAGAATCCCACGCGGTGAAGACCACCAAAGCAGCAATACCCGAGGCTTATACCCGGCTGGAGAAGGTGCCAGCTATGCGGGAGGGATTTTGTCAGCGGGTGTGGACGGCATCAAAGTTGCTGAATCTTTGGCCAAGCAAATACTTGAAAAACCCAATTCACCGACCCGACCCTGAATCAGGTCTTGACGCTTTGAGCTTTAAGTTTTTCGTGACAAGAGCAGGCCTGATGAGCCAACTGTTGCCGCGAAAAAATATGCAACCGGTCTTGTGCCAAACCATAACCCGACAAGGCTTGCATTTCGTCTGCATGGTCTTGTGACTTTGCAAGCTCTGGCCTGAGAAATTGGGGAATGGCGGCCAAATGAATGCTCAGCGCGCTTACTGGTCGTTGCGCCAATCCGTGCAAAAGCCAACTGGACAAACTTTGCTCGCGCGTGTGGTGTTGCACGCAAAAAGACCATTGGGCCATTTGCCTGATCAAGCCTTGGGTTGCCGATGCTGCATGCCATAAGCAGTCGGCATAAAGCGCCGAGTTGACTTGGGCAGGGGGCCAGTCTATTTGGTAGGCCTGGCCCGGCACCCGCACATAGGCTTGCATGGTCGTGCCAGAAACAGCCAGCGAATCCAAACATGCATGACTGCCAATCCATGACAAGCCCTGCTCAACGCCGTGAGAAGACCCCATGGTCAGCAACGCATCGATTGGAAAAACCAGACAGGCACCGGACCGGGCAGCATTGGCCAAGAATGGGCCCTCTTGTAAATCAATGCTCTCAAGCCTGAAGGACGCTGGCAGGGCGTGGTCTGAAAGCATCAAAGCCAACAAAGAATTTTTAATATTTTGGTTTGACAAAAGGTCGCTCCAGACGTCGAAGTCAGCTTAACTGACTGCCATAGAAATTAGAGGTTAAAAAACGCCTAAATAACTTTCATTTTATGTTCTTTAACGAACATATTGATTCCTTGCGTCTGTGTTCAACTTGTCAAAGTTGCCACATATACTCATTCAATTTTTTTGAAAAGCAGTCTGTTCACTGCGCTGCTTTTGGCTTTGCAACCCCGCACCCC
>Ga0315909_10005754_pt1 | contig 14109 bp, 13 predicted proteins | sample LakEriMetagenome_11_FD_203527 | JGI IMG/M metagenome (GOLD analysis project Ga0315909, IMG submission 203527) | Freshwater fungal communities from buoy surface, Lake Erie, Ohio, United States - Buoy 2 MA125 | ecosystem: Environmental > Aquatic > Freshwater > Lake | place: USA: Lake Erie, Ohio...
AAAGTAATCCTCTGAGAAACGTAAATTTCTAAAGTAAATATTTTTTATAATTTTTTTTTTTATAACCATTGAACAGGTATTAATAGAGGAATTATGAATAAATTTTTTATAATTATAAGAGTCAGGAACTGTAATTTTTTTTATTTGATTATTTTTAATAATTTTGTAATCAGTATAAGTAAAATGATAATTATTACTTATCATAAATTTAATTTGGTTTTTTAACTTATTTTTATCCCAAAAATCATCAGAGTCTAAAAAGGTGATAAATTTAGCTTTAGAGTGCTTAAGACCTCTGTTTCTACAAAATGCTTGGCCTTTATTAATATTATTTTTTAAAATAATAATTTTTTTTTTATCATTAATTTTTCTAGATATTTTTTCAATTTTTTGAATTGTATTATCAGTAGACGCATCATCAATTAAAATTAGCTTCCAATTCTTAAAAGTTTGTCTTAAAACTGAATTTATAGTTTTTTTGATAAATTTTTGTGAATTATATACTGGGATAATAATATCTATATTAACGTTATTTTTCATATATTCTAATAAATTTATTATAGTATTAAAAATTAAATAAAAAAAAATTATTTTTTATAAGTAAACTTTTAAGAGTATGTTTTTAAAATTGAATTATCTAAAGTTTTTATTTTATACATTTCCTTTATTTATGATTTTTCCTAGTGGGTATCTGAATGCCTATATTTTAATTTTTATAATTTACTCTTTATTTTTTTTTTACTTGAATAAAATAAGGATTAACTTAGTTACATTAGATTACCTTATAATTTTATTTTTTTTAACTTCAGTAATAAGTACATTACTCAATTTAAATCAAATTGAAAACTTTAATATAGGAGGAAAAAAATTTAATTTAGAAGTTTCGGCTTTTACTAAATCAATTTTTAATTTAAGATTTTTTCTTTTGTACATAATTGTCAGAAATGTTCTAGATAAACAATTAATTAATATTAAAGTCTTATCTATATTATCTTTAACGTGTTGCGTATTTTTGTCTTTTGGCATCTTTTTGCAACATTTAGTTGGCTTTGATTTTTTTGGAAATTCACCATTTGCAGGTCGTTATAATAGTTTTTTTGAGCACGAAGCAATAGCTGGTAGCTACCTACAAAAATTTTTTTTAATATCTATTTTTTTCTTTTTTCTTTTAAAAAAAGAAAATTTAAAAAATTTTTTTGCAATTCCTATTTTTATAAATATTTTTGGGTTAGGTATTTTGTTAAGTTTAGATAGAATGCCTTATATAATCTTTTTTTTTAGTATTCTTATTTTATTATTATTTTTAAAAAAATATCGTATAAAATTATTTATAAGTATAATTTTAACTGCGCTGACATTTCAATTTTTTTTTAATAATTATGATATTGTAAAAAATAGATATCAGAGTCTTACTAAAGAACTTGAATTAGCTAAAATTTCTAAATTATTTTCAAATTATAGTTCTAAATTTCTGCAATCCTTAACTAACTCTCATAAAAATATCATAAAAACCAATATAACTGATGATAATTTAAATAAAACGCATGATAATTTAAAAGGTGATTATTTGAGAATTTATAATGCTGCATACCAAGTTTTTTTAAAGAGTCCTTTATTAGGTACTGGACTTAAATCATTTTTAAATGAATGTAAAAAGTTACAAGTAAGTAATATTAAAAATATTACCTGCGCTATACATCCACATAATATTTATTTGGAAATCTTGATTAACCAAGGAATTATAGGATTTTTATTATTTTTATTATTTTTACTAATTTTAATAAAAAAAAATTTTATTAAAATTATTTTTTCTAAAATAACTGTAGAAAAAAAAATCTTAACAATTTTTTTTTTTACAATATTAATCTGCGAACTAATTCCAGTTAGATCATATGGCAGCATATTTCAAACTTTTAATGGAAGTATTTTTTGGTTCTCTATAGCTATTTTAAGTTCTAGAATTCATATTAAAAAATAAATAAAATCATTTAATTATCCTAAATAATTTTTTTAAAAAATATTTTCTTTCAGGTAATTTGTTTTTTTTTAATTGTGTGAAAATTAATTCATTATTTTTTTTTATATAATTAATAATTTTTATTAATTCATCATGATTTCTATCTACCGAAAAAACACCATATCGCTCTTGAATTACATATTTAATATCATTAAAAATTATGACTGGTCGCATTCTTGATAAAGACTCATCAATAACTTTTGGATGTGCCTCAGTGTAGGATGGTAAAATAAGAATATTCGCTGAGTCATAAATTTTTATTAATTCTTTTTCACTCTGAACAAAATCAATTAATCTAATTCTGTCATCAGCATTTTTAATAGGATCTCCATTACCTACCAGGGTTAATCTAATATTTTTTGGCAACTTAGAAAAAATATTAAGTAATGAGTAAACACCTTTTTCAATTTTAAATCTACCTACATATAAGATATTTATCATATTATTTTTAAAATAATTTTTTTTAATTTTTTTTTGCCACGTTAAATTTAATTCCGAAGGATATAGAATGTGACATTTTTTATTATATAATCTCTTATGACAAGAAATAACTTGACTATATTTTGTCATATACTTAAACATAAAATCATAAATCCAAATATATTTTTTTCCGAGAATACTTTCATACTCTTCATATCCATTGCTTCTTAAGTATAAATAAAATTTACAATCAAAAAAAATTTTAAATATAAGAAATATTAAAAAATTAAATGGAGTAATTGAAATAACTAAAACTTTTTTTTTTTTTATATCACTTAATATAAATTTTAAAAAATTAAAAAAGTAAATTAAGCGTAAATTAAAAACTTTATAATTTTTTTTTAAAATAAATGGTTTAATTGAATTACTATACCTTGAAATTACAATTAATTTATACTTGTGTGAAAAGTAGTTTACAATTGACTGTATATCTTTATTTTCGCAAAAAAAATTTCTTTTATCATAATATATTCTCTCATTTGCAAGAATATATAAATATTTCATAAAAAACCCTAAATTTTGTTTAAAGTAAATTTACTAATGAATAACAAATAATAATTTTTTAATATGTAAAATTATATTTATGCTTAATTGGACCTAGAGCCAATTTAATTTGATTTGCTAAAGTTTTGTCAATTTGATCAATAAAATTTATTTGATCTACCCATAATTTTATTTCATTACGACCATCTTTTCTTTTTAGTCTGTCAAACATATAAGAGTCTATTGATAAAGCATTTCCAAATTGAGAATAAATTACATATTTAGTGTGCATCTTATCAAGTCTTATTTGATATTTTTTTTCAAAAGTTGCAGTTTTAATTAAATCTTTTGATATAGGAGTACCTCTGTGAATAAGTCTACTGTCAAAAAACAATGGAGAACTTTTTTTTGGATTTAGTGTTTTTGCATTAATTAAAATCATAAAAAATCTTTCCGGAATTTTAAGATACAGTTTTTTAAAAAATTTGTGAAAAACTAAAGTCATTTTAAGTGCAAAAGATCTAATTTTTCTGATAATTATAGTAGATTTTGAAAAATTTTTATGTGAATTTTTAATTATATCAATACATCCACCATAATTAGTGTTTTCTTGTAAATAAATTCCAATTTTTGTGAATAGGTAATTTTTATCACTAAGTTTATTTTTACAATACTCGTATGCTAATTCACCCCCACAATCGCGATGCCAACCAAGAGTTTCATTTAAATTATTGTGATAATTTTTATGTACAGATATTAAAGGTAAAATAGATAAAAATTCTTCTGAGTTTTTTTGCAACTCCGTAATTATTTCGGTCACTTCTTTACTAAAGAGTATTTTGATAATTTTTTTTGCTAACTCAAAGCTCTGAAATTTATGTATTAATAAGCCAGCTCCTTTGTAATCTGTATTTTTTGAAAATTCAGAGTCCAACAAATTCCTTAATATAATAATCTCGGATTCATTTAAAATTGGGTTACCACAAACATAACCATTTGCTTGGAACACTTCATCAAAATTATTACTCATTTAAAGATTATTTAGCATATAAATTTTATTTTTTAAACAATCAAATACAATCTACTAGGCTAGTAAACTTTTAACTTAATTTGTATCTAATATGTTTTGATAATATTCTATTTATTCTTTTTTATTATATTTTTCCCATATTAAAGCTGATTTTAAAATAATTTTTAAAGAGTTATATTTAGGTAACCAATTAAATTTTTTTTTGAATTTATCAGAATTAGCAACTGAAATAGAAACATCACCTTTTCGTGCTGGTCCAATTTTATATTTTATTTTTTTTTTAATTATTTTTTCTATTTCACAAATTATATCAAGAACTGAAAATCCTCTGCCATAGCCACAATTAAAAATTTCGAATATAGATTTTTTTCTCATCTTTATTAAATATTTTGCGACTATATAATGCATTTCAGCCAAATCTGTAACATGGATATAATCTCTAATGGTAGTACCATCTTTAGTATTAAAATTATTTCCATTAACAATCATTTCTTTTTTTTTACCCGTAACATATTCGCAAATAGCTTTTATTAAATTATCCGGATTTGATTTTAAGCCAGATCTTAAAAGAAAATCAGCCCCTGCAACATTGAAATATCTTAAAATACATACATTTATTTTTTTTTTTTTAAATTCTTTTAAATATTCTTCAACCATTACTTTACTCTTAGAGTATGGATTTATTGGTGAGGTAATTTCATCCTCTAAAATATTTTTTTTATCGACATTTCCGTACACAGATCCGGTCGATGAGAATATTATTTTGTTTATTTTATTTTTTGCACACAGATTGAAAAAAATTTTGCTTTTTTGGTAATTATTATGAAAATATTTCTTGGGGTACTTTACAGACTCACCAACTCTTGTAAATGCCGCTAAGTGAATTACAATATCAAAATTATTTTTATTAAATAACTTTTGAATTTTATTTTCATCAGATATATCGCTTTTTAAAAAAGTAGCTTTCTTTGGAATTAAATCTTTACTTCCAGTTGATAAATTATCAATAATAGTAACATCAAAATTCTTTTGTAAGAATTTTAAGGCTGTATTGCTCCCAATATACCCTGCTCCACCAGTTATTAATACTTTCATATTTTATCTTTTATTTTTTTTAAAAAATTAAACTTAAAGATTATTAGAGGATTTTTAAAAAGAATCATGAATATTTGAGTTATACTATTTATGAAATTTTTTTTTAAATCATGTAAGTATAGTTTTAAAAAATAAATATCTAGAATTAAATTAAAAATTTTTTTTTCATCTTTTGTATGTCTGAGTTTAAAATTATTTTTTGTGATTATTATATTTTCTTTTAATCTTATTACACTAAGGTCTTTTTGATTGGTCATACTATCTGGCTGTTTAACTATATGAGTTAAATATTTATTAACAATATATAATTCATAATTATTAATTAATTTAAGAGTAAGATCATAATCTTGTGAATATTCTAGATTATTTGAATACCAACCAACTTTTTTTGCTGAATTTTTTCTATACATAATTGAAGAGTGTGGTAATAAATTAATGAACTTAAGTTTTTGTCTAAAATTGTCAATTTTATCATAATTATTAAATAATCTTATTAGTTTTCTTTTTTCATTATAAAATTTTGTCCAAGTGCTACAAATAGCTACATTTGGAAAATTTAAGAAAACTTCTACTTGCTTAGCCAATTTTTCTGAATCGTAATAATCATCAGCATCTAAAATTGAGATAAACTTGCCGTCTAATTTTTGTGATGCAGCAATTCTACTTTTGCCAAGACCTACATTGACACTTTGACTAAAAATTTTTATTCGCTTATCTAAAAATTTTTTTACAATTTGTAAAGTCTTATCTGTTGATCCATCATCCCAGATTACTAATTCCCAATTATGGTAAGTTTGTTGTAGTACGCTGACTATTGCTTTTGATATAAATTTTGAAGCATTAAAACAATTAAGTAAAATTGAAACGAGTGGTTGCTTATCAACTGCCAACATTTTGATTGATCAATTCAAGATAATTTTTAATTTGTTGATTTGTAAATTTGAACATATCTTTTTTTAAATTATAAGATTTATGCCAATCAATTGTGTAACTAATTGATTTATGAATTGATAATATAGGCTTCCAACCAAGAATTTTAAAAATCTTGCTGCTATTTAAATTTAAGTGTTGCGACTCAAAAATTTTTATTTTTCTTTTGTAAAATTTTTTATTAATAATTATTTTTGATGAGCAATTATAAAAATTTTTAATTTTTTTTACAAGATCAATCACTTTTAGATTTTGTCGATTACTCGGGCCAAAATTCCATGCTCCCTCAAATTTAGTTTTCTGTTTAGAGCAAAGTCCTTGCGCTAAAAGTATATAACCATATAAAGGCTCAAGAACATGTTGCCATGGTCGCGTTGCGCTTGGTTTTCTAATGATTAAAGTTTTATTATCATTAAAAGACTCAATAGCATCTTTTACTATTCTATTCTCTGTCCAATCCCCTCCACCAAAACAATTTCCAGCCCTAACAGTTGCTATTTTACATATATTTTTTTTATTAAAAAAAGATTTTTTATAACTCTTTACCATGATTTCACAACATGCTTTACTTGCGCTATATACGTCATCACCTCCTAATTCAGACTTTTCGTTAAAATACTTTTTTTTTCCATAATTTTGATAAACTTTATCAGTAGTAACAATAACAGCACATTTAGTTTTACAATTAGATTTTAAAAGTTCCATTAAATTACAAGTTCCAACAATATTACTCATAAATGTTTCACTAGAATTTTTAAAACTTTCTATAACACTTGATTGTGCAGCGAGGTGAAAAACTATTTCAGGAGAAATTTTAAAGAAAAAATATTTAAATCTAAAAAAATCATAAATATTTACTCTTATATCTTCATTTATTTTATCTTTTAAATTTACTGAACTAAAAAAATTTTCATTTCCTTTTGGATTTAAAGAAATTCCGTACACTTTCGCTCCCAAGCTTTTCATAAAGACTGAGAGCCAACCACCTTTAAAACCTGTGTGACCAGTTATAAGAACTTTTTTATTTTTCCAAAAATTTTTATCTATTTTCATAGTAACCTACTATTTTTTTTTTTATTTTTTTAAGCTTAAGAAATTTTATCTTATTTTCTTTAATATTATTTACTTCAATTATATCTTTTGTACTGTCTATAGAGTGCCAAAAGCTTTTAAATTTAAGTAATTGAGACTTGTATTTTTTTATTATTATAGGATAAAATTTTGACTCAAAATTTTCAAAGTTTTTAAAAGTGTTTCTATATTTTTTTAGAATACTAGTTTTAATTAAAATCATTCCAGTGTAATTATAAGCATCGTAATTTTTCTTGTTCGTTTTTAATATGTGATATTTTAAATTTCTTCTAAAATCAATGATTTTTCCATTAACTACTCCTATTGTGCCGTAGGGGTAAGTTATTTCTGTAGACAAAAAACTTAAATCACAATTTTTTTTTTTATGTAAATAATAAATTTTACTTATATTAAAATCGAATATTGCATCTCCATTCAATATTAGAGTATTTTTTGACTCTAAATATTTTACAATTGATGCAATTCTTTTTCCAATTCCTGAATTCTTACCAGTAGAAATAATTCTTACAAATCGCTTAAAAATAAAATTTTTGCTTACTAATTTTTTAATCATATTACCTCTATAACCTACTGGTAAAATTATTTTATTAAATTTACTTTTAATTAAATGATACAAAATATATTTTAAAATTTCTTTGCCTTGAACTTTTACTAATGTTTTTGGAATTTTTTTTCCTATTAATCCTAACCTTGTACCTTTTCCACCGCAAAGGATAACTGCAGTTCTATTTTCCTGATTCTTCATTTAATTTCCACAAAGAATTTTTATCAGGTATATGAGTGTAAAAAAGATTTTTTTTTGCGTAGATTACTTTTTTAGTTGATTTTTTTTTCCATATTTCAAATACAAAATCTTTAACTGACATTGTCCTCTCTTCAGAAACATTCCAAGTTTGAAATGACTTAAAATAATTTTTTTCGAAGTCTAAAGCCTCTAATAATACTTTAGAAATGTAGGATACATTAGAGAATGATCTTACCTCGCTTGGATTTTTTATTTTAAAAGTTCTTTTTTTTTTAATACTTTGCATTAACGATGTATAAAGTCTATTTTTAGGTTCAAATTTTCCGTAAAAAGGAAATAATCTCATTACCCTGCACTTACTTTTTGATTTTATAGCAATTTTTTTACAATAGTCGACAAACATAGCCTTACTCATTCCGTAATCTGAATAAGGTATTCTATTAGCATTTAACTTTATCTTTTTCATTTTTCTAGATCTTAATCCATACTCAGAAGAGGAGCTAATTATTAGCCATTTTTTACAATTAGATTTAACAGCATTATTTATGAATTCAACAGATTCAAAAAAATTAGTTTCATAAATACTTTGAACATTATTATTATTGACACCATGCGTAGCAAAATGCACTAAAATATCTGATTTTTTTAATTCTTTTTTCCATTTTTTTTTTAAATCACCTTTTAACCAAATTAATTTTTTAGAATATTTTTTTTTTCTAGATAGAGCATAAATTTTAATTTTTTTTCTTAATGCAAGATTTATAAAGTTTTTACCGAGAAAGCCTGAAGCTCCAGTTATAAAAAGTCTCACTTAAATGTTCCTTTTATTTTTCTAGAAAGATAATAAAAAAATGATAAATAAACATTTGGAAATAGTAAATTTTTTAATACATGTTCATAATAATTAATATAATATTTACCTTTTTTTTCACCCCCCGTAACTATTTTAAAAAAATAATTAGAAAAATTTCTCAAAGAAAAGTTTTTGCAGTATATGTAACTAAAAAAATTTAATCCTTGAGATCTATAATAGTCTAAAAGTTCTGGTATTCTTATAATTTCCACAAACTCATATAAGTCTGTCCACTCTCTAATACCAATCAAATTTACACTTAACGGCTTTGCACAAAAAAAAGATGGTGAATTTTTAAAAGAATTGCATATAATCTTTGGGTGTAAGCAAGTATTATCAAAGTTTGACCAAGGTCTAATATCTTCTAGATTACGATAATTAATAACATTGAGCGACTTTTTATATTTTAATGTATTAAATATACTAAAAAAAATACCAATTAAAAAGTCCCACGAAATATCTGGATCAATTAATTTCCAAAAAGTTAATTTTCTACTTTGTTGAAATTTCGACATAGAATTTAATTTTTTTAAATCAAATCTATAAGTATTTATTATTTTATTTTTGAACTTATCTTTTTTTTTTTCTAAAAAAAATGAATTAATAAAAAAAAAATCTACCTCTGGATTTTCATTAAATATTTTTTGTAACTCGACAAAAGCGTAAGGCAATATTAAATCATCATCACCTATCATCCACGAAAATTTCTTTGTTGCTAAACTTATAGCTTGTATTGCATTCTTTCCAAAACCTAAGTTTTTGGAATTTTTTATATATTTAATATTATAATAAACTTTATATTTTTTTATTAAATTTATATTATATTCATTATCTGAGTTATCTGAAATGCAAACCTCAAATTTAAAATTAGCTGCCTCTTTCTTTGCTATTTTTATTGAGTTAAGACAATTATCTAGAGATTCTGGTCTATTGTAGGTAGGAATACAAATAGAAAGCATAAAAACTCTATATTTTGAAAGATAATAAATTTATTTTTTTTTTTAAATAAAATTTATAATTATGGATATTTACTAAGTGAAATTTAGGCAATGGAAATACTAAAATACCTCCAGTTTTAATATAATTTAATTCTTGTTTTATAACTTCCTTCTTAAAAGACCAAATTAAGACAAACAAATAATCTGGTTTTAATTTACGCATCATTTTTTTTGATATAACTCTAATATTCGAACCAGGTGTAAATTTATTTATTTTTTCTATATTTGCATCACAAATCATTTTCAAATTATTATTTTTTATTCCACAATAATTTATGATTATATTACCCTTTGTAGATGCGCCATAACCAATAACTTTTTTTTTAGAATTTAAATTAAAAAAATTTTGAATTAGTTTTTTATTTTTTTTAACTCTTTCCTTAAATCGTTCAAAACACTGGCTATTAATATTTTTTTCCGCTTCAATAGTCCTTATTATTTTTTTTGTATTAGATTTATATTTACTACTATTTTTGGAGCAAATAATTTGAATACTGCCACCATTAATCTCATTAAGTTTAAAATCTACTATTCTTAATCCTTCTTTTTCAATTAAATTTTTGAATACTTTTAGACTATAATAAGTAGCATGTTCATGACATATTTGATCATACGTCAAATTTTCAAGTAACAATTTTAAATAAGAGAATTCTACGACCCAAACCCCGTTTGGTTTTAAAAGATTTTCAATGTCTCTACAAAATTCAGCTGGCTTTACAATGTCATAAAACATTGCAAATGAGGTAATAAGGTCAAATTTTTTGTCTTTATTTAATACTTCACTTAAATTTTTTTTTGAGAAAAATTTATATACTTTAATAATTTTTTTATTATAAAATTTTTTAAATTTATTTAGGGAAGGATCAATTCCCACAAGTTCATTTTGTTTATTAAAAAAATTAAGAAAAGTTCCGTCATTACTTCCTATGTCCAGTACACTGTATTTATTTTTAATATATTTTTTATTCTCTAAATACTTTAAAGTAGATCTAAGATGCAAAATCATTAAATCACTTAAACCGGTTCTGTATTCATAATTTGAACCGAACATTTTATCCTTATTAGGCGATTTAGAAAGTTGTACTAAATTACATTTTGAACAACACAACAAGTTTAGCGGAAATTTTCTGGTTTTATAATTTTTTTTTTTATAAAATATTCCACTAAGAGGCTGTTTGCCAAGATTAATTACATTTCTCAATTTTTTGCTTTTGCAAATTACACATTTCATAATATTTATTAATCTTCTTTTTTGTAAAGATAATTGAAGACTGTGGGATATTGTTCTTTGTTGTCAAAATCAGCTAAATCTTTTTTTATAAATCTAAAATTATTTTTTTTTAAAATTTCATCACATTTTATTCTTTGTTGCTCGAAAGAATCATTAATTTCGATTAAAATCTCTTTAATTTTTGTGTTAGATAGAAATTTATCAGCACCTTCTAAAATTAAATGCTCAATTCCATCAACATCAATTTTTATGTAATCTGGTACTTCTAAAATATTATTGTTCAAAATATAATTTATAGATGACCCAAAGATCTCATAATTATTTGAGCCTTCAAAAAATTTATTTTCATAATTAAATTTTACTCCAAAAACATTTAAACCGCCTCCTTCAATAAATGAATTTTCTCTAAAAGTTAGAAATTTATTTTCTTGATTAGTTAATGGGTACTGATTTATAGAAATTTTATTTAATAAATTATTAATATAAATATTTCTAGATAAAATTGGTAAGTTATTAAAAGAAGGTTCAAAAGCAATAATTTTAAGATTCGGATGTTTTAAAGCCGCGTAAATTGAGTATAATCCTATATTAGCTCCTATATCCCAAAAAATCTGATTGCCGGACTCTTTAAAATTTTTTATCCAATTTAAAGTTTCAGGTTCTTTAGAAAAAAAAGTGTTAACTCTTAGCAATGTATAGTAGTTAGGAGTAAAAAATTTAATATCTGCGCCTGATACATTTAATTTTGTATATGAATTTTTACGAATAAACTCATATAAAAAATTTAAGTATTTTTTTTTAAATAGTCTTTGAATAATAAAATCAATAAAAAAAAGAAATGAGTAAATAATTTTTGCAAAAACTCGGATCATAAAATTCTATTTGATCGCAACATATCCAATGAAATTAAAGCATTTAAAAAAAACCTCACTATCTTTAAAGCCTGCCTCCTTTAGTAAATTTTTTGTTATTTTTTCATTAAATAAATACATACTCGATCTTAAACTTTTTGCTTTATTTAAAATTTCTTTTTCACTTAAATTTTGACTTAATTTAAAATCAAAATACATTTGATTCAAAATATCCTCATAATGAGAATTCGAAGATCTTATTTTTTCAACTGATATAAAAGCACCACCAGAGTCTAAAGATTTATAGATCTTTTTTAGCAAAATTAGTCTTTGTTTATAATTAAAGAACATAAATACTAAAATTGCTAATACTAAATTTGATTTTTTTAATTTAATTTCATTTAAATCTTTCAAAATTAGTTTAACTTCAATTTTTTTTCTTTTTATTTTTTTATTAATTTTTCTTTTTGCTAGTTCTAACATTTTTTTACTATTATCAACCCCAATGACTGAAAATTTTGTTGATATTTTTAAATTTAATAATTGATTAATAGTTTCTCCAGTAGAACAAGCTAAATCATAAACCAAACAATTGTCCTTCAGAAACCACTCCGATAATCTTGCTATATATTTTTGGAAGGAACTGTAATGTGGTATTGATTGTTTTACATGAGTATCAAATTTTAATGCAACTTCATCATTAAAACGCCAAGTCTTTCCAATTAAACTTAAAGTTTTTTTTTTGAATTTTAGTATCATTTTTGATTATTATAAATTAACTACAATGATTTACTAATAGTTTTCCAAATACCTCTATTTTTTTTTTCTCTAAAGCCTATGTAAGTATTAATAAATCTTTTGTATTTAAATGAGTTTATACGTAAAAAACTTTTTTTTTCCAAAATAATTTTATTACCGCTCTCATTCTCTAAGTTTATTGACTTTGAGCCTAATAAGTTGGCAAATTTTTTTACTGCTAACGATCTTACTAATGTATGCGCATTAAAATCACATGAGTCTAATAAAAGTATAGGTTTTTTTAATAATACCGCAAAGTTAATCGACTGTGAGTAATGAGCAATAACAAATTTAGACTTTGCCACTAATTCAAATGTTTTGTTGCTGAAAAATTTTTTTTTTGTAAATTTTTTAATACTATTTTTATTTCTTCTTGGGTGACAAGCTATTATTATTTTATGATTTGGAAAAATTGTATTTACTAAAATAAAAAATTTATTTATTTTTTTCCAGTAGATGTTAACATCAAATTTTGTATTTTTAAATTTTCTTAATGAATAATCAAAATTATCATCGAAACCCTGATCAATAAATGTAATAATTTCTTTACTTTTTTTTATTCTACTATTTTTAAATTTTTTCATATCTTCACTATCTATTTTATAAATTTTTTCTAAATTAACTGTCCTCTCAATTTTTTTTTTTGAATATTCGCTACTAACAAAAAAATAATCTGGATTAATTTTAAGAATTTTTTCATTAATAAATGTACTCACATAACCAATGAGGAAAAAAAAAAATTTTTTAAAAAAAAAAATTAAACCAAATTTTTTTATTAAGTTTATTGAATTAAGAATTATTTTTTTACTTAAATTAATTTCAATAAATGCTCCAAAATCAATAGAAAATTTTTTTCCATTTTTAAATTTTAAAAATAATTCTAAAAAAGAAGTAATAAAATAGTTTCCTACTAAGTTTACATAATAGAAGCTTTTAGGGAGTTTTTTATATAGATTATAAAACGTTTGAAAATTGTAAATAAATTTAAAATTTTTATACTTAACTAAAAATTTTTTTTTTTTATAATAGTCTAATTTTACTAGTGGTAAAAAATTCCAATACTGTATATTACAGTTTTTAAAATTTTTATTTATTTCATACTTTTCTATTATATGCTTATTAGGTAAAGACAAAAGCATTACAATTATGGTTTTATTTTTTTTTACCATTCAATTCAGAAAAAAATATTTTTAATTTTCTTATATTTGGTAAATGTTTGATCCTGTAACAGAATTACCTTTAAACCAATCTATTGTTTCTTTCAATCCAGAATTAAAAGAATATTCAGGTTTCCAATTTGTATATTTTTTTAATAATTTTGAGTCACAGACTAAACGCATCACTTCACTCTTTAATGGCCTTGTTCTTATTCTTGCAATTTTGATTTTTGCTTGTGGGTTTATTTTATTAATAATAGTTGATGCAATATAAGATATTTTTATTTCTTTACTTATTCCTACATTAACTGGTTGTCCAAATAATTTGTTACTCTTAGCCAATTCAAGA
>Ga0315909_10005755_pt1 | contig 14105 bp, 23 predicted proteins | sample LakEriMetagenome_11_FD_203527 | JGI IMG/M metagenome (GOLD analysis project Ga0315909, IMG submission 203527) | Freshwater fungal communities from buoy surface, Lake Erie, Ohio, United States - Buoy 2 MA125 | ecosystem: Environmental > Aquatic > Freshwater > Lake | place: USA: Lake Erie, Ohio...
TGGTTTGTATATACAAAGTAGCCTGCAAACGTGAGTACGGCCATCAACACCATTGCAAACAGACGGAACGGGCTGCTGACATACGCCAGCACCTTGTCAACTAGGTTTAAACGCTCGTCGCTCATCGTTGCTGCTCAAGGATGCCAATGGTGAAATACAAGATCACCCCGACCAAGCTGAAGAAGATAACCGCCAGCAAGGCCAACTCAACAACCTCGTCCATCTCTTGTTTGCGCTTGGTCGCAGCTTCTTTTTCTCTGCGAGCATCATGGGCAGACTCCACATCCATCGCCGCTGCTCTGGACTTAATGCGGTTCCACACGTCTATTTTCCCCGCCTGCATAAACAGGAGTTGCAACTCCTCTTCAAAGCGCTTGGCTTGGTCGAGCGCCATCTCAATTTGAATGGCCGTGCCCATTGATGACTTGGACTTCTTGGCTTGGACAACTGCCTTGGTAGCCGTGGACTTGGCGTCAAAGTACTTGCCCAACACAGGGCCGAGCGAAGAAACATCGTCAACAGTCTTGCTGACCTTCTTGATGAGCGCAACCGCTGCCTGTATACCTGCTAGCGCTGTTAGAGGGTCAATCACTTTCGACCTCCGCTACTTTCTTTGGTTCGGGCTTGCCCTTCTCGCGCCATTTTAAGCACCAGACATCTTTGCGGTCAGATGACCATGACCACCTCACGCACTCAAAGATTGGCGCGGGGGCTTGTGCCACTGGCGGTGGAGGCGGCAGGACGTCCACAATTTAATTACCGCATTTAATTAGACCAGAGTCCCAGTCTTCTTTTGGGACATACGCCCCAAACATCCACAAAACTCGTGACGTACCACCTACCACCTCAGAAACAGCGTGCGCGTGCTCAGATGCCAAGTAGCAATGAAGCTCCCCAACTTCCAGCGGTACAGCTTTGCCCTCAAGATGCAGTACACCACCGCTATCGGCGGCGCGAGTCAGTACGTTGCAACGCAAAGCGGCAAAACCATTTGTATTTCTTGGGTCTTGGTGTTTGTAAACGTCCCCGCCGGGGAAGGTACAAGACACAACAACACCATCTCGCCCGTGCCCTTCAATCAACCCGTACTCAGATACACCACAAAACTCTCTGATACGGGAAGAAATGGCGCGTACAAGCTCTGGGTATTCGTAGCGCTCCGCATATAAACGTGATGTAACTCGCTTAGTATAATTATGATCTTTCCGGCTAATTCCAACATCTAACCATTTATTAACTACGCCCTCGTCCGCCCACGCATTTAACTCGTCACACTCTTGGGGCGTAACGAAGTTTTTATGGCGCTCAAGGCGAATAGCCATATTTACAGCGTTCTTGGGCCATTCACCCAACATGTGGCTGAGTAGCGAATGCCTTTGGTTACAGGTGTTACCTGATGTCGCAAAAACGATGGGAATGCAATTAACGTTCCGCGCTTCATTTCTACAACATCATCTCCATCAAATTCAAACGTACCACCCTCAAAATCTTCGGGATTAGACAATAGCAAAACCGCGCTTAGCTTTCTAACATTTGGCGTTTTAGCCAACGGCATCCAATCTTCATGCCAACCATAAAAACCGTCTATGTCGTAAGCTGCAAGCTGCACCTGCTCTGGGCGACCTACTTGAAATCCCCACCCCGCACATTCATTGGCGTATAGAGCGTGGTTATACATAACGGACTCAATCCAATGATTTTGTGCTGCCCAACAAATTTTTGAAACCCGCCAAGAAGGCAAGACTAAATTATTATCGCCAACATACCCTTGCATTTCTTGTAAAGATTTGCGCTCTTCTAAAAGAATATCGCACATGGCTGGGGAAACAGCGTTGTCCCATTTCCAGTACCTAGTATATGATTCGGTCACGCAAATACTCCTAGTTTATAAGGGTTTGGCCAAACCAGCAGCTAGCGGATTAGTAACTCCAGCAGGGATCATTGAAGGGTCTAAAACATCTTCTTCTCTTTCACCAGTGCGTAACGCATGAATACAGCAAGCAATAGTGTCATCTTCCAGCGCTTTGAGGTAATGCGCTTTGCCTTTGGTGACGTAAATCATGTGTGGGGCTTTAAACTCGGTTACGCTACCCTCAACATCAACCGCCACACTGCCCTTTGAAAGCATAGTAATGTGGTCAAAATTATGTACATGGCCCTCGTTCTGATCGCCAGCTTTTACAAAATGCATTTGTCGAATCCAAAGATTACTTACGCAAACCATTTTTGTTTCCGGATAACTCATAAAGTACTAACCGCAATCGTTGTGGGGTCCACAGCAAGAACATTAAATTTAACCAAGGCTGCTGCAACCTTTTTTTCAAACTCAACTTGCTCCCACATTGCTATGTTTGCCGCACTATCGTTGGAGTTTTCTGTCGTATTGCTTTGTGTAATTGGCTGCACAAGCGCAACAATTTTATCAAACCCCGTTGCACTTGCTAATTCCTGCTTTCTAGCATTTATCCACGTTGGTGCTCTGTGTTGAATCTCAGCGTCTAACTCAGCCACTGTCAAAAATGATCCGTTAACTATAGGAACATCAATTGCATAAGTTGCTAAATTTACACCGTCCTGTTTGTATAAAACTTCAATTTGTCCATTGTCTGCGTTGGCAGAAATAATTTGATAGTCCATTATGAAATTCCCCCGTTTATTGTTCCAGTTGCTAAATATGTAATATTAGAGTTGCCTGTTATAGCGCCGCCAGCCGCGCCGCCGGGACCACCCGGATAAAAGGTCGGGTTAGGTGGTGGCCCTATGCTTGATTTGGTAGCCATCGTACCGGGCGTACCGCCACTGCCGTAAGAACCACCAGCGCCACCATTGCCAGCCCTATCCCCGCCAGCAGAGTATCCGCCGCCGCCCGGCCCTGCTGTTGTTTGCGTCCCTGCCGTTCCGGGAGAACCATAATTCCCACCCGGACCGCCACCAGCCGCACCAGCACCTCCACCGTTGCCCCCAAGACCTCCGCCGCCGCCACCGCCAGTAGCATAAGCAACAGACTTTCCGTAGTTATATTGCGTACCAGCACCGCCGCCACCACCGCCGCCGCCACCTGCAATACGGTTGTTATTTGTTATGGTGATAGGTACAGAAACGCTTAAAGCAAGACCGCCACCTGAACCCGGGCTTCCACCAGTGGGTGGTTGATAGGATATGCCACCGTTACCGCCGCTGCCGCCTTGTCCTTGGATGGTTCCATTGTTAACAAGCTCAACACCATTCGGGAAAGCACCGTTTACGGTAAGTGCTGGCGTTCCAGTGCTTGTGGAATAAACAAATATTCCCGGATTAATAGTGGCAACAACTTTAGTCGTCCCGGGCCACCCCGCAGCTACTGCTAGTGAACGTAAGTTGGCGTTGGCTTGATTGCTCGTAATGGAGAACGGATACGAATTAGACTTGCCGCTTAAGTTGGTAATAGAAATAGTTGCTGGGCTTGCGCCAACACCAGCTAAGGTGCGAACAGCGGCATCATTTAAAGAAATTGTCGCGGTTGAAGATAAGCTCAACTCAGTGTTAATCTGAGAGAACGACAGCGAATTGCCGGGTACGACTGGAAGCGTCATGCTGGCCCCTTATGGTGTGCCGAAAGCGGTGATGTCCGCCAACGTAATCAAGTTGCCCGAAGAGTCCATCGAGGCGATGTTTGTAGCCCCGTACTTGAAGTACAGCTTGCCGCCAGACTCAACGATAGAAAAATTTGTTGTAGCCAGCGTTGTTGCTGCCGCAGCCGTCGTGGCGTTGCCCGAGGTTAAACCTGCTGCTGTACCCGTGATGTTCGTTCCAACCAAGGCAGATGGTGTACCCAGAGCGGGAGTTACCAGCGTGGGGCTTGTGCTCAGGACGGTGTTGCCTGTGCCGGTTGAAGTGGTTACGCCTGTGCCGCCATTGACAACTGCCAAAACTCCGGTCAAGTTAGCCGCCTCAGTGGTGAAGAAGTTTGTGCCGTCACTGAACACCAAGAGTTTTTTACCCGCCGGGACAGCGATACCAGTTCCCGCTGCGGTTGTGTTGCCCAGCACCGTGGAGTTGTAGATCGTCGCTGTGTAGGCAGTCGTGTTGTAGATGATGTAGGTCTTCTCCTGCGGGGGAGCGTAGACGGCGAAGTTGGCGGTAGTTGTGGTGGTCAGTGCAATGACGGCATTTCGCGCTTGGTCAGGAGCACCGTCCAGCGCAGTAAAGGCTTGGTTGGCCGAGGTAACGGACACTGCCACATATCCAGCAATAGACGCCTCAATCAGCGTGCCGAGGTTGGTGTTGGTCGTGGTGTTCCACGTACCGGCCTGTTCGCCAGCGCCAATCAGCTCAATTCGTAGCGAGGGGGAATAAGTGCTTGCCATAATTATCCTTGCGCTTATTTTGCCACGACTTGCTCTAGCGCGGTAACTTTGGCGTTCAGTTCTTTGATGGCCTCAATCAACAGGGGTACCAAGCGCTCGTAGCGAACAGTCAAGTAATTCTCGTCAATTGGGGCTGGAACCACAACTTCCGGTTGAACTGCTTGAACTTGCTGCGCGGATACGCCAACTTCCAAAATCTTTTCGTAACCAAAAGACTGAGCAAGCTCGTTGGCTTCGTAATAAAAGCCGTTGAGCGTCAGAACTTTAGCCAGCGCATCAGGTATGTTGCCGAGATTTGTCTTGAAGCGATCATCCGAGTAGTAGGCTGTGATGTTGTTGGTTGCACGAATCTCACCTGCTGTGGTGGATGCTGCTGTACCTACACCAACTGAATTGAACTGCGAGTTCTGTGACGTGCTGGTAAACGTAGCTGCTGAACCAGATGCGTTACCTGTCAAAGCGGCTGTAATTGTGCCTGCGGTAAAGTTTCCACTTGCATCACGCGCAACAATTGCAGACGCAGTGTTTGCTGATGTTGCTGTAGTAGCTGAGTTGCTGACTTTTGACGCCGTAGAAATTGTCGCCAGCTTTGTATCAACAATAGCGGCTGATGCGTTAATGTCTGCATCGACAATCACCCCGGCAGCAATACTTGTTGCATTGCCCACCGAGGTTACATCGCCTGTCAAGTTGGCGTTAGTTGTAACTGTTGATGCGTTACCTGTTAAAGAAGCGGTAATTGTTCCTGCACTAAAGTTTCCTGATGCGTCCCGGGCAACAATGGCTGATGCTGTGTTTGCGTTTGTTGCTGTCGTAGCTGAGTTGCTAACCTTTAAAGCCGTAGAAATTGTTGCCAGCTTGGTGTCCACAATGCCAGCAGAGGCGTTGATGTCTGCGTCAACAATCACACCAGCAGCAATACTTGTTGCGTTTCCATTGGACGTTACATCTCCGGTCAAGTTGGCGTTTGTGGTGACGTTGCCCGCTGTTAAGCCTGAAGCAGTGCCTGTCAGGTTGGTGGCTGTGCCGCTTGATGGTGTTCCTAGTGGCCCACCCGTGTCAAGTATTCTGACCCAGCTACCCCCGTGAGCAAAAAACATTGCCCCATCGGCATGGCTGTGAGCCACAGCACCATGAGAAGTAGACGCAGACGGGAAAGCCGCTTGATTAGCGTAATAAAACGGAATCATACTTCCGACTTGCGGGGCAGTAATTGCACCGTCGTCGGCCACAGTTACTAAACTGGTTTGAATGATGTTTCCGGCTGTGCTATCAAATCTTACAAGGGCGTTATCTACGGTAGTCAAGCTGCCAGTAATATCGCCGTATAAGGCCCGGTCAGATGGGTAAGTGACAAATACGTCTTTTGTTCCAGCAGAAAAATTTAACGCCGAAGGTTCTGTTCCAGAACTGTTAGACAAAACAGTTGTTCTGGCTAAGGTCGTGCCTGAAGAAGTGAACGTACCAATCCCAACCTCCCATTCGGTACCTGTCTGGGCTGCAATGGTGTAGTAGGTAGTGTTAGCGTTGCCAATTGCGGCAAAAGACTGAAATCCAGCCGATGCGCCAAGAAGCGTCACTGTTCCAGTGCCCGTCGTGGTGGTTGTTTCTTTTACCCGGTCTGCAATAACAAAAGCCATATATATCCTTGATCTGTCTCAACTAAAGACCAATTAGGTGTTTACGAAGTTTCTACCAAAATCCAATAAACGGCGATTACATTTCCAGCAGCGCCCGATGCTTGAACCCCGGTCAGTGCCACAGTTCTGGCCCCTACGCCAGCAGTGCCTACATTGCCTGTAGCTCCAACACCAGTAAGCGCAAACGATCTAATAAAATCAACTGTACCTGTCGCGCCCGAAGCTGCAACGCTGGTTAGAGCGGCTGGTGTTGCACTAGGAGTAACCGTTCCAACTTGACCGGAACCCACCAAACCCAATAACGCCAAGACTTGGCTTGAAGTTACAGACTCAACATTACCAACAGCCTGCGTACCTGTTAGAACTTCAGTCACAAGCCTCTCAACAGTTCCAACCCCTCCAGCAGCCCCTACGCCCGACAGCGCAACTACTACACCACCATTTGTAACAGTACCAACACTTCCAGATGCCGTTACATTCGTTATTGCTGCTTCTAAACCTGAAAGAGAACCAAGTAGTCCAGATGCAGCTACGCCCGTAAGAGCAACAGTAAGAGCGGGAGCTACTGTACCGACTAATCCTACAGCTTCATCACCGGATGTTGCGTCCAACTCGTTGTAGATTACTGTCCCAACTTCGCCAGAAGCTACTACACCTGACAGAGCAACAGTGTTGTTTTCTGTTACAGACCCAACATTGCCAGACGCAACAACACCCGTCAGGGAAACGACGACTACGTTCTCACCAAGCGCAGCAAACGGAGCCTGAGCAAATGCGGATATACCAAACATGGTCTACGGCTTGCGCCGCCTCCGCTTAGGTTGTTGCCAGACGCAGTAACGCGGTTGATGTAGTGTTAGAAGGCATTGTCAGTGTAAAAGTACCAGCAGTGATGGTTTGGGAGCCAAACGTATGGACACTGATGGCCTTGTTACTCTGAGTTGAGTTATAAATTAACACACAGTCGAATGCGGTTGGCAGTGTCACTGTGGTGTAAGTAAGTGAAGCTGAAGGCGTGAAGAACGCCACACCGGCAGTTGCCGATGTGTTAGTCGAAGTTGGAGCCGTAGCATTCGTTACCGTTACGCCACCCGCCGTGTAACCCGTACCGGACACTTCGTTAGTTGCCGTATAAGCAGTGGTAGAGGCGTTCATCGTTGCTGATGCCAAATACAGCGCCGCTTTAAGCGTGTCTGTGGTCGGGGAAGTCAAGCTGGTGCGCGAGGTAAGCGTTGCGGTGCCGAGTTGATGCTCGCCAAGCATAAGCTGGCTCATAAACGAAGTGCACATTGATTGGGTATTTGCCATGATAATTCCTTAAAAAGATGCCACTGAGCTAGTGAGCGTTACAGTTTTCTTCAAAGTTACATGTGCAGAGCGATGAACAAGTTCGTCACCCTGCCAGTATTCAACCCATGTGGTGAATTCGTTGTCGTCATCAACTATACCCTCTTTTTTGTCAAGAAGCGAGTCGTCAATGTTGCCTTTGGTTGTGGTTACAAGCATGTTGGTCCTTATGAAATTCTAATTAACGCGGATGAAACTGTGTTAGCTGGCATCTCAACAACAAAGGTGGTGGTCGCCACCTTGTCAGAGCCGAAGTCCAGTATAGCAATCGCTTTGTTGCTTTTGGTGACGTTATAGATTAACGCGCCACGGGCCGTGAAATTGGCAGGGTTCCATGTGGGATTGGCAAAATCAACAAAAGCTGTTGTGCCCGAGATTTCAACCGTAACGCCTGTCAACACATTGCCGCCTGCTGTGTAGCCAGTACCGGATGTCTCGCCTGTTGCCGTGTAAACAGTCGTGTCTGCGTCAAGATTGGCTGTCGCCAAGTACAAGGCCATCTTGAGCGTGTCCGTTTCAAGGTCGTGAACGCCCAGCAAAATATCCTGCTTAAAGCTTGTGGTGAGCGTCTGGTCAAATGCCATATCAGATCACCTTTTGCTTGTACTGGCCGTCCCGATACGCATCTCCGCGCTCGAGTCCGTCACCAAGTCGTTTGGCCTGCGCCAGAGCTTCTGTGTACTTGCCGTTGTACAAGGCGGTCATGTCGGCCTCACCCTTCATGAACGTGTTTGCCTCTACCAGAGAGCCATACAGAAGAACAGGATCGTAATTATCGCCAAGCCAAGACGTGCCAGCCGTGACAATTGACTCAGGATAGTAGAAGTAATGCAGCTCTACGTAGTACCCGGCGTCTGGCGTTGGGCCAAGGATGAGCGATAGCTCGGTGGTAATCACTGAGTTAAGAACTGTTGGCCCAAACAAAGCGTAGTATTTTGGCTCGCCTGTTTCGTTTGGGGTTGGGTACGCTTGACGGATGAAGTTTACGTCTTTGTTGAGCAAGTACTCGTATGTGCCAGTGTCTAAATTTGCGTTGGTAACACCCGTCACCAAGGCCAACGAAAACACGGACAAGAAGTCGTTCGGCAAGGACACGTACTTGTTGTTGGCCGTTATCAATGAGTACTGACTCTTGCGGAGTGCTGGGAACTGAACGGTGTTAAAAATGCGTTCTTCGGCCTGCTCCACAAACACTGGAATGTTGTTTACGAAGTCAGTGTCGAAGTTCTGCGTGTAATCGCAGATCGCATCTGTTAACTGGGTGTAGTTCACGCCATTGGTCCCCGTGCAGTGATGCCCTTAGTGGCTGCGCCGTTGCCACGGGTCACTATGCCTGTGGTCTTCGTTGGCTTGTAATCGTTGCTGCGGTTGTTCCCAACAGACACGTTTAAATCCTTCATGTACTGCTTATTGTCCGTCGGCTTGATTGTTGCCTGTGTTGGGGCTGGTCTGGTTTTGTACGATGTTGCCATTTCTGACTCCTTAGGTTACTGAGATTGTTACTTGCCCTACCGCTGTAGTCAACACCAGATTGTTTGGCGTCAGCAACTCGGTGAAGAAACTGGCCCCGCCAACCGGATACCAGCCCCACTGGATGTCCCGGCTACCCCCGGTATTGAACCCTGCTGTGTTTACACCTGCCACTACATACGTTGAGTCCCTGCGGGGGTTGCGTACCGCCTGCGGGTCATCTACTGGGTACATGCCCAACTGAAGCTGTGGCTGGTCCGGGTCAAAACAGTCAGGGCAGACCAGCGTGTTAAACACCTTGGTCTTGACGATCTCTTTTCTCAGATTGGTCAGTTTAAACTGAAAGCCACACCTATCGCATATGGCAATGCTGTTTTTGCCCGATGCAAAACGGTTGCCCATTTAAGTTCCGCTCCCCAGATACTGACGACGCGGAACAAACCGGATGGATGCCTTTTCGCGGTCTTCATCTGAGGCAAGCTGCCATGCCTCGTCGTATTGCTGCTTGAGCATAGGCAGACGCTCCATCCCTGAAGGGATCTTGCCTGCAATGTAGTACGACAGGCCAGCCGCCATGCACGGAACGAACCTGAAGGGCACGTCCATGATGTTGACACCCCCACCAGCATCCTGTGTCCGGCGAAGGCGCCAGTAAGCCAGCGTATAGGTCTGTGAGCCATCCGGCGTGGGCCAGACGGTAACGGCAGGCAACTGCTCCCAGTACACCGCTGCACCAGTGGTGTGAGCGGCGGCGGTGGTGTTGTTCTGAGCGCGGAAGCAGTTATTCAGGGTATTCCCTGAGATGTAGCTGTAATTGATGGTCTCGTTGTCAATTTTGACAAAGCCGGAGGCTGGCAGGCCCACCGTCGAACTGAGGGTGATGGTCGTGGCCGTAGAGGTAATGGTGCCGTTCAGCGTCAGGCCCGTGGGAGAGCTTTGTGCGTTGTACCGCTGAATCCAGATTTGGATAGGCCGAGCCTGTTGAATCTTGTTCGGGATCGTGGCGTAGGTTGATACGCTGATCCGGGTGATGGTCAGGTCTGCCTGTGTAGACGTTGAGTTGGCACCAGTGCGGATGACATGCTCAAGCAGGTCAATGGTGTCGGACGGCAGGGCGTAGGTGTTCTGGCCCTGCACGAAGGTAATGGTTCCCGGCTCAATCGACCACATGTTGATGCCGCGATTGGCCCAGTCGGCAAACATGATGTTTAAACTGCGACGGGCGGTGCGGAGGTCATAGCCGGTACGCAGTTCGCTACCGGCGCGTTCAAACGCCTCCTCGACCAGATCAGTCAGGTCAAGGTTAAACGCAGAAGAGCCGGATGTGTTTGCCATTATCTAAACCCTGCTGTTTTCTTTGCAATCTTCTTTGGCTGAGCTACGAACTGCTTCCCGGCGGCTTTTCCTGCTCGCTTGGCTTTGGTCGTTGCAGCGTACTCAGAAGGGCTGAGACTTTTGATCGCAGCGCTTGGAAGGTATCTTTCGCCTGTTTCAGAAGATTTTTTACCACTTTTCGTTCTCCATTTTTGGTCGCCCCAGTCCTTGAGGGATTTCTGTGGTGCCTTCATATCAGTCTTTGTAGCCGCCGCCAGCGGCTTTGTAGCGTTTAGCCATCAATTGAGCCTTACGGGCTGACCACTGGCCTGCGCCTGTACCCTGTACTGCGGCAGCTTTGATGCTGTTAAAAATACGCTTACGCAGCCCGGGCTTGGTGTAGTTGCCAGCAGCGTTGACCTTGCCACCCTTGGCCATCTTGGCTGCTTTCGGCAATTTCTTGGGGTTTACGGCCCCCATGCCACGGCTTGCCATCATGTTTAAACCATCCTGCCTTTTGTCTTGCCACGCTGGGCAATACCATCAGCACGACTGGAGGCGGAGCTTACAGAGCCACCTTTAGCGTAGCCCTTAACGTCTTTACGGGCCTTCATTTGAGCGGCGTCGTCTTGGCTGGTCATCCTATTTGAACCAAAAAAAGCACCAGCACTGCGCACCTTATCGCCTACGGCGTCTTCAAGTTTGCGCAGCTTGTACCCGACAGGGTTTTTGTCTGGGGGATCTAACGCTAATTCTCTTTCATACTTTCTAACTGATCTGTCGTATTGCGCTTTGGACAGTTTTTCGCTTTTATCAGCTTCAGCGGCAGCATTGGCTGCTTTCCGCCCAGCAATTTCGCCCTGCTTTTGTTTGCGGTAGCTATCAAAATCACCGCTTTTTGGAGCCGTTTCAGTGCTGGTCAATGAAGCCTCGTAGGCTGCATCGATCTTTGGCTGGTCTTTTGCATCCTTGGCCGCTTGCAAGAGTTCTGCTTTGGTTGCCATGTTGAGTCCTTAATAGATCTTGCCGCGAGTTTTGCCACGCAATGCGATACCGTCACCACGCTTAGAGGCTGTGGACACAGAGCTTTTGACAGATCCGCCAGAAGCCATTTTCTTGACTGCGCCGCCACGCTTCAAAACAGGAGCATCGTCTGCAAACAAGTACTTGTTGCCGCGTTCGCGTAAATTCTTGTCCGCTGTGTCTTTTACTATGCCTCTTTCTGTTAAGCCTCTTCTAAACCGTTCAGCCCTAGCATCGTCATCACCACGCCTAGCAGCAGCCCTCAAACTTTGAGAGTCCATATTTTTAGGCGTGACATCAGTTACATCACCCTTGCGAGGTGCGGGCAAAGCTTTCTGAGGAGCCTTTGCTACAGCGCTGGGATCTTTGACATCTCGCATAACAAAACCTTCGCCGGATACTGTGCCGGGGCGATCTAGTTTCGGACGGTTTTTGATTGCATCTTTTGCGGCCTTATAGGTTTGATACATTTTTTTGCCAGCTTGATAGAGAGTTCTACCACCGCGAACTATTGGTATTACTGAAGCAACAGCTAAGCCCGCCCCAAGAGCATCACTGGCGTCAAATTTGCTTCCGTTAGACGCCGGGGCCGACTGAGTGGATGTTGTACTGGAATCGTTGCGTGAAGTCGCAGCAGGAGAAGCCGCAGGAGCCGCAGCCGAAGAAGCAGCCGCTGTATCCTCAGCAGATGCAGCACGACGTTTGCCAACACCACCGGGGGCACGAGTTGGAGTTGGCCCACTTGGCACTTTGCGATCAATCCTAGCAAGATCACCTGTTGTTGTGCCAGAGGATGTACGGCTTGGTTTAGCAAGAAGTGCCGCATTCTGAGCCGCAGCAAGCGGTTTGGCAATCGGTGTGTAATCCCGATACCTGTCAGCGCTATCAACCACCTCACCTGCTCTACGGCCACGCTGGTACATCTCCTCGTCCATTTCTCTAGCACCTTGAGCATCGGCAATTTTTACAGCATCTGCGTTTGCAGAGACGGGAGCAAGGGCACGAGTAGTGGCACCATTTCCTGCATTGGATGGAAACTCACTTGCCGCTGCACGCTCCATCCTTCCACGGCCAGCCCCATACCGGTTGTATGCCTCTGAGCCTTCCTGATCAATATTGCCTTGACCAAACCGTCGCAACGACTCAAAGAAACCTAGAGGCGCATCTTTGTTTGAGGCTGCAAGCCCCTCCGCCTTGAGGGCAGCTTCTCCGCCCTCTTGAAAGCGACGAACGCGCTTAACGGGCTTTTTCATTGGTTTCTTTGTAGCCATCTTGTACTCCAAGTTAAATGATCTTGCCTTTGGTCTTACCACGAGACTCAATGCCGCCGCCTATGGCATAGCTCATGCCGCCGCCCATCATCTTCTTGACGCCGCCACTGGAATAACCCATGCCGGTAACCTTTTTGTTCACGGGGCCACCTTTTTTCATCTTGCCTTCGCCATCTGCGGCAAACGCTGGAATCTTTTTACCGTCTTTCATGACCATGGGCATGCCGCCATCTTTGAGGCCAGCGTGAGCTTTAGAAGCGGGTTTGGCTGCGTGTTTGGCCAATGCGCCAGTCATGCCGCCGGAAGCCATCTTTTTCATGCCGTCTTTAGCCGTGTCCATGCCTTTTTTCATAACCGGCTTACCCATTGCGGAGGGTCCAGCGTCTTTTTTCTTTGCCATCATTGCCATGAAGCCGGGGTTCATTTTGGAAGCCATATCACCACCTTTTGAAAATTTGCGGCCCTTGTCCGCAGTTGAAAAGTCTTTGCCTACGGACTGCGGGACTCCTACCTTCTTGGCAAATGCCGGGTTATTCGCCACAGCAGCCATGAAGTTATGTTGTTTCTTGCTTGTGCTTGGCATCACTTCCCCGCTTGAATAAGCTGGTCAATCTTTGCCTCAAGGCGGTTAAACCGCTGGTCAATGTGATCTGTAATTCTCTGCACTTCTGCGTTAGTTGTGTAGTCACGGGCGATCTCCTCACGTGTGATGTTTAAAAGCCGCTCGAGACGCTTTATGTCTTCGAACTTCTCTCGCACAAAGAACCACAGTGCGCCCATAAACAACGATAGAGCGCCCGACCAGATGATGTTGATGTCCATCTCAGCAAATCTTTCCGCGTGTTTTGCCGCGCTGGGCTATGCCGTCTGCGCGTTTTGAAGCTGAAACTGCGCCGCCGTGCTTGTACTCATTAACACCAGCGTATGGGTAGCTTGTGGTTTTAACCCCGTCAACTATGCTTGTAGTGGCGTTCTTTTCCGCTCTTTGGCGTTCGGGGTTTAGCTTCGGATTTTTTATCATCTCAAGCTCTCGCTTCATGCTGAGTTTTTTGTCCGCAGCAATCATCTCATCTATAAAGTCCGTGCCCTTTTTTTTTGCTGTCTTGTCAGCAATACCGGCCATACTCATCCGCCCACCGCCCATGCCGCCAGCGCCTCCGCCCTCAAGAACTTCTAATTCCGCCAGTTTTCGTGTTTTCGGCATGATGATTCCTCAGCACTTCCACCGTGCAAGAGCAGCCGCCTTGCGGGTTGGCTTGCCCTTTTCGTCTTTCATTGGACCCGGCATGCCTGACATACGAGCACAGAACGAATCCTTGCGCTTGCCGCCTTGGGGCTGCGGGGCTTTGAGGTTGCTGCCTGTAGCTGCGTTGTACTTGGCACGGCCTTTGGCAGTCAAGCCCGCTCCCTTGGAGATCGGCAGCTTTTCGCCGCGACCAACCGAGAGAACCGGGCCTTTCTTTTTAGCCATAATAAATCTGCGTTGAGTCGATGTTGGTCATCAACGCATAAATGCCCTTAGCTGCAAGCACGCCCTCGCCCGGAATAACCGGCGCATTACTAAAAGTATCTGTTGCGTCTATTTCATAAGTCATCAACCAACGCCCGCCACCACTTACATATGAAGCCGCAGTAGAGGTGATGGTTCCGCTATTGATGTCTGTAAGCGTAAATGTGCTTGACGAAGCAACAGT
>Ga0315909_10005762_pt1 | contig 14098 bp, 27 predicted proteins | sample LakEriMetagenome_11_FD_203527 | JGI IMG/M metagenome (GOLD analysis project Ga0315909, IMG submission 203527) | Freshwater fungal communities from buoy surface, Lake Erie, Ohio, United States - Buoy 2 MA125 | ecosystem: Environmental > Aquatic > Freshwater > Lake | place: USA: Lake Erie, Ohio...
CAATTTTAACGTAGTTGTCGATGTCAGAAAAGCTAATGCGAGCATTTCCGTCTTGAGAAACTGTTACGTCAGTAATTTCATTTATATTGACAATATATGTACTTCCGTTTTCGATTGTGAATTTGATAAATGACATAGTTTTATGATTTTAAAAGTTGTTTTCGGTGAAAAATTTAAGTAGTAGGGAGTGAATCCTACCCTACTAACTTACTTATACTCAACGTTCCTCTTTTAACTACTTCTAAACCCTTTCACCCTTGCCCCCTGCAAACGCAGGGGGAAAGATGTTTTTCAATAAACCCTTTATCAAAATACTTTTGCTCCTGGTTTGCGCAAGAGTGAAGGGGGTAGAGGTTAAACTAAAACTTCAAGGCTGTTTACAGGCTGATTTTAATAAGTAAATCTGAGGTATCAATGTCGAGGGAAACGACGGCCCTAATGCTGTCAATCATTACGTCGCGGCGGATAAGGCCAGCGGCGGGAATAGAACCAGCAGGGGCGTTTAGCACATAAAAACCGTTAATGCCAGCGTTTTCAAGTGCTTCGGCTATTAGTTCGCTTGGAGTTACTGCGTCAATTTCGATAAGGTCAAGCATAGCCTCATGCTTTTTTATTTCGGCTTGCAAGTATTCAATCTTTTTGGTTGCACCAGCAATGTGAATTTGCTGTATCTTGTACTTTTCTAAAAGGCTATTCATTGTGATAGGGGTTTTAGAGTTATCGAATTGAAGAAACATCAAACAAATAAGGCCTTTCGTCCAGCCCCGCGTCTTGCACTTCCAAAGGCCAAACGTTGTACCAATGGCCTTCGATTTGCTGAGTGTTACCACCGTACTCGTAGCACATATCCATAGCTTCTTGGTATGAATCGCACTTTAAGCAGGTGCGACCTACTTTTTTGCTGGTTGTCCAATCGTGCTGTGCCATTGTGTTTTTTCCTTTTTGTTTGATGATTCAAAATTAGTAAATGTTATTTTAAATACCAAATTTAGGTAAAGATATTTTAAATAAAATTTTTATATTTTAAATAACAATTTGAGATTCAGAAACTTAGAAGAAAAAATATTTTTCACCTCTTTTATCTTTTCCGTAGTTTTGGCAAAAAAATGCGATGAAAAAGAAAACACTCTTAGCAAGTGCCGTGCAAATCGTTAGGATTTTGGTAAACGACGTATTGGGGTTGTTTTATCCGAGGCAATAAAAAAGCCCCGTGTGGGGCCTTAGTAGTCTCTTCTAATAATCCTTAAGTGCTTATTCAGGTTTTTCACCTGTAAGTTTGCGTCTTGCGCTTGCTGCTTATCTCCGTTTTTTAGTGCGTTTCGCTTTTTTAGCAGAAGTTCGTCACGCAGTTGCTTCATTTCTTGTACTGCTGCTTTCATTGCTTTGCCTCCTTTTTAACGACATTACCAAAAATTGTACTATTTGTCACTTTCCGTCTGGAAACCCGCCGCGCTGCTTTACGCCAAATCTTGTACTCATAATCAGTTACTTTACCTTTAACCAAAACAGGCTGCACGTCGTAAACCTGCCACAAATTGCCTCTGTTGGTTTTGTAATTGTCGCCTACGTTGGCAAGTGGTTTAGCCTCTGTATGGGTTAGTTTTGTTGACTTTTTTACCTTGCGTTTGATGGGCGCGCCGCCCAAAGCTGCCTTAAATTCGTCAGACGCTTTGAACTTGGGTACAGTCGTTTCGGGTATGTCAATAGATAGGTTCTTTTTAATGTTTCGACCCTTTTTGGCTGGGCGGTACAAAGGTGAGAAGCTGCCAAACCCTCTAATAATAACCGCGTGACCTTCGGCCAAACTTTGCTTAACAGTTTCTATGAACGCCTCTATTGCATTGCGTGAGTCGTCTAATGGGAGATTAGTAGCCTTTGCTACGTTGGATATTATGTCTTGTTTTGTCATTATACAGTAGGTAATTCAAGTTTGAAGGAATAAAGAAGGTTTTGAAAAGACAGCTTAAACTTTTCGGTTTGCTCTGGCGATAGTTTCCGAGACACTTCCAACGACATCTTAAACATTTGCTCCGTCATTAGGTAGGTATCCATTTGTTGTTGTGAGATTTGTTCTGAATCAAACTCCCCACCTTTTAGCCATACTTGATTGACCGATTTTAGAAGTTCGTCTCGAAACATATTGCCGTACTTTTTTAGCTTGAAATTGTACTTAACGTTGTGCTTTCTTTCGAGTTCGTCAATGAGAAAAATGTTAAATCCTGCGGCTGCGTTGATAGCCAAAATACTATCTACAAAATCCTCTGTAATTTCTGCCTGTTTTGGCATGGGTGGCATTATTTCGTTTTTCATTATCTTGATTTGATTAGTTAATTTTTACCCCGCACGGTGTTCCGTCGAGGTGATTGAAATTTGAAAGCAATAAATCGTATTCAGTTTTAGGGCAACTCGCCAAGAAAACCCCACCTTCTTTTATCCTGAAAACCATTACCAATTCTCCTGTTTGCTTGTCTATCATCCACGCATTCTTTGTAAACACCTCCTTGGCCTCTTCAAAGGTATAAGGTCGGTATTGAGGCTGTTCGACGGGCTTGATGCGTAGGATGCTATTTAAGCGAAACTCGTCTCTATCATCAACTTTAAGCCACGCTTTGGAACTTTTCCCCCAAAACTCCAACTCTCCCCCGTCTTTCTCCCACTCCGTCAATACCGTGCCGATTGATTGGATAACGTGGCAGTCTTTGCGCTTAATAAACCCATTATCTACATCTTCATCGGTATGTACACAAACTCCATGCTCAACGGTGTTCTCTATATCAAATAATTCCCCAACTTTGGAAGAATACCAGAAACTATTATGGCTACATCCCGTAATTAATACTTTCATCGTCTTGTTTGTTTATGTTAAAAATTCAATACTTCAATTTCATTCGGCAGGGGAATTGTAACCTTCAAAAACTCGTAAGCCCACCTGCGTAAATCTTCCATTAAGGCTTCAAATTCTTCGCTCGGCAAATCAGCCGTTGATTCTGGTACAACTTCAACCTTCAGGTTTTCAAGGTCAAGTACTTCAAAGCCGTTGAGGTTTTTCTTAACCTCTTCGTGAGCCTCTTCCAAACCGTACCGATTGCCGTGTTCCTCCCTTAGTCCGTCTTTGACAATATCCAGTGCGACACCCCAATAGTACCTATTTGCTTGAAGACTACGACCCTTAGTTTTCTTTCGGATAATCACCTCAACTATACACCCTTCGTAGTCTTGCAGGGCTGTCAGAAACTTGTCTCTTTTGTAGATAGAAAGCTGACCTTTTTTAACGCTGCCAAGGGTTTTTAGTTTCATCGTTTAAATACAAGCATCGCGGCATCGCGACCATGCTCATTGGTTTTGCCTGTGTAACCTGTGTAAGCCTTGAATTGCGCTGAACTTAGCTTGGTTCTATTGTCTTTTGGGGCAACCCAATAGTGGGTAATTTCGTTGGCTTCTAAGAACTCCTGCCATATTTGGCAGTCTCTTTTTATACTTCCTGCACCTTGCAGAACTTCTTTACCACTGTTTCCAAACCATTTTCTTTGTCTGGCATCTTCAATGATTACATTTATTTTGCAGCCGATATGTTGGTCATTGACAATGTACATTGCATCAAGTATGGTCATAGATTCAATGCAGTAAAAGTTTTTTGTTTCGGAGTTCCAGACTGCAACGCCTGTGTTAACTCCTGGGTCTATTCCAATGTAAATCATGGTTGTTGGTTTTTGCTTTTTACACCTTCACTTCTTTAATCCGATGAAAATACTCTTCTTCACTCGTTGAACTCCAAAGAATTTCTAATACTTCTATTGCCATGTCTCGCTGATAAGGAAACGGCATAAACAGGATGCTTTCGACGCGTTCCCGTGCGTCTTGGACGGGGGTTTGTTGGGGTTGTGGTTTTTTAGGCATTAGTAGGTTCGTTTTAATTTTCCTTGGTTAATTAAATCCTGCATTTCTTCTTTTGAGTAAGTGAACTCTTTTTGCCCGTCCACTTTTTTTACCCGATAACGAATCGGCGGCAGGCTCAGACTAACGTAAATTGGGCTTACAATTACAATCGAACTACCGTTTTCGTGTTGGTAGGTTTCCCCTGTGTGCAGTGTTCTCAAAATGGGGCGGCCTCCTCCTCCTGCATTATTTCATCCCAAGCGGGTTTTCTTAAAAGTTCGTTAATTGGTGTTAGTTGCGGCACTTTTACTTCTTCCAGTGGTATTTCGGCTTGTACCGCAAAATCTCCCATTTCATTCTCCCATGCTTGACGGGCTACTATCTGCTCAGTATCTGGGTCAACTTCCACTTCTGCGTATCTACCCGTTACGCCTTCTTTGTCGTACAGGAAAGAAGCCATTCCAACCTCACCCATAAAAAAGAACTTCACCTTTTGAACGTGTACGTCCACTACTCCCGTTTTGTAATTCCGATAAACAGTAAAGCCATTGTAGGTTTTATTGAAAAAGTTGGCACTCCCGCTAATACTGTACAGGTTTGGCACTTCAAACATTTTCGTATTTTTATCCTTTGCAATCTTTGTCGGGTGTGCCACTAACCAGATATGCACGTTGTTTAATTCGCAAAACGTCTTGATTTTTGTTAGAACCTTAGATATGTACTGTGTTTCCGTTTCGCCCTGAGTCATGTTAAATTCAATATAGTTAAATGGGTCAATTACTAACCCGTCAATTCCGTAACGCAAAACCAATTCACGCGCTTTAGCCAATATACCGTCAATGGTAAGGTCGATTTCGTTAAACTTTAGAAACCAGTAATTTTCATTGACAAACTTTTTAGCTCTGTCTTTGTGTTCGACCGACATTTTATTTTTACCTGCAAAAGTTTGGCCGACGTACTTTTGAATTAAACTGATTGAATGAAGTTGAACAGGTGCGCTTTCGGGAGAAAAAACCCCAAATTTCCAACCATGACGGGCTGATAGCCGTATCATAATTTGGTCAATGAAGTTACTTTTGCCGCTTTGAGGTATGCCTGTGATTGTTGTAAACTCTCCGCGTCTCCATGAAATAAGCCTATCAAAGTTTGGGTAGCCTATTGTGTCGCCTTTAGGGAAACCGTATTTATAGATATACTCCAATTCGTCTTCAACATCATTAAGCGTCTGAATGCCCTCTAAAGGATATTGTTTTGCACTCCGTATTACTTCATTTAACTTCTCTCGTCCAAACTTTACCAGTACCTCGTTGGAATCCTTACAGCCTTCTGGGTACTCCACAAAGTAGCAAATCTCCTTTCCAATGCGTCTGGCTAACTCCTCACGAAGCATTAAACCTGCGTCGTCTCCGTCAGTGGCAATAACCACCTTTTTCATGTGTTGAAAGTACGGCCAGCAGTTATCCAAGTATTCTAATTTGGCGTTACCCTTACTTGCTCCATTCGGCACGCTTACCGCGTTAAAAAGGCTTGCTTCGTATAGACTCATACAATCAACCTCCCCTTCGCAAATAATACACTCGTCGCGGCCTTTGATAGCGTTGAGGTTGTAAAATATCAATTCAGCCTTTGAAACCATTTTAAAGTTCTTGGCTCCGTCACGGAATTTGATATTTATTAACTCTTTGTCTCGGTAGTAGTTGAAGTTAATACAGTTACCGTTTTTGTCGGTTTGTGGCATCCATTCAACACTTTCGGTAATTTGGAAATACTCCAACGTTTCCTTGCTGATACCGCGACTTTTAAACCATCCTTCTACTTTTTCTCCAAACTGTCGGCTTCTTGGTTCAGGTCGAATATAAGAAGTCTTATTTTGCATTTCTTCCATAATGCCGCCCGACCAAGAACAAGGTGGATAATGGCAGTTCCAAACTTTCTTATCTATATCAACGCTCAAACTTTTATCGCGCTTATCGTTTCGTGTATCAGAACATTTCGGGCAACGCGTCTTTAATTGTCCGTGGTTGCGCCCTTTTAGGTCTATACCTGTATCACTCCAACGATGAAAAACTTTTTGCCCGCTCATGGTTTAGGGGTTTAGGGTTAATAGACCATTCTACTTTCCACTTTCTTAGGTACTACCTTGTCAAGGTTTAGAGGTAGCCAATTATTAAAATAGCTTCTAAAACTCGCCCTATTCTTTTGTTCGCCCGAAACAACCAATCTATCGCAAAAAATATCAATCAGTTGGTGCAGTTGGAAGGGTGTGATTTTGTTATTGGCGCAAAGTATTTCACTCGTAATTTTATCGGCTTTTAAATCACTGCCTAACTTCTTTATTTGCACATAAAGGTCGCCAGATTGGTTTACCGCCTCTCTTGCTTTTTGACGGTCTGCCTCAACAAATGCTGGTACTTCGTTTTTTGAATTTTCTTCAAAATTTTCAAAAACGGTATTTGTAATATCTTTAGTACTTTGTAATCCTTTTAAGTTAGTCTTTTGTATAGAGCAACTTTTACCGATGTCGGTCGTTTCCGATTTCGGTAAAAACCGATTTCGGTGATTCTCGGAGTCGGGCAAGATTGGCTCATCATAAACTACATGATTCCAGCCTTTAAAATGGCCTTGCTCATTAACTACCTTTTCCGATACAATGAAGCCTTTTAATTGAAGTGCTTTAAAAATGCCGTCAACTGTACCCTTCTTCTCCCCTACTAATTCGTGAAGGTTTGATTTGTTTACAACCCAATCGTTAGGGAGGGATAAAAGGTATAGCATAAGCCCTCTTTCTCCAAGGCTCAAATCTTTTCCCTGAGCAATTGAGTTAGGGATTGACACAAACTTATTTGTTGACTTGCTTCGTACTATCTGCCCTGTATTCATTATGCTTTCTGATAAAAATAATTCGGCTTCCCAAGTCTCTCGCGTCTCTTTTCTTTCAATTTCACCAAATACCCCTCTTTGTACAGGCTTGAAATTGACCTGCGAATAGAAGTAATTGGTACGCTGTTGCTGATGCGCCCCAAGGCAAGTAATTGGCTGTACACTCCCCAAGGGGTGAACTTTGCACCGCCTTTAAAGAAGTCCATAATCAATTCGTTTTGTGTATTGGCTTTTGCTTTGGCTTCTACCAAAGTTTGGCCTGTTTCGTGGGTGGTGTTAAAGTAGGACATGGCTTTAGTGTTCTACGGCCTGTAAAGCTCTATTTTTAATAACAATTTTCTCGAACATTTTAACAGAGTATTCATCGTGCGACCTGCCTTTATAGACATTTCGCATTGTCATTAAATCAACCTCTGGGTCAATATCCTTCGCCAAATTCCTCCAAAACTTAGGGATTTCGTCGTGAATGTTCTCCATTCTCATTTTTAGCGTTCTGTCAATTAGTTTCATGTTTACCGTTTAATAAATTAATATTACCTTAATTAGGTACTTAAAGTATTTAGTATAATATTTGTCGTACCATTTGATTATCAAAATTAGTTAATTATATTTAAAATAACAAATTGTTACTATGAAAATAGGAGAAAATTTAAAAAAACTTAGAAAACAGGCCAATTTGACCCAACAGGAGGTGTCGGAAATGCTCGGTTTCAAGAATCACACGGGGTACGCGCATTGGGGATTATCTGGAACTAACCAAGGAAGACTTTAAAGTGATTGACGGCTACGTTTGGCTTATCAAAAACCGAAAAAAAACTTTTGACGAACACTTATCCACCATTGAGCAAAAAATGCACCCAATACCGATAAAAATAATTTCAGATTACGGAGGACAGATTGAAGCCACTTTTAAGGGTCAACGACGCAATAAAAAGCAGGTTTCGGGGCTTCCTGCTATGCACCCCGTAAAGTTCAATGAACGCCTAAAGGTACTCGAACAAATGGCAGGTATCAGCATTGGGCTTTCTTCCAAGATTGGTCGGAAAACTTTTGCTCATATCTGCCTAAATGTTCATAAGTACGACCTTGAAACTACTGCTCGAATGATGGGCTGCGAAGTAAAGAATATACGCGATTACGCCAAGGTTGAACGTGAGCGCGTGGATTTGGTGGTGAAGTGGCAGTAGGTATACAAAGATATCATTAACCACCTTAAATTAATAAGATGGTTAATGATGTGGATAAAGTTAAAATACTACTTATTGTACTGCAAAAGTTTGTTTACCAAAGGAATTGACATTTCTCCTAATTTTAAAGCGGTTTCGTCGTCTTCGCCCATTGCATGAAAAAAATCCGCAACTGATACCCCTGCGGCTTTGTCTGGCCTAACCTGACGAATCACTTCTTTGCCCGACGTTCGAGCCTTAGCGGGAAGCCCTTTCTTTTTAGCCCACTCCTTTAATTCGTAAGGAGTCATTTTGGTAAAGTGAAAAGCTACCTTTCTATTCCAGTCAATACACGCCTCTTTATTGCCATGTTGAAAGCTATACTTATTCGCACCTTTGGCATTTTCTACTTGAACAGGTCGTTTGGTATGGGCTTCAATTTGCTGAACAGGAGAGGTGGTGTTTGATTTTACAGAAACGGCTTCTTTTTCGCATTCCAAAAAATAGTTTCTTGCTTGTTCCCCTTTTTCAGTTCTCGACATCATCGCCAATTTCTTAGCAAACTCCAGAGATAGGGCAAAATCTTTGGTTGGCCTACCTCCGTCTGTACTCGACATCATGTCGAAAACTACCCAATCCTGATTTTGTGGCGCAAAAGGATTTTCTTCAATGTTCTTTTTATACCACCGTTTCCATTGACTTTTGTCATACCCCAAATAATCGTACAACGCCCTTGCACTTACCGCTTTTGAGCCTTGCTCATTCGGTATCAACTTGATGATTTCCTGCACGATTAAGCAAAGTTTTCAGTGCTCAATGATTTGCCTAAAATCTCTTCGTAATCGCGGAGGCTTTTTTCTCGAAGCCCATCTACCTTTGTAGTTTGAGTTTTACCGTTTACTGAACGGTTTGCTTTTTTGGTCGAAACTTGTGTTCTTTGTGACATAAAACGTGCTTGTTTTAGACCCCTTGTTAATGCTTCCTACGGCGACAAGGGGTTTTTGTTAGTAATTTATTGTATAACTTCATACAATAGTAGGCAAAAAAATCAAACTTTAAAGAATGATTGCAAAATACGCAAATAAGCACGGCTTATTTTGTGCTTACCGTTTTCCCATCCTGAAATAACAGGGTGAAATGTCCCTATCTTTTCAGCAAGTTCTATTTGCGTTAATCCCGCTTTTTCTCTCAATATTTTAAGTTCTTCGCCCGTCATTTTGTATTAGGTTTTGCAAATGTATGATTTCATACAATACTAAACAAGAGATTTTTAATATTTATTTTTGGGTTTTTTCGGTAAAATACAAAACCGCCTCCTCAATAAACTTTGTCTTATTCTTTTGCTTGCTCAATATCTGAGCGACTTCGTGTGATGGGCGAAACTGTACCATCTTGGCTTTTTTCTGGCTTTCTGGTTTTGGGGGGCGGCCACCACCACGGGAGCCGCCGTGCGTGTTTTTTGGGGTCATTATTTTGTCCAGTTAGCTGTAATTTTGTACACAACACCAGTTTCAAAGTCACATTGAAACGTAGTGTAAGGCTGGTCTATTATTTCGGTAATATCACCATCTTGTTCAAAAGTAAATCCTGTCTTTTGGTCAAATGCGTACAAAAACTGCGTTCTTCCGCCTCTTATTTCTCCTTCAATTTCTTCGTATGAGAGTTTTCCAGTTCTTGCCAAATTTTCTAAATAGCAAGCCGCGTCTGCGATAAGGTCACAAGAGTAATTTTTACGAGTAAAACCATTGGCGATTGCTTTGCGGATAGTGTTTGTAGTTTTCATTTTGCGTAATTGTTTGATGGCGTAAAGCCGTGTGTGTTTGGGGTCATATTAAAAATCTTGAGTAAGTGTCTGTCAAGCCTTCTGGGTGAATTTCAACAGGGAACTTTACAGTAGCGTCTATACTTATCATTTTTGCAATTTCACCAAACGCAACCGACAATGCTACTATGTCGCTACATTCGATAACAAACCCTTCTATTGATTTTCCAGTAGGTTTATCAAGTCTAAATTGCGGGATTTCAAATTTTGCGGAACGGAAATTTTTATCCATATTCCGAAGAATGTTTTCTGAAGCCTTCCATAGAGAAAACAATCTATCATCTCCTACGTAATATGGGCTTTTTGTGTTTTGGGCGAAAACTAAGTGAAATTTCATTTTGTCTTTTTGTTTAGCGTTTAACTTGATACAAAGATAGCACTTTTTTGGTTGCTGTCAATACAAAAATCAAGATATAGTATGAACGGTTTAAATTAAGGATGAATGGAGTTAGATAAAATTCGCCTGTTTTGACCCGTTGCCATGCAAAATATTTGTGTAACAATCATTGTTTTGTTAATAATTGTTATATTTGCAATAGGGCTACATTTAAGCAGCCCTAAAAGCTATTTGACGTATTGGCTATTTTATTTTTTCAAACTCCAAATTGAGCCTATAACCACAAGCAGAGGCATAGCTTTCAATCATTTTTAGGCCAACGGGCTTTAATCCAGATTCAATGTTGTAAATTCGGGGGGCCTTATATCCTGGCCCCATTTTTTCGGCAATTTGCGCGTGAGTAAGGCCGCTTTCAATTCTCAATTGCTTGAGACGTTTGGCCATGATTTTTGTTTGTTCGGGTGTCATTAGTTAAATCTCGTTTAAAAGGTAAGTATTAAGGGCGCAAGGAAAAAATTTATCTTTTGGCCCAATTCGCTTAATGGCAATAAGTTGATTGTCTGTTATTCTTAGGCAGAAAACACCGTTTAGTTTTGGGTCTTCCGTCTCTATTGGTTCGCCTCTTTTTTGAATCAATGTGTAAAGGGCTTTTAGTTTAGTTGGCTCAATTGCTGAGGGGTTGTTATTGGCAAAATTTAAAATTTGCTCAATATTGGCAGGTTTTAAGGTAGGTTTCATGGTTTTTGGTGGTTTAAATGGTTAAATTAGTTCTAACGCCTCTAAATGAAGTGCTTCGCATTTATTTTTTGCCCATTCAAATATCTTTTCAAATGGAACATTTATTTTTACGGCTTGCAATAGAAAAAACGCATAATTTGTAAAATCGCTGTCAACTCCATGTGAAGCTATTACTTTGTTGAGGTTTTTTGTATAGTAAGCAATTAGTTCGTTTTGAGTTTTCATTGTCATATTAGTTTAATCGTTTTCAATAACTTCGTTTGAATCACTATAAGCACTTAAAACACTGTAAGCAGTCTCAACCATACCAGCGGCCTCTAAAATCACCTCTAAAGGCACGACACGTGTTCTTTTAGCGTTACGGGCTAAAGCGGTTTGAACTTTTACACGAACATAAAGAACGTGGACATTGAAACCTGCCAATTTTGCGTCATTAATCCAACGGGCGACTTTTTCAATATTTTTTCCTGTTGAGTCAATAGCGAAAGTTTCGCCTTTTGCAAGTAGTTGAAACCGCTCACGTTCTTGCTGAATCGTTGACCATTCATGTACAAGTTCGGGTCTTTTTGGGTCGTATTCAGGGTGTGAAACTTTCCATTTGTCGCAATCGTTAATGGTGACATTTGGAAAAAGGCGGTTTAAAACGGTTGTTTTACCAGCTCCGCCCATTCCTATCGTGATTATACAAGTTGGCTTATTCATTGCGGTACTGATTTAAAAATTTAAACTTAATGCTTTAGAAAATCCTAAAATAAAATGATTCATATTGTCATAATTAAGTTTAGGGCTTATGCAAGTATTATTTAGGCTAAGAAAATACATTTCTGTTTTTTTTCTTTTGTCTTCAAAATAGTACTGGTTAATTTTTAAACCTTCTACTTTTGTGCTATTTACAGCGTTTTCGAGTGCTTGTATGTGTGTCATTTTTTTAATGTTTTTGGTTATCGTTAAATCCTGTACAAATATACAACAATAGTTGTAATATACAATAGGTAAGGGTGAATTTTTTTAAATTATTTTTTCACCCTTAGTTTTTGGCCGCTTTATGCTATTCGTTCGTATCTTGTAATTTTGAACGGTTGAAAATCGGGAACTTTTAAAGCTTCAATTGCTTGAATGTCTAAAGTAATTTCAGAGAAAACATTTTCGCCTGTATTAAAGCCTTTTGCAGCGTTGTTTAAAGCGTCTTTGTATTCACAAATAGATGTTTCTGGATTTGCGCCACAATAAGTACAAAGGGCTTGAAAATCTGCTTTAATGTAGGTGTAAAGCTCTTTGTAGATGTACTTGATTTGTTCAGGCGTAAATAGGTCGAAGTTTATAGCCATAAACTTGCATCCGCTATTTATTTCTTTTGAGCCATTAAAACTCAAAGCGTAGCTTTCAATATGTCCGTTTTCTTCGTTTTTGTTAAGAAGTACGGCTGTGTGATAGCTACCGTTTTTTGGATTGTTTAAACGGCCTGTTTTGGGGTTGACGGTTTGGAATACTTTGCGAAAGCCAAAGCCCTTTTTAAATTCTATTGAATAAAAAGCGGTTGTTCTTTGTGTGTAGCCGTAAGGGTAATTTTCTACGGTTACTTTTTCGGTTGTTGGGTAAAAATTCATATTGCTTTTTGGTTTGATTGGTTCTTGTGCTGGTTGTTCTACTGGTTCGTCCTGTGATGGCTCAACTTCGTTTTTAGCCTGTTTAACGGCTGTTACAACTAATCTATACCCGTCGCACTGGATAGCTTGACCTACTGTTAGGGTTTGCGGTTGTAAAGCACTACGCAGGTCGTTTAATTTTGCTTTTAATGACTGGTAGATTCTTAAAACATAGTAGTAACGGTCAGTTCTTGCGTGGGTTAATGGGTTTTTAATATTAGCAAGTACTTGTACTAATTTTTCAGCTTTTTTGATTTTAGCCTCTAAAATGCTTGCTTCGTTGATTTGCGGTTGTGTTGGTTGCAAAAGTTCAAATTCGTCGTATCTTAATAGCGAAGCAAAACCGCCATCAAAATTTACTTGAACTCTGTTTTTTTCGACAGAAACAATCGTGCCGTTTTCTCCGTTTCTTGTTACTCTTTGTCCTTTTTGCGGTTGTGTTGGTTGAATTGTCATGGTTTCGGTTTGGTTTTGTGGTTCTTGGTTAGTTTCTGATTCAATTTCGTTTTCTACTACTTCGTTTTCTTCGTTGGTTTCGGGCTGTGTTTCGGTTATCGGCTCAACTTCTGGAGTAGTGCCAAAAACATAAATCTCATTTTGTGCTATTCTTTTTTGGTTGATTGATTCAATACTTTCGTTTGGTTCAATTGTGAATGGTTGTTTTTTTGTGCTGTTTGCTATAATTTCGGCAAATGGTTTTTGATTTTCTGATATTTTGAATAATTTCTCATTCATAGACTCATTTTTGTAGTTTTTCACTATCACCATTCCAGTAGTTTTTTCGGTTACGGTTACAAAATCACGTGATTCAAAATAAAAAAACTCAAAACCTGCGAAGTATTCAAGATTTATTTTAAAATCGACGGCATTGACAGGCTTAAAAAATATTTCGTTGTTACTTGATATATTTATCGTCCAATACTGATGTGAAGTATTGGAGTAAATCGCTTTGTACTCTTTTGGTGTTGAGTAGGTTTTAACCTGAATGGCAGACAATTTTTTGCAGCTACTTTTGCTAATTTCAAAAACTTCGTTAGTTGTGCTAACTGTTTCGGTAGGTAGTTCAGCTTTCAACAATTTGGCCGTTTTTGCGCCTACCAATTTCTCGAAAGTTTTAACATTCAACTTGGTAAAAAATAAGTCCTTATCGTCGCAAATTTGAAAGTACTGTGTAGGTGTTTGAATTTGAACTACAAAATCGTTTTCATCTTTGATTGTTACGTTTGCAGTAACATCGCCTTTTACTACGCTAAACGCTTCAAATAAGCCGTTTGAGATGTAGTAGATAATTTCGTACAGTGCCGACAAAATAAAGCTATCATAGTTTACTTTTGGTGCCTTGGCAACGTTTTGCAAATAACGATTATAGCTAATTTCGCGGCGTTCAGTTTGTGTTAGTTGCAACCATTCGCTTTTAGTGTATTGACCAGCGATTAAGGTTTCTTTTGTTTCTGTTGGTAAGATTTGAGGAGTCATTGTAGTAGTTGTTTTAAGTGTTGAGGGATTGGATTGATTAATTAATTAGGTAAGCCTGCATAAAATATACCCGATTTTGATATATATATATTAACAGTTTTACATCCATTTTCTGTAAAAATGTAAGCATCTGCATAGATGTTACATTCAGGCAGTG